>TARA_R110002049_G_scaffold45453_2_pt1 | contig 28148 bp, 24 predicted proteins | sample TARA_R110002049 | Tara Oceans TARA_R110002049 (sample SAMEA4396941) | marine metagenome | biome: Polar Biome; feature: [SRF] surface water layer (ENVO:00010504); material: water (ENVO:00002006), including particulate matter (ENVO:01000060) such as... | depth 5 m
ATTAGCATGAACTTTCTGTGGGTATACTTGCGGAAGAATGAACGAAAATAATGCGACCCCCAGGGATGCAGGCAGGATGAATGAGAGAGCAATTGGGCAGCTAAGTGGCCTGGCAGGGCGCCTTGTCGTTGAAGGGCTGCTGAGCGCGGAAGCGGCCAAGGAGGCACAACGCGAGTCGACCTTTCAGCGTGTGCCTCTGGTCAAGTACCTCGTTGACAAGCTCGACCTGGACAGCCACAAAATTGCCGAAGTCGCTTCCAATGAGTTCGGCGTACCCCTGTTCGACATCCACGCTTTCAACACGGCCTCCTTGCCCAGCGGCCTGGTCGACATCAACCTCGTCACCAAGCACCACGCCCTGCCACTGTTCCGCCGCGGCAACCGCCTGTTCATTGCCGTCTCCGACCCCACCAATCTGGCCGCGCTCGACGAGATCAAGTTCCACACCGGCGTCAACACCGATGCCATTCTGGTGGAGGAGCGCAGCCTTAACACGGTCATTACCGAGTGGACGGAATCGCAGGACAATCTCTCCGAAGGCCTGGGCGACCTGGAATCCGAAGACTTCGAAAACATCGATATCTCCGGTGGCGAGGACAGCAGCAAGGAGGAGTCAGGGGCCGAGGCGCTGGATGAAACCCCCATCGTACGCTTTATCAACAAAGTGCTGATCGACGCCATCAAGCAGGGCGCTTCGGACATTCACTTCGAGCCCTACGAGAAAAACTACCGGGTGCGCTTCCGCACCGACGGCATTCTGCGCGAGGTGGTGAAGCCACCCAAGAACCTGTCCGCACGCATGGCGGCGCGCCTGAAAATCATGTCGCAGATGGACATTTCCGAGCGCCGCGTACCGCAGGACGGGCGTATTCAGATGAAGCTGTCACGCAACCGGGCCATCGATTTCCGGGTTAACACCCTGCCCACCCTGTTTGGCGAAAAGGTGGTGCTGCGTATTCTGGACCCGAGCAGCGCGCAGATGGGGATCGACGCGCTGGGCTATGAAGAAGACCAGAAGCAGATGTACCTGGACGCCTTGAGCAAACCGCAGGGCATGATTCTGGTCACCGGCCCCACCGGCTCGGGTAAAACGGTGTCGCTGTACACGGGTATCAACCTGCTGAACCAGCCGGAACGCAATATTTCCACCGCGGAAGACCCGGTGGAAATCAATATGGAAGGCGTCAATCAGGTACACGTGAACCCGAAGGTGGGGCTCAACTTCGCCGAGGCCCTGCGCTCTTTCCTGCGCCAGGACCCGGACGTGATCATGGTGGGTGAGATCCGCGATCTGGAAACCGCTGAAATTGCCATCAAGGCAGCGCAGACAGGTCACCTGGTGCTATCCACCCTGCACACCAACAGCGCCGCGGAAACCGTGACCCGTCTGCTCAACATGGGGGTGCCCTCGTTCAACCTGGCCACCTCCGTCAACCTGATCATCGCCCAGCGTCTTGCCCGCCGCCTGTGCAAGGAATGCAGTGCGCCGGCCGAACTGCCCACTGAGGTTCTGCTGAACGCCGGCTTCACCGAAGAGCAGCTGGAAGGAGCCGATATCCGCCGCGCCGTGGGTTGCGACCTGTGCACGGACGGTTACAAGGGTCGGGTGGGCATTTACGAAGTAGTGCGTGTCACCCCGACCATCGCCCAGCTGATCCTGTCCCAGGGCAATGCCATGGAAATCCACAAGCAGGCCAGGGCCGAGGGCTTCCACGACCTGCACCAGGCAGCACTGGTCAAGGTGCTCAAGGGCATGACCAGCCTGGAAGAAGTACACCGGGTGACCACCGATTAGAAACTGCGTAACCACGTGCTGAACGGACGAGACTATGGCAACCAACGCGGCAAAAAACGTATTTGTGTGGAACGGCGTCGATCGCAACGGACGCACCACGCAGGGTGAAATTACCGCCCAGAGTTCCGGGGTGGCCCGCGCCCAATTGCGCACCCAGGGCATCAAACCGAAAACGGTCAAGAAAAAGGCCAAGCCCCTGTTCGGTGGCAGCGGCAAGCCGATCAAGGCCGCGGACATTGCCATTTTCACCCGGCAACTCGCCACCATGATGAAGGCGGGTGTACCCCTGGTGCAGAGTTTCGACATCGTTGCCGAGGGCCTGGACAAGCCGCGCATGCGCGAACTCGTGGTCAGCATCAAGAACGATGTGGCCTCCGGCTCCGGCCTGGCGCCGTCGCTGGCCAAGTATCCACGACAATTTGACGACCTGTTCTGCAGCCTCGTGGCCTCGGGTGAAGCCTCCGGTACGCTGGAAGTGATGCTGAGCCGGGTGGCGACCTACAAGGAGAAAACCGAGCAGCTCAAGGCCAAGATCAAGAAGGCCATGACCTACCCCACCGCCGTGGTGATCGTGGCCATTGTTGTGACGGCCATTCTTTTGATCAAGGTGGTACCACAGTTCGCCGACACGTTCCGCAGCTTCGGCTCGGACCTGCCCGCCTTCACGCTAATGGTTGTGGGCCTGTCGAACTTCATGCAGGAGTGGTGGTTCATCATTCTTATCGGCATGATCGCCGCCGGATTCGGCTTCAAGGAAGCCAAGCACCGCTCCGTGGCTTTTTCCGAAGCACTGGACCGATTGGCACTGCGCCTGCCTGTGGTTGGCGGCATCGTGCACGATGCGGTCGTGGCCCGTTTCTCGCGCACACTGGCCACAACCTTCGCCGCGGGTGTGCCGCTGGTGGATGCCCTGAACTCCACAGCCGGTGCTGCCGGCAACTCGGTGTACAGCAAGGCTATCTTGCAAATCCGTGATGACGTCACTACCGGTACCACGCTCTACCAGGCCATCCGCGCTACCGGCCTGTTTCCCAACATGCTTCTGCAGATGGTATCCATTGGCGAGGAATCCGGCGCCCTGGACGACATGCTGGACAAGGTTGCACAGCATTATGAAGAGGCGGTAGATAATGCGGTGGACAGCCTGAGCTCTCTGATGGAGCCGATCATCATGTCGGTACTCGGCGTGCTGGTGGGCGGGCTCATGATCGCCATGTACCTGCCGATCTTTATGCTGGGTTCGGTCATCTGAGGACTACGCCGCGTGCTTGATGTCTTCCTTGAGCAGCCCGGGTGGCTGGCCACCTGCTTGCTGCTGTTCGGGCTGGTCGTCGGCAGCTTTCTCAATGTGGTGGTGTACCGGTTGCCTCTGATGATGCAGGCGCAATGGCGCCGGGACTGCTGCGAACTGCTGGAGCAGCCTGCCCCCGAAGCCCAGCCACTTAGCCTGGCCGTCCCCAACTCCCATTGCCCCCAATGCAAGGCGCCCGTGCGCCCCTGGCAGAATATACCGGTCGTCAGCTACCTGTTGCTCGGCGGACGCTGCGCCCAGTGTCGCGTGCGTATTTCTCCGCGCTACCCTATTGTGGAAGCCTTCACCGGCCTCATAACGCTGTGGCTGGGCTTGCATTATGGCCCCACGCTGCAGCTGGCCGGCGCTATGCTGCTGACCTGGGCGCTGATCAGCCTCACTCTCATCGACTTCGACACCCAGCTGCTGCCCGATGACATTACCCTGCCGCTGCTCTGGCTGGGCCTCGCGTTCAACCTGTCGGGCACGTTCGTGCCCCTCGCGGACGCTGTCCTCGGCGCCATGGCCGGCTACGGCATTCTGTGGAGCGTTTACTGGCTGTTCAAGCTGGCCACGGGCAAGGAGGGCATGGGCTATGGCGACTTCAAGTTGCTCGCCGCGCTGGGCGCCTGGCTCGGCTGGCAGGCAATACCGCTGGTGGTGTTGCTCTCCTCTCTGGTGGGCGCCGTGGTTGGCATTGCGCTCATTGTGATAAAACGGCGTGGGCGCGACATCCCCATGCCCTTCGGTCCTTATCTGGCGGCGGCAGGCTGGCTGGCGCTGATCTGGGGTGAGCCGATTCTCGCCGCCTGGCTGGGTGCCAACGGGCTGCAGCCGTGACGCAGATTAGCGGAGAGCCCGTGGCCTTGATTGTGGGTATCACCGGCGGTATCGGCAGCGGCAAGACGGCGGTGACCGACCGCTTCGCGCGCCACGGCATTACCGTGGTTGATGCCGATATCGTGGCACGCATCGTCGTGGAGCCGGGCACGCCGGCACTGGCGGCGATCGCCGAGCGTTTCGGCGCCGGGCTGCTGCAGCCCGATGGCGGCCTGGACCGCGCCGCCCTGCGTCGCATCGTGTTCGCTGATCCGGCGCAACGCGCCTGGCTGGAGCAGCTGACGCACCCGCTCATCGGTGAGGAAATCCAGCGTCAGCTGGCCGCCTCGCGCAGCCCCTATACCCTGCTCAGTTCACCCCTGCTGCTGGAGTCCGCCACGCAGCGCGCACTGACATCGCTGGTGGTGGTGGTGGATGTACCGGAAGCGGTACAACTCGCCCGCACCGTGCAGCGGGACAGCAATGACGCGGATCAGGTCAAGCGCATCATGGCGGCGCAGCTACCCCGGGCAGAACGGCTGGCGCTGGCGGACATCGTGCTTGATAACAGCGGCCCGCTGGACGCGCTGGATGGGGTGGTGGCTGAGCTTCACAAGGAGTTTCTGCAGCGTGCGGAGGAAGCGCGCCGAATCTGATGCACCAGGTCTGATGCACCAGTTTATGTGCTTGCGGAGGCGTGTGCCAGATGCTGGCGCACGGCAGTCACGATCGGTGCATTGGCTGCAGGAAACTCATAGCGCGATAATTCATCAGCGCTGACCCAACGCAGCGGCTGGCCCTCCAGCCCGCGCGCTTCGCCCGCAAGCTCCGTGACCAGGTGCACATCCAGCAATACGGCCTTGTCACCGTAGTTGAACGGTACCAGCAGCAGCGGGTGTGAAGCAGCAAAACCAATGCCGAGCTCTTCGCGCAACTCGCGTGCCAAAGCGTGCTCCACCGCCTCGCCGGGCTCTACCTTGCCGCCCGGGAACTCCCACAGCCCGCCCTGGTGCGCCGCACTGGCGCGACGGCTGATGAGAATATTGCACTGTTCATCCAGCACTACTCCGACGGCGACATGCACTGCCGCCATTCAGGTACGGTACTCCGCATTGATGCGCACGTAGTCGTAGGAGAAGTCGCTGGTCCAGACGGTCGCTGCGGCAGGCCCGCGCTGCAGTTCTATACGGATGGTGATGTCCTCTGCGGCCATGGCAGCGGCGCCCTGCTGCTCTGTATAGCTCGCCGCCCGGCAGCCCTGCTCGGCGATCAGCACATCGTTCAGGTACACGGCCACGCGTGTCACATCAAGATCCTCCAGCCCGGCGCGGCCAATAGCGGCCAGCAAGCGGCCCCAGTTGGGGTCGGAGGCGAACAGCGCGGTTTTCACCAGCGGCGAGTGGGCAATGGTAAAGGCCACATCAAGGCACTCCTGCTCATCGCCACCACCGTTAACCTGCACCGTGACAAATTTGCTGGCGCCCTCGCCGTCACGCACCAGTCCCTGGGCCAGCGTCACGCAGGCCTCCTGCAAAGCATCGCGCAGCGCAGCGTAGAGTGGCTCGTCGGTCGACTCCAGCAGGGTATTGCCGGCCGCACCGGTGGCCACCAGCATGCAGGCATCATTGGTGGAAGTGTCGCCGTCTACCGTGATCCGGTTAAACGACATATCCACGGCATCTGCCAGCAGGGTCTGCAGCAATGCCGGGCTTACCGCCACATCCGTGGCCAGATAGGCCAACATGGTGGCCATGTTGGGCCGCAGCATGCCGGCGCCCTTGGCAATACCGGTGAGCACATGGCTGCGCCCGTTGCAGCTGAAACGCACTGAGCAGGCCTTGGGCCGGGTGTCCGTGGTCATGATGCCATGCGCCGCATCGAGCCAGCCGTCTTCACGCAGCTCGGCCAGTGCCTGCGGCAACACATCCACAATCTTCTGTACCGGTAGCGGCTCACCGATCACGCCGGTGGAGAATGGCAATACCGCTTCGGTGGGCACCCCGGTGAGCTCGGCAACGGCGCCGGCGCAGCGTTGCGCGTCCGCCAGGCCGGGCTCGCCGGTGCCCGCATTGGCATTGCCGGTATTCACCAGCAGGTAGGCGGGCTGTTGCCGGCTGGCCGCGAGGTGCGCCCTGGCCACCACTACCGGTGCCGCACAGAATGCGTTGCGGGTGAATACCCCGGCCACATGACTCCCCGACGCCAATGCCATGAGCACGAGGTCCCTGCGCCCGGGTTTCTTGATGCCGGCCGACACCGTGGCCAGGCGCAGGCCCGCTACCGGCAACAAGTCACCGAGGTTTGCTTCACCCACCGCCATAGGCGTTTTCTCCCGCTACGCTGCCTGCGTTAATCAATGCGCCCATGGCATTGCTTGAACTTTTTCCCGCTGCCGCAGGGGCAGGGTTCGTTGCGTCCCACCTTGGGCTGCTCACGGGTAAAGGTTTGCGGCGTTTCAGCGGCTGCCGGCTCGGCTGATGCACTGGCTAGCGCTTCCTCCGCCATGGCGGAGGCCGCAGCGTGCTGAAACGCCAGCTTCTCGCGCTCCGCCGCTTCGCGCCGCCGCGCCTCAATCAACGCCGATTCATCCTGGTGCTGGATTTGCACGTGGCTCAGGAACTTCACCACCTCATACTTGAGGTTCTGCAGCAGCTGCTCGAACAGAGCGAAAGATTCCCGCTTGTACTCCTGCTTGGGGTTTTTCTGCGCGTACGCGCGCAGGTGAATACCCTGGCGCAGGTGATCCATGGTCGCGAGGTGGTCCTTCCACAGGGTGTCGAGCACCTGCAGCATGATCTGCTTCTCGATCTTGCGCATGGGCGGGCCCACGTCCGCACTCTTGGCGTCGTAGGCGGCCTGCACCGCAGCGACGATCTTTTCACGCAGCGCCTCTTCGTGGAGACTGTCATCCTCGTCCAGCCAGGCCTGCACCGGCAGGGTCACGGCAAACTCCGCCTCCAGCTGCCGCTCGAGCCCGGGCACGTCCCACTGCTCCTCTACACTCATCGGCGGAATATAGCTGGAGATCGCCTCGTTCACTACATCCTCGCGGATGGCGGTGATGGTCTCGGCGATATCGGCTTCGCTGAGCAACTCATTACGCTGCTGGTAGATGATCTGACGCTGGTCGTTGGCGACATCGTCATATTCCAGCAGTTGCTTGCGGATGTCGAAGTTGCGGCCTTCCACCTTGCGCTGCGCTTTCTCGATGGCGTTGGTGACCATGCGATGCTCGATCGCCTCGCCTTTCTCCATACCCAGTTTCTGCATGAAGCCTTTCACCCGGTCGGAGGCGAAAATGCGCATGAGGTTGTCTTCCAGCGACAGGTAGAATCGCGACAGCCCGGGGTCACCCTGGCGGCCGGCACGGCCACGCAGCTGGTTGTCGATACGCCGCGATTCGTGCCGCTCGGTGCCCAGAATGTGTAGGCCACCCGCCGCCAACACGGCCTCATGCCGCTCACGCCAGGCCGCCGTCAACTCGGCGCGCTGCGCCTCTGACACCTCGTCCAGCGCTTCGAGCTCAGCCTCAAGGCTGCCACCCAGCACGATATCGGTACCGCGACCCGCCATGTTGGTGGCGATCGTCACCACGCCGGGCCGGCCCGCCTGAGCGATGATCTCCGCTTCCTGCTCGTGATATTTGGCGTTCAACACCTTGTGCGGGATCTTCGCGGTGCGAAAGCGCTGGGACAGCTCCTCTGAGGTTTCCACCGATGCGGTACCCACCAGCACCGGCGCGCCCTGCTCGATGCAATCCTTGACGTCGGTGACAATGGCGTCGAATTTTTCCGCGCGCGTGAGGTACACAAGGTCGTTCAGGTCCTTGCGCTGACGCGGCTTGTTGGTGGGAATCACCAACACGTCCAGACCGTAGATCTGGCGGAATTCAAACGCCTCGGTATCCGCTGTGCCGGTCATGCCCGCCAGCTTCTTGTATAGACGGAAGTAATTCTGGAAGGTGGTTGAGGCCAGCGTCTGGCTCTCGTTCTGGATGCGCACCCCTTCCTTGGCCTCGATGGCCTGGTGCAGACCTTCGGACAGCCTGCGACCGGCCATGGTACGCCCGGTATGCTCGTCGATCAGCACCACCTGATCGCCCTGCACAATGTACTCAACATCGCGGTGGAACAAGGCATGCGCGCGCAGCCCCGAATACACGTGGTGCAACAGGTTGAGGTTGGTGGCGGCATACAGGCTGTCGCCCTCCTGCAACAGGCCCTCGCCGGTCAGCAGCTCCTCCACGTACTCGTGCCCCCCCTCGGTCAGCTCGATCTGGCGCTGTTTCTCATCGACCGTGAAATGGCCTTCCTCTCCTTCAGTATCTCGCTTGAGCAGGGGAATGAGCTTGTTGATGCGCTGATAGAGCACCGAGCTGTCTTCGGAGGCGCCGGAGATCACCAGCGGCGTCCGCGCCTCGTCAATCAGGATGGAGTCAACTTCGTCGACAATGGCAAAGCTCAAGTCACCCTGGAGTTTGTCCTCGAGGCGAAAGGCCATGTTGTCGCGCAGATAGTCGAAGCCGAATTCGTTGTTGGTACCGTGGATGATGTCCGCACGATAGGCCTCGCGTTTCTGCTCCTGACTCTGGCCCGAACGCACCACGCCGACAGACACACCGAGGAAACCGTACAACGGCGCCATCCATGCCGCATCGCGCCCAGCGAGATAGTCGTTCACGGTAATCAGGTGCACGCTGTTGCCGGACAGCGCGTTGAGATAGGCGGGCAGCGTGGCGACGAGCGTCTTGCCCTCGCCCGTGCCCATTTCCGCAATCTTGCCTTCGTGCAATGCCATGCCCCCGATGAGCTGGACATCAAAGTGCCGCATGCCCAAGGTGCGCTGGCTGGCCTCGCGGGCCACGGCAAACGCCTCCGGCAGGATCTTGTCCAGGGTGGCGCCGTCCGCCAGCCGCTGGCGGAATTCGGCCGTCTTTGCCGCGAGCGCCGCATCGTCCAGTGCCTGCATGCTTTCTTCCAGTGCATTGATCTGGCGGACGATCTTGCCCATGCGCTTCAGCTCCCGGTCATTGCGGGTGCCGAAGATCTTCTTCATCGTAGTCGTAATCATTAGGAAATCACTGCGTTAGACATCAGGGCATCACCCGCCAGGCTCAACACCCGGCGGGGAACAAATTCAGCGGTGGTGGAGATTCAGCGTCGGGTGCGATGCACGTAGCTGGAAGGGTCGACCGGGCGGCCGTGTTTGTAGACCTCGAAGTGCACATGCGGCCCCGTGGCGCGGCCACTGGAACCCATGAGGGCGACAGCCTGCCCCTTGCGCACAAGATCGCCAGGCTCAACCAGGTTGGATTGATTGTGTGCGTAGCGCGTTAGCAGACCGTCGCCGTGAGAGACTTCGACCAGCATCCCGTAGCCGTTGCTGTCGTTGCCGGCAAAGGTCACGACGCCACCGGCCACGGCGATCACATTAGAGCCGGCCTTGCCCGCATAGTCGATACCGTAATGCGCGGAGCGCTTGCCGGAAAAGGGGTCTGTGCGCACGCCAAAGCCGGAAGACACCCAGCCTTTCTCCACTGGCCGACCGGAAACCCAGGCTTCGTCGTCCAGCTTGCGATGGGTCAGCAGCGACTCGAGTATCTCCAACTGCTGTTCGCGCTCTGTGAGACGCTCGGCAAAATGTTGCAGCTCGCCCGTCAGATCGGGCGCTAGATACTCCACGCTGAAGTCTGCGGCCAGAGGGCCACCCACGGCGGGCGGCTGGCTGAAATCGAACTCACCGTCCTGCAGGTCGGCCATGACGGTGAGGTGCTCGCCCAGCGCGTCGAGGCGCGTCATGCGCGCCTGCAGCTCGGCAAGGCTCAGGGTCATGGCCTGCAGCTTGCGCTCGGCCTCTAACCGAAGCCCTTCGAGTTCAGTGGACTGGGTGGCGAGTTCGTCCTGCAGGCTGTCCAGGGAGTTATCGCGTACATCGCGCGCCTGCGTCTCCTGGCCCACAAAGTACCCGAGCGCAACCATACCCAGCGGCAGCCCCAGACAGCACAGGGACAGCAGGGCACGGGACCAGCGACCCAACTCCAGGGAGCGGGACCCGCCGTGCTTGCGGCTTATCAGAATGACTTTCATTGGCAACCGGTTGCAATGAACTGACGCGCGAGTGTGCCATAGTCACGGGAATATTACCAATCACAATTTGCGTGTCCGACACTTGGGGGAGGCAGTGACAGCGCCCCGCAGCAAGGTCCCTGCGGGCTGGCAGACTATCAGGCCGCAGCAGGACTCAGGGAGAAGGAGATGGGGGCCGTCGCTTCGTCTTCGAAGGTCACCATTTCCCAGGCATCCGGCTGGGCGATCAGGGCGCGCAGGGAGGCATTGTTGAGTGCGTGGCCGGACTTGTGCGCCCGATACTCGCCGATGACACTGTAGCCGAGCAGGTAGACGTCACCGATGGCGTCTAGAATCTTGTGCTTCACGAACTCATCGTCGTAGCGCAAACCATCCTGGTTCAGGATGCGGTATTCATCCACCACGATCGCGTTGTCCACGCTGCCACCACGGGCCAGGCCCTGGGAGCGCAGATACTCGATTTCGTGCATGAAGCCGAAAGTGCGCGCGCGGCTGACTTCCTTGACGAACGAGGTGCTGGAAAAATCGATTTCCGCATGCGGCGAGCGCTCGCGGAACACGGGATGATCGAACTCGATGGAAAACGAGACCTTGAAGCCATCAAAGGGGAGAAAGCTGGCTGTCTTGTCCCCGTCTTCCACCGTGACCGGACGCTTGATGCGGATGAATTTCTTCGCCGCCGGTTGCTCCTCAATCCCCGCGGACTGGATGAGGAATACAAACGGGCCCGCACTGCCATCCATAATCGGCACTTCCGACGCACTGACATCGACGAACGCATTATCGATACCCAGCCCCGCCATGGCTGACATCAGGTGCTCGACCGTCGATACCTTCTCGCCATTGGCGATCAGGGTGGTAGACAGCGTGGTTTCCCGCACATTTTCCGCGCGGGCCGGAATTTCCACCACCGGGTCGAGATCCACCCGGCGGAATACAATCCCGGCGTCCACTGGCGCGGGCGAGAGGGTGAGATACACCTTTTCGCCCGTGTGCAAGCCAACACCTGTTGCCTTGATGGCGTTGCGTAATGTGCGCTGTCGAATCATGCCTTCACCCATCTCCTCTGCCCCGAACCCGCCGAGGCAGCCGATCGGTGTGTCGATCCTGCCTCGCTAGTCCGCCTGGCGCCGCAAAAATGCGGGGATGTCAAAATAATCGTCGCTCGCCATCGCCGCGGCCTCGCCACCGGCAGACATGGCGCGACGCATCTTGGTCGGCCGCTCCAGATCGCGGTAATCGGGCTCTTCATCCGCCGCTGCAACCGCCGCGCGTGGAGCCGAATTCACCACCTGCAGCGGTGCCGCTCGCGCCACCTCGCTGCCCAGACCCGTCGCCACAACCGTCACTTTAAGCTCGTCGGTCATGTTCGGATCAATCACGGTGCCGACCACTACTGTGGCGTCATCCGACGCAAATTCCTCGATTGTGTCGCCAACTTCGGAAAACTCACCGAGCGACAAATCCAGGCCTGCCGTAATATTCACCAGGATACCGCGCGCCCCGCGCAGATCGATATCGTCCAGCAGCGGGCTGTTGATGGCGCGTTCCGCTGCTTCCCGGGCCCGGTTTTCACCGCGGGCAGAACCGGTACCCATCATCGCCATACCCATCTCGGACATGACCGTGCGCACGTCGGCAAAATCCACGTTGATCATGCCGGGGCGGATAATCAGATCAGCGATACCCTGAACTGCGCCCAACAATACATCATTCGCTTCTTTGAAGGCATCCAATAAACTGGTACTTTTTCCGAGCACTTCCAGCAACTTTTCGTTGGGAATGGTGATCAAAGAATCAACGTGTTGCTGCAATTCCTGCACCCCGTCCAGCGCAATCGCCAGGCGCTTCTTGCCCTCAAACGGGAACGGCCGGGTGACTACAGCAACCGTGAGAATACCCATCTCACGGGCCACTTCGGCCACAATCGGTGCACCGCCCGTGCCGGTACCGCCGCCCATGCCGGCGGTGATAAACACCATGTCGGCTCCGCGCAGGGCATCGGCAATGCGCTCGCGGTCCTCAAGCGCTGCAGCGCGCCCGATTTCCGGGTTCGCGCCGGCACCGAGCCCCTTGGTGATGGCACCACCCAACTGCAGCACGGTCTTCGAACGGATGTCCGACAGCGCCTGCGCGTCGGTATTGGCACAGATGAAATCCACACCTTCCACGGAATTCTCGATCATGTGCTTGACCGCGTTGCCGCCGCCACCGCCAACACCAATGACCTTGATGACCGCGTTCTGTGGTACGTTGTCGATAAGTTCAAACATAGCGTTTCTCCCCTTTCCTTTATGTTGCCACGCCGTGGCATGACGGTTTACCGCAAAAAATTCTAGAAATTGCTCTGGATCCAGTTGCGCAGACGGGCCACCAGGCCCTCGCCGCTGGCCGCGCTGCGCTGGGCACTGCCGGCGCGCTCTCCCGCCTGCTTCTGCCCGTACTGCAACAGGCCTACCCCGGTGGAGTAGATCGGGTTGCGCACAATATCGTTCAATCCCTTCACCGACTGCGGGTAACCCACCCGCACCGGCATATGAAAAATCTCTTCGGCCAGTTCGACCACACCTTCCATCTTTGAGGTGCCACCCGTCAGCACGACACCGGCGCGAATGGCTTCTTCGTAGCCACTGCGGCGCAGTTCGCCCTGGATCAGCGTGAACAGCTCGTCGTAACGTGGCTCCACCACCTCAGCCAGCGACTGCCGGGAGAGATCCCGCGGCGGGCGGTCGCCCACACTCGGCACCTTGATGGTTTCGTCCGGGCCGGCGAGCTGCGTCAGGGCGCAGGCATACTTGATCTTGATCTCTTCGGCGTGCTGCGTGGGCGTGCGCAGCGCGGTGGCGATATCGTTGGTGACCTGGTCACCGGCAATCGGGATAACGCCGGTGTGGCGAATGGACCCTTCCGTGAAGATGGCGATGTCGGTAGTGCCGCCGCCTATGTCCACCAGGCACACGCCCAGCTCGCGCTCGTCTTCCGTCAGCACAGAGTAGCTGGAAGCCAGCTGCTCGAGAATCACCTCTTCCACTTCCAGGCCACAGCGCCGAATGCATTTTTCGATGTTCTGTGCCGCATTCACCGCACAGGTCACAAGATGCACCTTGGCCTCGAGGCGCACGCCGGACATGCCCAGGGGTTCCTTGACGCCTTCCTGACTATCGATCACGTATTCCTGGGGCAGGATGTGCAGCACCTTCTGGTCGGCGGGAATGGCTACTGCCTGCGCCGCGTCCAGCACCCGCTCGAGGTCGGGCGGCTGCACCTCACGATCACGAATTGCCACAATGCCGTGCGAGTTCAGGCTGCGGATGTGACTGCCGGCGATGCCCACGTACACCGAGTGGATCTGGCAGCCCGCCATCAGCTCCGCCTCTTCCACGGCGCGCTGGATGGACTGCACGGTTGACTCGATATTGACGATCACGCCCTTCTTCATGCCTTTGGACGGATGAGAGCCGATACCCACGACTTCCAGCCCACCTTCAGCGCCGATCTCCCCGACCAGGGCCACCACCTTGGATGTGCCGATATCCAGCCCTACGATCATCCTTTTGTCCTGAACGCTGCCCATGGCAGTGACACTCCCCACTGAATTATTTATCGACCACACTGGCCAGTTGCGCGGCTTCTGCTTCCGGCTCGCGGAACGCCACCGCCAGTCCGCTCTCGTAGCGCAGGTCCACCCGCTCCACTTCGCTCCAGCGCGCCGCCAGCTCGCGGTGGTAGACCGTTGCAAACCGCTCGAGGCGATCGCCAAAATCCACGTTACCCAGAGCCAGTCGTGTGCCGCTATCGAGCTCGGCGCTCAGGTGCCCGCGATCGTCGAGTGACAGGGCCTGCAGCCCCAGCCCCATCGGTTGCAGCAGGTCACCCAGCTGCTGGTAGTTGACGATCAGCTCGCGCGCCGAGCCCGGCGGGCCCTCGAGTCGCGGCAGCGAGTCTTCACCCGTCACGCTGGCCGACTGGAACACCTCACCCTCGTGATTCAAAAAGCCCCCCTGCCCCCAACGGGCAATGGGCAACTGCTCCTGCACGCTGATCTCCAGGGTGCTGGGCCAGCGCCGGCGCACGCTGACCCGATAGATCCAGGGCAGGGCCTGCAGCCGGGCGCGCACCTCGTCCAGGTTCGCGCTCAGGAACCCGCCCACCAGAGCGGGCTGGACCATGTCCTGCACCACCTCGGTCTGGGTGCGGTGCAGCGAACCGGTCACCGCGATGCGCTGCACCGGTATCTCCTGCAGGGCAATCCATCCACGCAGGCCGACCACACACACCACACCGGTGGCGAGCAGGACCAGCAGGCGGTTGACCCAGCCGTCGAGCAGGCGCAGGCCAGGCTGCACGCCCGGGCGCGGCGCACGCGCGGGCCGCCGGCGTGTCGCCCCCGCTGAACTGCGGCGCCGTGTGGTCGCTGCCTTGCGCGGCTCAACCATGCGCGCGGCCCTCCCAGCTCAATTCAACAATGCGCTGCACCAGCGCTTCGATGGACATGCCCACCGCGCGCGCGGCCATCGGCACCAGGCTGTGCGAGGTCATGCCGGGAATGGTGTTGACTTCCAACACATAGAACCGTCCATCGCTGTCGCGCATCAGATCAACGCGACCCCACACAGAGCAGCCGAGGCTGCGGAACGCCGCCAGCGCCAAAGCGCCCGCTTCCGCTTCATCCGCGACGCTCAGGCCACTGGGGCAGTGATAGCGCGTTTCGTCCGACAGATACTTCGCCTCGTAGTCGTAGAACTCGCGATCGGTTTCCATGCGGATCGACGGCAGCGTGCTCTCACCGAGCACCGCCACGGTGTATTCCGGGCCCTGGATAAACTGCTCCGCCAGCACGGTGCCGCCAAACGCGGAGGCCTTCTGCCATGCCCCGGCGAGCGCCTCCGCAGACGCGGCCGGCGCCATGCCAACGCTGGAACCTTCACAGGCCGGCTTGACAAATACCTTGCCGAAGCGCGCTATCACTGCCTCCCAATCGCTGTGTGCGTCGAGCATCACAAAGCCACCGGTGCTGACGCCAACACCCTGCCAGAGCTGCTTGCTGCGTTGTTTGTCCATGGCCAGCGCAGAGCCCAGGACGCCGGAGCCGGAATAGGGAATCTGCAGGGTTTCCAGCGCACCCTGGATCACACCGTCCTCACCACCCGGCCCGTGCAGGGCATTGAAGGCAAAGGTCACGTTGTCCAGCTGTGTCACCCATCCGGGCACCGCAGGGTCCACCTCGCGCACCTTACAGCCCAGCGCACGCAGGGCAGTGACAATCGTCGCACCGCTCTGCAGCGATACGTCGCGCTCGGCAGAGCGCCCACCCAGCAGCACCGCCACGGTGCCAGCACTCGCTTGCTGCCAGCTCATGCGCGCACCTCCGCCAGGTTACCCAGTGCCAGCAGGTCCTGGGCCAGCCGCGCGATGTTGCCAGCGCCCTGGGTGAGCACAACGTCACCGTCGCGAAGAATACCGCCAAGCACCTGCGCTACTTCCTCAATACTTTCCACAAACACCGGTTCCACCTGCCCGCGCTGGCGGATACTGCGGGTCAGGCTGCGGCTGTCTGCGCCGGAGATGGGCTCTTCGCCCGCCGGGTAGACGTCCAGCAACAACAGCGCATCACAGCGCGAGAGCACCGCGACAAAATCCTCATACAGGTCGCGCGTCCGCGAATAGCGATGCGGCTGGTAAACCATGACCACGCGACGCTCTGGCCAGGCCTGGCGCGCGGACTCCAGCGTGGCGCGCACTTCCGTGGGGTGATGGCCATAATCATCCACCAGCAGCACGCTGCCCTGCGCAATCTGCAGGTCGCCGAGCACGCTGAAGCGGCGCCCAACGCCGGCGAAGCCTGCCAGCCCGCGCTGGATGGCCGCATCATCCACGCCTTCATCACAGGCCACGGCGATCGCCGCGGTTGCGTTCTGTACATTGTGCTCGCCGGGCATATTCAGCTGCACTGGCAGCGGCGGCAAATCACCGGGACGCAACACGGTAAATTCAGTCGTCAGGCCCAGCTTGCGCACGTTGGTAATGCGGTAGTCTGCCGCGTCGTCAAAACCATAGGTCAGGAACTGGCGCGACAGATCCGGCAGCATCCCGGCGACCACGGGGTCGTCGATGCACATGACTGCCAGGCCGTAGAAAGGCAGGTTGTGCAGGAACTCCAGGAAGGTTCCGCGCAGGGTCGCAAAATCACCGCCGTAGGTTTCCATGTGGTCGGCTTCAATATTGGTCACCACCGTGACCATGGGCTGCAGGTGCAGGAACGAGGCATCGCTTTCGTCGGCCTCTGCCACCAGGAAACGGCTGGCGCCCAGCTGGGCGTTGCTACCGGCGGAGTTCACCAGGCCGCCGATAACGAAGGTAGGGTCCAGCCCCGCTTCGGCAAACACCGCGGCGATCAGGCTCGTGGTGGTGGTTTTACCGTGCGTGCCCGCCACCGCGATGCCGTGGCGATAACGCATGAGTTCCGCGAGCATCTCGGCGCGCGGCACCACCGGTACGCGAGCGCCGCGCGCGGCCACAACTTCCGGGTTGTCCGCACGCACGGCGCTGGAACTGACCACCACATCGGCATCGCGCACGTGCTCAGCAGCGTGTCCGATAAATACCTCGATACCCAGCTGCTGCAGCCGCGCAGTCACCGAACTGGGACGCAGGTCAGAGCCGGACACCTGATACCCCAGGTTCACCAGCACTTCGGCAATCCCGCTCATCCCAGTACCGCCCACACCGATCATGTGGATCCTGCGGATACGACGCATTTCAGGTACCGCATAGGCGCTGCGTTCAGTCATGGCGAATCAGCTCCTCACACAGGTCGGCGACCTGCGCCGTCGCGTGCGGCTGTGCAGCGGCCGAGGCCGCTGCCGCCATCGCCGCGAGACGCCTGGGATTGGTGATGTAGCCAGCCAGCGTAGCGGCGACTTCCTTGGGGGAGAGCTCTGCCTGGCGCAGCATCAGCGCCGCGCCGCGATCGGACAGCGCACGCGCATTGGCAGTTTGGTGATCGTCGATGGCATGAGGCAGTGGAATCAGCAGCGACGGGCGCCCCATGATCGCGAGCTCGGCCACGGTCAGTGCCCCGGCACGGCAGATCACCACATCAGCCCAGGCATAAGCTGCCGCCATATCTTCAATAAAGGCGCTGACTTCGATGCGCTCGTCGAGTTGCACACCATAGTCGGCGCGCAGGGTCTCCACGTGCGCCTGCCCGGACTGGTGCCACACCCGCACGGCGTCTTCACCCAGCCGCTTGCGCACATGCCGCAACACTTCGGGCATCAGGTTATTCAGCGGCTGCGCACCCAGACTGCCACCCAGCACCAGCACCTGCAGCGGACGCTGCCCGTGGTAATCCCACAACTGTTCGTTTGCCGCTTGCAACAGCGCCCCACGCACCGGGTTACCCACCACGGCCACCGCCCGCTCACGCGGGAAGGCCGCGGGGAAACCGGCAGCCACCCGGCTGGCCAGCGGTGCGAGCAGGCGGTTGGTGGTGCCGGCCACAGCATTCTGCTCGTGAATCAACAGGGGTTTGCGCAACAGCCAGGCAGCCAGCCCCGCGGGACCCGCCACATAGCCGCCCATGCCCACAACACAGGCCGGCGCAAGCCGCCACACCAGATACACCGCCCGCAGGCAGGACCAGAGCAGCAGAATTGCGCCGAATGCCGTTGCCGCGACATTCTTGCCGCGCACACCGCGCACAGGCAGCAGGTGCAACGGATAACCCGCCGCTGGCACTACACGCGCCTCAAGCCCGCGCGCCGTGCCCGTCCAGGCGATCCGGTAGCCGCGCTCGCGCAGGGTGTCGGCAACGGCGAGCGCCGGATACACATGCCCTCCGGTACCACCGGCCATGATCAACACGAGAGGAGCCTCACTCATGAGCGACCTCCTCTGCCGGCGGTACGGGGCGCTGCTGCGGGCAACTCGTTGCCGACGCGCAGAACCAGCGCCAGCATGCAGCAGCAGATAATGAGGCTGGTGCCGCCATAACTGACAAACGGCAGGGTGAGGCCCTTGGTCGGCAGCAAGCCGGCGCTCATGCCCATGTTCACGAAGGCCTGACCGGAAAACACCAGAGCCACGCCGTAGCACACATAAGCGCCAAACAGCTGGCCCGCGGCCTCCGCCTGTCGCGCAATCCACAGGATGCGGGCAATGAGTGCCGTAAACAGCAGAATGACGGCGAGAGCTCCCACGAAACCGGTTTCCTCGGCCCAGATGGAAAACACAAAGTCCGTGTGCGCTTCCGGCAGATAAAACAGTTTCTGCACACTGTTACCCAAGCCGACACCCAGCCATTCACCGCGCCCAAAGGCGATCAGGGACTGAATAAGCTGAAAACCGCTGCCATACGGGTCCGCCCACGGGTCCGTGAACGAGGTCAACCGCTGCATACGATAGGGCGCGGCAAAGACCAGAGCACCGACCACTACCGGGCTCAGCAGCACAATCGACAGGAAATGCGTGATTTTCATCCCGGCGAGAAACAACATGCCAAACGATGTCGCCACCACAATGACCGTGGCGCCGAAATCCGGCTCGGCAAGCAGCAGCAACGCCACCAGCGCGAGGACACCCATGGGCTTGAAGAAGCCACTCCACTGCTCACGCACCTCACGCGCCTGGCGCACCAGGTACCCCGCCATGTAGATCACGACCGTAAGCTTGGCGAACTCGGATGGCTGAAAGGTAAACGGGCCCAGCGGCAACCAGCGCTGTGCTCCCTTCACTTCCTTGCCGATGCCGGGCAGCAGTACCAGCACCAGAAACGCCAGCCCGACCAGCAGCCACATCCAGCCTGTTCGCAGCCAGAAACTGGATGGAAAACGGTAGACCACGGTCGCGGCCAACACTGCAATCACAATGTAAACGAGGTGGCGTCGGGTCAATTGCCAGGCGTCCTGATAGTGCCAGTCCGCGTATTCCACCGACGCCGAACCAATCGCCACAAGGCCAACCAGCAACAGTGACAGTGCCAGCAGTGACAGGGTCGGGTCCAGCGCGAGGGTCACGGGTTGCGCGAGCCTCATGCCTCACCTCCCCGGTCCAGACCCTTTGCTGCGGCCGCAAACGCGTCTCCGCGGGCCGGATAGCCGCTGAACATATCGAAGCTGGCACAGGCGGGTGACAGCAAGACCACATCACCCGGCGCGGCACAGTCAGAGGCCAGACGCACGGCATCTGCCATATCCTGCGCTCGCTGTACCGGCAGCAGATCACCCACGGCGTGCGCGATTTCATCGGCCGCCTCACCGATCAGGATCAATGCCTTGGCGGTTGACTGCAGCGCCTGCCGCAGGGGCCGGAAGTCCTGACCCTTGCCCACACCGCCCGCGATCAGCACCACCTGGGCGCCCTCGCCAAAGCCGCGCAGCGCCGCTGCGGTCGCACCCACATTGGTACCCTTGGAGTCATTCACGAAGCGCACCCCGGCGCGCTCTGCCACCAACTGGCACCGATGTGGCAGCCCCCCGAAGGAACGCGCTGCCGACAGCATCGCGGGCATGGGCAAACCGGCGGCGTGGCCCAGCGCAAGCGCGGCGAGGACGTTGGCGACGTTGTGGCGACCCGGCATACCCAGCTCGTTCACCGCCAACAGGGCATCGAAGCCCAGGCACAACATCTCTTGCCCGTCCATTACGCGCAAACCAAAACCGTGCAGCTCGGGCTCTTTCATGCGCCAGCTGGAGACTGCCGTTTCCGCGCCCACCAGCGGCAGCGTCAGCGGGTCATCGCGATTGACTACCGCGTGTGCGCAACCGCGGAAAATACGATGCTTGGCCTGGTGGTAGTGCTGCAGACTGCCGTGACGATCCAGGTGATCTGCCGACACATTGAGCACCGTGGCGACGGCGAGCCCAAGGCTGCCCGCTCGCTCCAGCTGGAAGCTGGACAGCTCCAGCACGTAGAGCTCGCGCTCCGCTGCCAGCAGATCCAGGGCCGGCAGGCCGAGATTACCGCCTACGCCCACGTTAAGGCCTGCCTCTGCAGCCATGGCGCCGAGCAGTGCCGTCACGGTGGATTTGGCGTTGGAACCGGTGATGCCCACCACGGGCGCACTGGCTGCGCGCATGAACAGGTCGATATCGCCACTTACCTGCGCGCCAGCCGCGAGCGCGCGGGTTACCACCGGGTGATCCAGAGCGATGCCGGGGCTGACCACCCAGGCGCCACCCTGCTCTACCACCGCGTCGGGGATCGCTCCGGCAAACACGGGCACCTCGGGCATTTCGCGCTGCAGCACAGCCAGCTCGGGCGGATTGTCACGGGTATCAATCACCACGAAACGCCGACCGTTGCGGTGTAGAAAGCGCGCACAGGACAAGCCCGTAGCGCCGAGGCCGAAAACCACCTCGTCGCCGCTGCTTGCTATAAGCCCCTGTGTCATTGCTCCGCTCTCTCCTTGCCTAGCGCAGTTTCAACGTCGCCAGCCCGAACAGGACCAGCATGACTGTGATAATCCAGAACCGAACGATGACCCGCGGTTCCGGCCAGCCCTTGAGTTCAAAGTGGTGGTGTATGGGCGCCATGCGAAAAATCCGTCGGCCGGTCAACTTGAACGACGCCACCTGCAGAATCACGGAGACAGTCTCCAGCACGAAGATACCGCCCATGATGAAGAACACGATTTCGTGGCGGGTGATAACAGCGACGGTACCCAACGCCGCACCCAGTGCCAGAGCACCCACGTCGCCCATGAACACCTGTGCGGGATAGGTGTTGAACCAGAGAAAACCCAGGCCGGAACCGGCGATGGCACCGCAGAATACGGCCAGCTCACCGCTGCCTGCGACATAGGGGATATGCAGGTAGTCAGCGAAGTTCACGTTGCCGGTGAGGTAGGCAATGATCCCCAGCGCTGATCCCACCATCACAGTGGGCAGAATCGCCAGACCATCCAGCCCGTCGGTCAGGTTGACCGCGTTGCTCGCCCCCACAATGACGAAATAGGTGAGCAGGATGAACAGCGGGCCCATACTCCAGGCAAAATCCTTGAAGAAGGGGATGTACAGCTCGGTGGTCACCGGAGTATCGAAAGCAAGATAGAGATATAGGGCCGCCGCAAGGCCGGCCAGCGATTGCCAGAAATACTTCCAGCGCGCGGGCAGCCCGCGCGAATCACGTGCGACCACCTTGCGGTAGTCGTCTACCCAGCCAACCGCACCGAATACCGCGGTTACGCCCAGCGCCACCCAGATATACGGATTACGCAAATCCGACCACAGGAGGCTGCTGATACCAATGGCGACCAGAATAAGGGCACCGCCCATGGTCGGGGTGCCGGATTTACTGAGGTGTGACTGCGGCCCGTCACTGCGCACGGATTGCCCGACCTGATAGAAGTTGAGCCGCCGGATCATGGCGGGTCCCACCAACAGGGAAATGGCCAGCGCTGTGCCGGCCGCGAGAATGCTGCGCAGCGTGAGGTACTGGAAGACCTGGAAGCCGCCGGCAAAGTGGGTCAGGTATTCGGCCAGAAATAGCAGCATGTCAGTTCCCCGTCTCGCGCAAGGTAGCCAGCAGGTGCTCCATGGCAACGCCGCGAGAACCCTTGATCAGTACTGTATCTTCGGCATCGAGGTCCGCACGCAGTGCCGCAGCCGCCTCGTCGCAATCGGCAAACCATTCACCACCGAACTTCTCCACCGCACCCCGCAGATCAGACCCCACGGCATACCGCCGGTCGATACCCCGCTCTCTGGCGTAGGCCCACACGTCTCGATGCAGCTGCTCGCTGCCTTCCCCCAGCTCCAGCATCGCACCGAGCACCAGCGTACGGCGTCCGGGACAACCGGCGAGCACATCGATGGCCGCGCGCACGGAACCCGGGTTCGCGTTGTAGGTATCGTCGATCAATACCGAGCCACCCAGGCCGGGCACCCGTGTGCCGCGCCCGGCCGTGGGTTCGACACTGGCGAGCGCCGCGGTGATATCGGCAAGACTGAGCTCACAGGCCAGGCCCACGGCGACGGCAGCGAGCGCGTTGGACACGTTGTGCCGACCGGGTAGCTGCAGGCGCACCGGCGCTTCTCCTGACGGCGTTGTGACGACAAACGTCATGCCCGCCGCACCACGTGGCTGTATGCTGTGCGCGCTGATTGCAGCGGCCTGCTCCAGACCATAGTCGAGCACCGTGGCGCCTGCGGCGCGGCTGCGCCAGCGCGCCGCCCAGGGCTGATCCGCGTTGACGACCGCGACACCCGCACCCTCCAGGCCCGCGTAGATTTCACCCTTGGCGGACGCGACGCCCTCCAGGCTACCGAAGCCCTCAAGGTGGGCAGGCATGGCATTGAGCAGCACGGCGATGTTCGGACGCGCCAATTCGCACAACCAGGCCACATCACCCTCGCGACAGGCGCCCATCTCAATAACCGCAAACGCGTGCTCAGGCGTCAGGCGCAACAGCGTCAAAGGCACGCCGATTTCATTGTTGAGGTTGCCCTCGGTTGCCAGTACCGGGCCGCGGCGCGACAACACGGCAGCAATCAGGTTCTTGGCGGTTGTTTTACCGGCACTGCCGGTAATCGCCACCACCGGTGACTTGAACAATCCGCGGTTGAAAGCACCCAAGTGGCCCAGTGCGCGCTGTGTGTCGGTCACCTGCAACAGCGCCAGCGACGTATCCACCTCACGACTCACCACTGCGGCGACGGCGCCGGCATTCGCAACGCTTGTCAGAAAGTCGTGGCCATCGAAGCGCTCACCCTGCAACGCGACGAACAAGTCGCCCGCAGCCACCTTGCGGCTATCGGTGGTGACACCGCTTACTGCGAGGTCGCCGCCGCGCAGACGCGCCTGCAAGGGCTCGCACAACTCACCGAGATGGAAGTCGCGCATCATGACGCTGTCCTCCGCTGCAGAGCCTCTGCCGCGCAGTCCACATCGCTGAACGCACAGCGTTGATCACCGATAACCTGGTAGGTTTCGTGCCCTTTGCCGGCGATCAGCACGCAATCGCCTGGTTGCGCCTGATCGATGGCCAGGTTGATGGCGGCTGCCCGATCCGCCTCCACGAGCGCCACCCCCTGGCAGCCCCGCTGGATTTCGTCGAGGATCGCCTGCGGATCTTCGCTGCGCGGGTTATCCGAGGTCAGGACCACCACATCCGCCGCCGCACAGGCCACGCGCCCCATCACCGCGCGTTTGGCCGGGTCGCGGTCGCCGCCACAGCCGAACACCACCAGCAAACGACCCGCAACCTGCGGCCGCAGGGCCTGCAACGCCTTCTCCAGCGCGTCGGGCGTATGGGCATAGTCCACGACCACCTGTACACCCAGGGTATTCGCCACGCTCTGCATGCGCCCCGGCACAGGCTGCAGGCTTGCTACCGCTGCCAGCACCGACGGCAGGTCGCCGCCGAGCAACACCGCGCAGCTGAGTGCCGCCAGCGCGTTGGACAGATTGAAGTCACCGGGCAGGGGCAGCGACAGGGTCGCCTCGCCCCAGGGGGTTTGCAGTTGGGCACGGGCGCCACCGGGGAAAAACTCCGCTTCCACGACACGCACATCTGCCGGCTCACCGCGACTGGAAAAAGTCAGCGACTCGACGTCAGCCGGCAGGGCTGCCAGCATCTGCGCGCTGTAGGGATCATCGGCATTGACCACCGCAAAGCGCAGGCCACGCTGGGAAAAAAGCCGCTGCTTGCTGCGCGCGTAGGCCGCCATGTTGCCGTGGTAATCGAGATGGTCGTGCGAGAGATTGGTAAACACGGCAACGTCAAACTGCATACCCTGCACACGCCCCTGATCCAGCGCGTGAGATGATACCTCCATGCATACGGCATCCACCCCCTGGTCACGCCAGACTGCGAGCTGCTGCTGCAGCGCGACAGCATCCGGCGTGGTGTTGCGGGCTTCTGTTGCGCTGTCATCCAGCACGGCGCCCAGCGTACCGATAACGCCACACCGGTAGCCGGTGGCGCGCAGCAACTGCGCCAGCAACCGGCTGGTGGTGGTTTTGCCGTTAGTGCCGGTCACCCCCACCGTGATCATCGCCGCGCTGGGATCACCATACAGGCGAGCGGCGATTTCACCTGCCGCCTGCGCCAGCTCCGCCTGCTCCAGCAACGGTACATGCAGTGCATCGACAAAGCCGGCTACCGGTGGCTCCGCCACGACGGCGACGGCACCCTGCGCCACTGCCTGCTCGATAAATTGGCGGCCATCATGTGACGCGCCAGGCAAGGCCAGGAACAGATCGCCGGGACCTACGCGGCGGCTGTCCAGCTGCACACCAGTCACCTGAACGTCTGCCCAGGCCGCGGCCCGGGCACCGAGCAGATCAGACAGCGGCATGCGTGGCTGAGAGGCTGCGAGTGCGCTCATCCCGACACCCCCGCGCCCTGCGCCGCGACTGCCAGCGCGGCGTCGTGCTCGTCTGGCGGCAGATTCAGCAAACGCAATGTGCCCTGCGCGACCCGCGAGAACACCGGGGCGGCCACTGCGCCACCGCCGGTCGCTTCACCCTGGGGTTCATTGATCACCACCACGGTGACAAAACGTGGATCGGCAATCGGCGCGATGCCGGCAAAGAAAGCGATATGCTTATTGTCCTGGTAGCCGCCGGGGCCCACCTTACGCACGGTGCCGGTTTTACCGCCCACCGCGTAACCGGGCACCTGGGCGCGCCGTGCGGTGCCGTGTTCTTCGGTCACCCGCTGCAGCACTTTGCGCACTTCGCGTGCGATGTCGGCTTCCACCACACGTGTTCCGACGGGCGCCGTTTCATTCGCCGCAAGCAGGGACACCGGCGGCATCACCCCGTCATTGGCGAACGAGGCGTAGGCGTGCGCGAGCTGCAGTGGTGTCGCGGTAAGGCCGTAGCCAAAGGCCAGCGTCACTTTTTCGATATCGCTCCAGCGGCGCCGGTTGGGCAACTGGCCGGCACTTTCGCCCGGGAAACCCGTGCCCAGTGCAGCACCAAAACCGAAACGGCGGAACACGTCCTGTATCGGCTCATGGCCAATGTCGAGGGCGATCTTGGTCACACCCACCTGGCTGGATTTCTCGATCACGCGCGAAACAGAAATCTCGCCGTAGTTTCGGGGATCCGGTAGCGTCTTGCGACCCACGCGGATACGCCCCGGCGAGGTATCAATCATGCTTTCGGTGGAATAGCGGCCGCTCTCCAGCGCTGCAACCAGCGTGAAGGTTTTCATGGTAGAGCCCGGCTCGAACATATCGGTCACCGCGCGGTTGCGGGTCTGATCGGGGCTGATGCCGCGGCGACCATTGGGGTTGTACACCGGATGATTGACCATGGCCAGCACTTCGCCGGTATGGCTGTCGAGGGTGACGATGCTGCCGGAGGCGGCACCGGTGAGCGCCATGGCGCGTTGCAGCTCCTGGTGATGCAGGTACTGCAGGCGCAGGTCGATGCTCAGCCGCAGGTCCTTGCCGGACCGTGCGGGTTCGAGCACACCGATGTCGCGCACAACATCACCGCGCAGGTCCTTGATGTACTGCTTCTTGCCGGGCGTGCCCTTGAGCCAGTCGTCGTACGCCAATTCCAGCCCGGCGATGCCGCGCCCATCGAGATTGGTGAAGCCCACCAGATGGCCCGCCACTTCTCCCGCCGGGTAATAGCGCTGGTATTCACGCCGCCCGGATACGCCGGGCAGTTTGAGTGCAAGGACTTCACGTGCGGCTGCCGGCACCATATGGCGGCGCAGATACATGAACGAACGGCCCGTGAAGCGGTCCAGGCGTGCCTGCAGGTCCGCAAGGGGCATGTCCAGCGCTGTGGCCAGCGGCGAGAGATCTTCTACTGCGGTGAGCAAGCGGGGATCGGCCACCAGCGAAATCACGGGGGTACTCACGGCGAGGGGCTCACCGCGACGGTCTGCAATCACGCCCCGGTAGGCGGGAATTTCCGCGTTGCGCATGGCACGACTCTCGCCCTGGTCCTGCAGGAAACTGCGGCCATGCTCGACATCCAGAACCTGCAGCGACAGCACGCGCCCCACCAGCAATGCGAGCATGGCCAGCAATGCGATAGCCACCAGGTAAAAGCGCCAGGGCGCTACGGCAGCAAGACGCGACCGACTCATGGACGCACCACCTTGAGGCTTTCCAACACCGGCGCCTGCATCTGCAACTCGCGAGTGGCCACGCGCTCAACACGATAGTGCGATGCCCAGGTGCTCTGCTCCAGCAGCAGACGCCCGTAATCTTCCTGCAGGTACCACTGATCCGCCTCCAGCTGCTGCAAGACGGCATAGAGCTGACGGCAGCCATGTGAGCTGTGAATAACACCAAACGCAGAACCCAGCACCAGCGTCAGCAGGGTGCCAAACAGCGCAAGAGATTGCAGGCTGATGCTGCGCTCCGGGGCGATTGCCGGGGATGTGGTGCGGCCGGCCATCAGCTGATCTTCTCGGCGACGCGCATGATGGCGCTGCGCGCACGCGGGTTTGCAGCGACTTCGTCGGCGCTCGCGCGCACCGCCTTGCCGACCAGTCGCATATGCCGGTTGAGCGCGCTGTCGCGCACCGGCACACCGGCGGGCAGCGCATCACCACGCGCCATATCGCGCATGTAACGCTTCACCAGCCGGTCTTCCAGGGAATGAAAGCTGATCACGACCAGCCGGCCTCCCACCTTGAGCAAGCCCAGCGCCTGCGCCAGCAGCTCAACCAGGTCATCCAGCTCGCGGTTGATATGGATTCGAATACCCTGGAATGCCCGCGTCGCCGGATGCTTGTGCTTCTCCCAACGCGGGTTGGCCTCACTGACAATCTTCGCCAGGCGACCTGTGGTCACAATAGGTACCTCGGCGCGCGCTGTAACGATGGCACCGGCGATCCGGCGTGCAAAGCGCTCCTCGCCGAACTCTTTCAATACCGCGGCGATATCCTGCTCCGACGCTCGCCCCAGCCACTGCGCTGCGGTCTCGCCGCTGCTGGTGTCCATACGCATATCCAGCGGACCATCGTGCTGGAAACTGAAACCGCGCTCGCTGTTGTCGAGTTGCGGGCTGGAGACCCCGAGGTCGAGCAGGATGCCGTCTACACCCTCGATATCACGCGAGTGCAGCTGGGCAGGTAACGCCGCAAAAGAGCCATGAAAGAAACTGAAGCGTGCGTCTGCAGCGCTGAGTTCGGACGCCACCAGTGCGGCCGCTGGATCCTTGTCGACACCCAGCAGCCGACCATTGGGCGCCAGCTGTTGCAGCAGGGCGCGGCTGTGACCACCACGACCGAACGTACCATCGACATAGATACCATCGCTTGCCGTCACCAGAGCATCCACCGCCTCTCGTAACAAAACTGTTTGATGCATGTCGCTCACCTACAGGGGGAGAGACACGAGTTCGTCGGGCAACTCTGCTTCGGGACCGGACTCCAGCAGCGCCTGTTCGCACTCTGCCAGCCACAGCTCCTCTGCCCACAACTCCATCTTGTTGCCCTGCCCCACCAGCACCAGCTTCTTGTCCAGATGCGCGTAATCACGCAGCGGCTGAGGCAGCAGGCAGCGTCCGTTACTGTCCATCTCGATGTCAGTGGCGTAGCCCAGCACCAGGCGCTGGAAGCGCTTGACCGCCTGCTTCAGGGCGGGCAGGGCCTGAATGTGCTTTTCGATACGCTCCCAGTCGGGCAGCGGATAGATGACGAGGCATTTCGCCTGCGTGTCGATGGTCACCACGATCTGGCCGTCACAGAGGGCACGCAATGGCTCGCGCTGGCGCGCTGGCATGGCCAGTCGCCCCTTGGCGTCCATATTGATGTGCTGTACCCCGCGAAACACGCCAGTTTTCCCCGCTTATCCGGCCCTTAAAAACCACAAAAAACCAGATATATCCACTTCTTCCCACTTTTCGACACTATAGGGGCGCAGCAATTGGAGTGTCAAGCGAGCCAGTCGCGAAAAACGTTTTAATTTCAGCTAATTAGCGCTGGTTGACGGGTGACTCTTCAGCTTCTGAGAGGGTAAGTGAAAACAAAAAATACGTTAAAACAGACCGCTAACATCGTATATTAAGGATTCACTTTAAGTTAAAGGTTATTTTCTTCTGCCAGCAGCCATGTTTTAGTAGAAAAAAACATAAGCGGCAGCGTCGGGCACAAGCAACGCGGCGGCGAATGCCGCCACCGCATTACAAAGGGGATAAGTGAGTCGGTCGATAAGCCGGGTTCTGTCGTGGACGATCATTC
>TARA_R110002049_G_scaffold22891_3_pt1 | contig 28061 bp, 20 predicted proteins | sample TARA_R110002049 | Tara Oceans TARA_R110002049 (sample SAMEA4396941) | marine metagenome | biome: Polar Biome; feature: [SRF] surface water layer (ENVO:00010504); material: water (ENVO:00002006), including particulate matter (ENVO:01000060) such as... | depth 5 m
GTTTGCCCGGTAAAGCCTGCTCGCACAAACAGTCGCGGAGTAGTCGAAGTTAGATTGAAACGATAGGCAGCACGCTCGGTCATCGACAGCTGCAGGTTAAGGACATTATCACCCTGATCGCCCAGCGTTAGCTCAGCAATGCGCCACTGTGTCAGTGTAAAACGCTTCACCTGCTTGGGCTCAGCTACCAAGGTAATACTGATAGGGCGTAGGTTATCGCTCATATTTTAAAAACCCTGCACCTTGCATGGATGACATGTGGAAAAATAGCACTTAGAAAATAGTACTTAGAAAAATCGCACTTATAAGGATAGCGCTTGAATGGGTAGACAAGTAAGCATCCCCAGCGCCATCATCGTCAACCCTGTCGTTTTGCGAGAACTATTTCGCGAGGATTACCATGCCCGCCCTTCAGCCTGCCCTTCAGATAAGCCGAGCCCGCTTACCGGCCACCACCGAGATCAGCATCGTTGATGAATATGGCGATGCGCGTCAGCAGGCCATCGCCGCTGAACGAGCACTCACCGTGTATCTCAACAAACGTGAAATCGTCACGCTGATGACGCTGGGCGATGACCCTGAAGCGCTGGTGGTGGGCTATCTACGCAATCAGGGGCTACTGCGTGCCGCGGCTGATTTAGCCGCCGTGCAGGTCGATTGGGAAGTAGAAGCCGCGGTCGTCATTACACGCCACTTGCCCGAGGATTTAGAGGCGCGCTTAAGCACTCGCACGGTGACGACCGGCTGCGGCCAGGGCACGGTCTTTGGTAAACTGCTCGACCAAACCGCTCTGACGGCGCTTCCCGATACGCCGTTAGCACAATCCACGCTCTATCAACTGCTGCAAAATCTCAACGCCTATAATGAGACCTACCGCAGCGCGGGCGCCGTTCACGGCTGTGCGCTTTGCCGCCAAACCGAGGTGCTCGACTTTGTTGAAGACGTGGGGCGGCACAATGCGGTGGATACCCTGGCCGGGCGCCAATGGTTGCAACAAGCCGACAGCGCCGATGCCGATATTTTCTATACCACTGGGCGACTGACATCTGAGATGGTACTCAAAGTGGCGCAAATGGGCATTAGCGTGCTGGTCTCGCGCTCCGGTGTTACCCAAAAAGGCGTCGAGCTGGCTGAACGCTTCGGCGTGATGCTGATTGCCCGCGCCAAAGGCCGCCACTTTCAGGCGATTAATACTCAGAATCGCTTGGCGCTGGATGCGATACCTAATCGACCATCTCATGCCCGCTCATCTAAAGAGGCAAGCTCATGATTCCCACTCACGAACTCACCGGCATGATTCTCGCGGGCGGCGAAGGGCGCAGAATGGGTGGTCGGGATAAAGGGCTTGAGCCATTCGCGGGCCTGCCATTAGTCGGCCATGTCGTAAAACGCCTTGAAGGCCAAGTAGCCGAGCTGCTGATTAACGCCAACCGCAATGCTGACGCCTACCGCTTCTTCGCCGATCGCGTGATTGCCGATGAAGAAGGCGGCTTTAAAGGCCCACTGATGGGTATCTACAGCGGCCTACGCGCGGCAAAAACGCCTTGGTTACTAGTCGCCCCCTGCGACTCCCCCGCCCTGCCTGACGATCTAGTCGCGCGCATGGTGGCAGGGATTGGCGATCATGATATCGCCGTGGCCTTTGACGGCGAACGGCTGCATCCAGTGGTTGCCCTGCTACGCACTTCGCTGGCAGATAATTTGGCCGCCACACTTGCCGAAGGCGAACGCAAGATTGACCGTTGGTACGCCCGCCATGCGTGGTGCAAGGTCGATATGTCGGACTGTCCCGATGCGTTTGCCAATCTTAATACCGAAGAAGAGAAGCTGCGTTTGGAAAGTCTGCTAACAGCCGCCTCAGGGAAGGTGTCGACATGACGCTTTCGTGCTTTGACCTTGGTGAGCAGATGCTTAGCGTGGATGAAGCGCGCCAAGCACTCGCCACCTTGATTGAACGCCCGCTGGACAGCGAACAGATGCCGCTGGCGCAGGCTCACGGCCGCCGGTTGGCCACAGCCATTCAGGCCCCCATTAATGTGCCGCAAAATACCAATGCGGCCATGGATGGCGTAGCGCTCGCCTTGGCTAAAGAAGGTGTTGGGGCCAAGCAAACCCATTGGCCGCTGGCCGGTGAGGTGTTGGCCGGGCAGTATCGCAGCGAATTAGTACCTGCCGGTCACTGTGTGCGCATCACCACCGGCGCCCCGCTGCCGCCGGGCACCGATACCGTGGTGATGAGTGAACAGCTGCGCGAACCGTTAGATGATAAGCCTGCGCATGTGATCATTGAGTCGCCCGAGCTTCTCAAGCACGGCCAACATGTTCGCCAGGCCGGTGAAGATATTGCCACTGGCGATACGGCGCTACCTGCGGGAGCAAGGCTCGATGCCGCCTCGATGGGACTGTTAGCGTCATTGGGTTATGCAGAGGTTAGCGTGTGCCAGCGCCCCAGGGTGGCGATTTTTTCCACCGGCAATGAAGTCACGGCCCCCGGCGAACCACTACCCAAGGCCGGCATTTACGATGCTAACCGCTTCACGCTGATCGGCTTACTCACCGAGCAGGGGGCCGAGGTGATCGATCTGGGCATTCTGCCGGATGACTTAAACGTGACCCAAACGGCGCTTAAGCAAGCCGCCGAACAGAGCGATCTAGTGATCACCAGCGGCGGCGTGTCAGTGGGTCAGGCCGACTTTACTCGCGCTGCACTGGAACAACTGGGCCGCCTGGCTTTTTGGCGCGTGGCACTGCGCCCAGGGCGCCCCATGGCCTGCGGCTGGCTGGGCGAATCGCGCACCCCATTTGTCGGTTTGCCCGGCAACCCGGTCGCTGTCATGGTAACCTTTGGACAGTTTGTGACACCGCTGCTGGACCGCCTTCATGGGCAGCCCATGGCGCCACCCCATCGCTTGCATGCGATCGCCGATAACCTGTTAAAAAGTCGCTTAAAGCGTACTGACTTTATCCGCGGCGTTTACCATACTGATGAGAATGGACAGCTACACGTGCGCAGTACCGGCGCCCAGGGTTCGGGCATTTTAACCTCGATGGTGGCTGCTAACTGTTTGATTGAGCTTGCTGATGACCAAGACAGCGCACAATCAGGCGAGGTAGTCAGCATACAACCACTTACGGGATGGCTATGACCGAGCAACGACACGCTAATCCACAGCGATCTGCCCAGCCAGACACTGACCAGCAACTGATCGACGACTTTGGTCGGCGCATTAGCTATGTGCGTATCTCGGTCACCGATCGCTGCGACTTTCGCTGCGTGTACTGCATGAGTGAGGAGATGACGTTCCTGCCCCGCGCCCAGGTACTCACGCTGGAAGAGCTGGCCATGGTCGCCCGCGCCTTTACCGAACTCGGCGTGGAAAAAATTCGCCTGACCGGTGGTGAGCCGCTGGTGCGCCGTGATATCACCCAGTTGGTCGACGAAATCGGCTCGATGCCAGGCCTTAACGATTTCACCATGACCACCAACGGCGCCAGCCTGCGCAAATACGCCAAGCAGCTTTACGCCGGCGGTTTACGACGGCTAAATATCAGCCTGGATTCGCTGGATGCCGAACGCTTCAAGCAACTCACCCGCACCGGTGATTTAGCCAAAGTCATCGACGGTATTCATGCCGCTCAGGAAGCAGGCTTTAAGCGTATCAAGCTTAACGCGGTGATCTTGAAGGGGCGTAATGACGACGAAGTCATCGATCTGGTCACTTTTGCCCGCCGGGAAGGCCTCGATATTAGCTTTATCGAAGAGATGCCGCTGGGCGATGTTTCCGATCATTCGCGAGCGGAAACCTTCTACTCCAGCGATGACGTTCAGACGCTGATTGAATCACGCTACCCGCTGATCCCCACGACCGAAACCACCCCAGGGCCCTCGCGCTACTTCCGGATGGCGGATAGCGACAGCCGGGTTGGGTTTATCTCACCGCATAGTCACAACTTTTGCGATACCTGCAACCGGGTGCGGGTGACCGTGGAAGGCCGCCTGCTGCTTTGTTTAGGCAATGAACACTCGGTGGATCTGCGTGCCGTGCTGCGCCGTCATCCCGGCAATATGCAGGCACTGAAAGAGGCGATTATCAACGCCCTGCCGCTAAAGCCTGAGCGCCACCACTTCACCACCGATGGTGATGTTCAGGTAGTACGCTTTATGAACATGACAGGGGGCTAGGCATTGGTGGGGGTGGCAAAAACAGCCAACACAAAAGTACCGGTGCATATCATTACCGGCTTTTTAGGTAGCGGCAAAACCACGCTTATCCACAGCCTGATTGATCAGAAGCCTGTGGATGAAAAATGGGCCATCCTGGTCAATGAATTCGGCCAGATCGGCATCGATCAAGCGATGTTTGATGCCCGCGATGATGTCGTCATCAAAGGCCTGCCCGGCGGCTGCCTGTGCTGCCAGCTCGCCTTTGTGCTGCAGGCGGCGCTGGTCAATTTGCTCTCACGCAGCAAACCTGACCGTGTCATCATCGAGCCATCCGGCCTTGGCCACCCAGCAGGCCTGCTGGATCTACTGCGTGGTGACGCCTTCCGTGAGGTAGTCGAGGTACACGATATTATTGCTACTCTCGACCCACGCCGAATGGATGACGCCCGAGCAAGGCAACACGATACCTTCCGCGATCAGCTCGACATGGCTGATGCCGTGGCGCTCACCATGCTCGACCAGAGCACGCCCGAACAGCTCAGCGCCGCCCACGCCTTTGTGGCGCAGCACTGGCCACCTCGCAAATGGGTACAGGAAGCCCCGCAAGGCGCGCTACCGATAGCGTTGTTGACCCAGAGTGGGCATACCGCTGCGAGTGATATCAGCATGCCCGCAAGCCACCAACAGCTGGCCGCCGCCCCCAGCCTGGAAGGCACATTTTTTGATTTTCCGCCCCCGCCCGGCAAACCGCAGCGTGAAACCGGCACCTCACTGGGCTACACCAGCACGGGGTTACGCTGGCACCCAAGTGAACGTTTCGAGCTGGATCGCCTAGCCGCCTATTTGGGAGAACTGCCTCGGGAGGCGCGTATTAAAGGGGTATTTCATACCAATCACGGATGGAAACGCCTTAACCGCGCCAATGGCTCCTTGAGTATCGAAAGCAGCGCGTGGCGGCAGGATTCTCGCCTGGAAGTTATTCTCCCTGCCGCTCTGACCTCTCCCAATATGGAATTTGATGAATTTCTAACCGCATGAGTTAACGACCTAGTATCTGTGCTTCAAACGCCTCAATTTCCATAGGGTGCCCAAACAGATAGCCTTGGTAAGCGCGACAGTCATGCGCTAAAAGCCATGCCTGCTGCGCTTCTGTTTCTACGCCTTCAGCAATGACTTCTAAGTTGAGACTCTCCGCAAGCGCGATAGTACTCTCTACAATCGCTGCATTGGCTTGGCTTTCAAGCACCTGCTGAACAAACGATTGATCAATTTTTAGCTGATCCAACGGCAACTGAGCTAAATACGCCAGCGACGAGTAGCCGGTGCCAAAGTCATCCAGCGAAAAGCGTACCCCTTTAGCTTTTAGGCTAAGCATCTTATCTCGGGCATCATCACGCGCTTCCACAAACAGCGATTCTGTGACTTCCAACTTTAAGCGATGAAGCGGGGCCTGGGTACGCGCAAACACTCCGTCGACGCGCTGTAAAAAATCTTTATCACGGAACTGCATCGGGCTGATATTAACCGATATCGTCAACTGACTTAGCCGGGAGTGCTGCGCCCAACGTGCCAATTGGTAGCAAGCATCTTCCAATACCCACTCACCCACCTCGTTAATCAGTTCTGTACTTTCCAGCAGCGGAATAAACTCACCAGGCGACACCAAGCCGCGCTCTGGATGCAGCCAGCGCAGCAATACTTCCACGCCGGTGATAGTGCCTTGGTGATTAACTTGGGGCTGGTAGTAGAGTTGCCACTGTTGATTGGCCAGTGCATGCCGTAAGTCTGCTTCTAACTTTACGTGTGCTAATAGCGCGGCCTGCATAGCGGGGTCAAAAAAGCACACTGTATTGCGGCCAGTGCTTTTTGCTTGAAAGAGAGCCATGTCCACTTGCTGCAGATAATCATCAACATTGTGCTCACTGCTCGCCATGATCGTAATACCAATACTGCCCGTAATCGTGACGCTCTCCTCGGCCAGTACGACGGGCTCAGCAAGTACTGCCAGCAATTTATTGGCGATTCGTTCAGCAAGCTGGGACGTTTGCCCATGATTACTATCAACACCCTCAATTAATACCGCAAACTCATCGCCTCCCAGCCGCGCTAACGTATCCGTATCTCGCAGCATTTGGCTCATTCGCCGCGCCAAACCTTGTAATAACTGGTCGCCCGTATAATGCCCTAGGGTGTCATTAATTTGTTTGAAGTTATCGATATCAATAAATAACAGTGCGCCGCAACGCTGATGGCGCTGGAGTTCTTTGAGTGCTGCGCCCATGCGGTCCATAAACAGGCGCCGGTTAGCGAGCCCGGTTAACGGGTCATAAAACGCCAGTTGATGAATTTCCTGCTCAGCAGCTTTGCGCTCGCTGATATCACTCATCGTGGCGACGTAGTTCGTAAGCACACCGTCTGTGTCGTACACCGCGCTAATCGTTAACCACTCAGGAAACAGCTCGCCATTTTTACGCTGGTTCCATATTTCGCCTTCCCACTTGCCGGTTTTAAGCACCTGCTCCCATAGGCGACGATAAAATGCTGCGTTATGGAGACCAGAGCTAAACATACGTGGATTTTTCCCCATCACCTCGGCTTCGCTGTAGCCACTAATGCGTGTGAAGGTGTCATTCGCTTTCAGGATCCTCCCTCGGGCGTCGGTAATCAAAATACCCAAGTGCGTTTGAAAAGCTGCCGCCGCGATCTGGGCTTCAGCGCGTGCCTGTTCGCGCTCTTTAATACGTTGACTTAACTGTTGGGCTAGCGCCAAGCGACTCAGATAGTGGCGCGCCCCCCAGGCTCCGAGCAGGGCAAGCATCCCCATTACCAGTGATAAAATCAGTGCGCGCTGCCGCCAAGCCGCCAGCAGCTCGTGCAGGTCAATACCCACCACCGCCAGCATAGGATACTCACCTACCCGCTGCATACGAAACAGGCGCTCACGATCATCAACGGGTGAGAGAGCTTTTAGCGACCAGGCGTTCTCTCCATTCGCCAATTTCTGATCCGCATGAGAATTCGGTATTTTTCTGCCAACGGCAAATTGCTTACCAAGGGTAGGATGCCGAGCAATTAACCTCGATTCAGAGTCAACCAGCGCAATACTCTCACCGTCATAAACATGCATTTGCTCAAGCGAGTCGGCAAATATATCGGGAACAATGCTCGATACCACCACCCCCATGAAATCGCCGGTTGGGCTATCGAGTCGTCGACCATGGTACAAATAATAGTGTTGATCGCGATCAGACCAGTAAAGCGGCGTAATCAGTTCCTGTTGCCCCCCCCGTTTAAAGGCATTAAAAAACTGCGTATGACCGATATTAGCGCCAGCATTGCGGTTGCCGTTACTGCTTGCCAACACACGTCCATTGATATCCATCACCCCTACCTCGTTAATGAGGGGCACATATTGGGTAAGATTTTCTAATGCGCGCTCAAGCACCTGAGTGTTATCGGCGTTAGGCATGCCTTGTATGGTGAGCAGTTCAGCAAGTCCAAAAAGGGCTTGTCCGCTTTGGGCAAAAACCCCTTTTGCCCACTCTGTCACCACATTGGCCCGCGCAGTAATGCGGGATTCAGCGGCCTCAATTTCTTGTTGATACTGTTCGCTAAGCAGCCAGCCAAAGAGTAACGCCATAACGAAAAGTGATGATAGATAAGCCGCCACCACGTTTCGCCGCTGGCGACGATAAGTATTAGTAACCTTTAGGGCATTATCATTTACATCAATAGGAGTAACAGACATCGCGCAGAGGCCTTATCCAGGTATCCGACCAGGACACCTGATACAGTGTAAAAAAACAGAAACGATACACCACACGCGCTGACATGTGGTTTAACCTGATAGTGCCGCGGTGCTTATGTGATGTATATCAGTTTTTATCACAGGTAATACGTTAAAAAGCGTGACGTTATCTGTTAATAGGCTACGTACTAAGGGATTGCTATGGCATCGCTAGGCCAAATGAGCGACTACGAGATTCGCCTAATTCGAATTTTTAAGACGGTGGTTGAATGCGGCGGCTTTACGGCAGCGGAAACGACGCTTGGCATTAGTCGCTCGGCGATTAGCCAGCACATGAACGATTTAGAGGGAAGGCTGGGTTTTTCACTCTGCCAGCGGGGGCGCAGCGGGTTTAGTTTAACAGAGGAAGGTAAAGAGATTTATCAGGCGGGACTCACGCTACTAACGGCCCTGGAAACCTTCAAAAGCGACGTTAACGCCTTACACCAAACGATTAAAGGTGAGTTGAATATTGGCATTACCGACAATCTGGTGACACTACCCGCCATGCACGTCACCAACGCGCTGGCAGAACTTAGCGCGCCGGAACATGAGGTAACGCTGCATATTCATATGGAGCCTTCCGACGCCGTCATTCGAGGCGTGATGGATGGCCATTTACACGTCGGCGTAGTACCCGCGGTGAACCTACCCACCAGCTTAGAAACCCGACACCTTTATGATGAGCCTTCCTACCTTTACTGTGCCGCAGGGCACCCGCTGTTTGCGGAAAACGATGACACGCTCAGCGTTGCAGATATCGCACGACACGCAGCTATTTCACCTCGTTATCCGCTGCCAGTTGAGGCACGCCAAGCCCATGATGCGCTCACGCTACGCGCTTCGGCATCAGACCGCGAGGGTGCTGCCTTTTTAATTTTGACAGGGCGTTTTATTGGCTTTCTACCCGAGCATGTTGCCGAGCAATGGGTCGCAGCAGGCAAAATGCGGGCGCTGCATGTTGCCACACAGCACTACCGCATTCCGTTTGTGCTGGTCACCCGTCATGACCGCCGCCCTAACCGAGTAGTCGATGCTTTTTTAGGCTTAATCAAAAGTAGCTAATCTAAAAGCCAGGCTTCCGTGCCGGGCTTTAAACATAGTTATTGGTTACCACTACTGATTAACGCTGCTCGGTGACCTCGCTGGCCATTAACGGCGCAGGCCCTGCCTGTGGAGACGATGCCACTACTTGGCTGGCAGCGTAGTAAACAATTGCCCCCAACGCCGACCCAGTGAACCAACCATAATCGTAGAACCAGTTCATCGTGCCTGTCACCAGTGAGATCAAGGTGAGTAGCACCGGCACACCAAAGGCGATAAACCCAGCCATGTTCACCGCAGGATAGGCGTGGTTATCCATATAGAGACTAGGCACATCCAAGCGCTGCCTTTTAATCAGGAAGTAATCCACCGCCATAATACCCGCGATAGGGCCAAGAAGGCTGGAGTAACCGAGCAGCCAGTTGGAGTACATCTGCTCAAGTGACACGCCCTGTGGAATCACACCGGCCTTTTGCAGCAGATCGTAGCCCATTAGCAACACGCCCACCGCACCGGTCATCAGCACACCGCGGGTCTGATTAATCAATTTGGGCGCAATATTCTGAAAGTCATTGGTGGGAGAAACAATATTCGACGCTGTGTTGGTGGAGATCGTGGCAATAATGATCAACAGCATTGCCATGACCACCCAGAAGGGACTGTCGATATAGCCAATCAAACGCACCGGGTCAGCAACAGTTTGACCCACTAGCGTCTCAGACGCCGCGGTTAACACGACACCGAGGGCAGCGAAGAAGAACATCGTCAGCGGCAGCCCGATGATCTGGCCAACAATCTGGTCTTTCTGGCTTTTGGCAAAGCGGCTAAAGTCAGGGATATTAAGTGACAATGTGGCCCAAAATCCCACCATGGCGGTCAAGCCCGCAAAGAAATAACCATAAACGGAAGCCCCCTCAGGGCGTGACGGCGGCTGCGCCAGCAGCTCAGTCATCGACATATTCGGCCACGCCCACACCATCAGGCCAATGCCCACCGTTAACAGTAGTGGTGCCGCCAGCGTTTCCAGCCACTTGATTGATTCCGCACCGCGGATCACCACATAAAGATTCATCGCGCCGAAAACAAAAAAGCCAATGACCTCACCCACGCCGCCAAGCGCAGCCCAAGCGGGAATCAACTCAGAAAGCAGCAAGTGAATCGCCAGCCCACCGAACATGGTCTGAATACCAAACCAGCCACAGCCGACTAATGCCCGTACCAAGCAGGGCACGTTGGAGCCTAAAATGCCGAAGGACGAACGTAAAACGACAGGAAAAGGAATGCCAAATTTGGTGCCAGGAAAGGCGTTTAGCGTCAGTGGGATCAGCACAATGATATTCGCCAATAGAATGGCAAACAGCGCTTCCCCCACGCTCAAGCCAAAGTAGGCGGTTAACACCCCGCCTAATGTATAGGTGGGAACGCAGATCGACATGCCGACCCACAGCGCGGCGATATTCCATTTACTCCAGGTACGCTCGCTGGCCTGGGTGGGTGCAATATCCTCGTTAAAGCGTGAACTACTGCGCACGTCATTACCTACATCAAGCTCTATCAGCCCACCTCGATCCACCATCTGAGAGGTTGTTTCGGTCATCTTGTGTCTCCTCAGTATTGTGTTGTCTAGCCCAGGCTATGTCTGAAAAACTAGCTTTGCTTGCTGACTTTTAAGACAAGTCCTAACTCACACGGCCAGTGGAGCTTCCCAGACAGAATTAAAGCAATAAGCGTGCCTACTTATAAAACCAAAGCAATTAACTCATTGATTAAAAAGCTGCCTTACTAGACAACAATATTATTGTTAGCTTGTTACCTTTTTAAATTACTCTCCCCAAGCAAAAACCAATTAAACAAAGCTAGGTCAAAAAAAATATTTGCACCAACTTTAAACAATACGATGCTCGATATATCGTCAATTATTAAACCAATCACATGATTTTTAAGAATAAAAAAATATACCCAAAATAGTGCAAAAGCTCACCAAAAGAGTGAAAAGTGCAACGTAAAAAAATAAAAACAAACAAACTCAACGAGTTAAATGCAATTTATCTAACATCTATTAAAGACTTGCTAAAACCACTCATCCAGCGCTACTTTCAACAAAAGCTGTCTTTTACGTCAGCTTTATAAAAATCATTCTCAAGACACTACAAATATACGCTATACACCAATAATCAGAGGAAGCGTCTCATGCAAAAGATGAAAATTGGGCTGATTCAGATGGGGCTGAAAACCAGCACCGATCTTGAACCTGACGCTATTCGCGACGCCATGAACGAAGCCCACCTGCCGATGATTCAGCAAGCGGCTGACCAGGGCGTACAGGTACTGTGTTTCCAGGAAGTGTTTAACCAACCCTATTTTTGCCCCAGCCAGGATGGCAAATGGTACGCCGCCGCCGAGCGAGTCCCAGAAGGCCCCACTTGCCAGATGATGCAGAAGCTCGCCGCGCAGCACCACATGGTCATCATCGTTCCCATCTATGAAGAGACCGAAACCGGTGTTTACTACAATACCGCGGCCGTGTTCGATGCCGATGGCAGCTATCTGGGCAAGTATCACAAAACTCATATCCCCCAAGTGGCGGGGTTCTGGGAGAAATTCTTCTTTAAACCGGGCAACTCCAATTGGCCGGTATTCGATACCGCCTACGGCAAAATCGGCGTGTATATCTGCTACGACCGCCACTTCCCGGAAGGCTGGCGAGCGCTGGCGCTTAACGGCGCCGAGGTGATCTTCAACCCTTCCGCCACCGTGGCTGGGCTCTCTCAATATTTATGGGAGCTTGAGCAACCCGCCTCCGCTGCCGCTAACGGCTGCTTTATCGCTGCCATCAACCGCGTCGGCACTGAAGCACCTTGGAATATCGGCGACTTTTATGGCTCCAGCTATATCGTTAACCCTCGCGGCAAAATCGAAGCACAGGCCAGCGAAACCGACGATGAGCTGCTGGTTCACGAGATCGATTTGGACATGGTCCGCGAGGTGCGCAACAACTGGCAGTTCTTCCGCGACCGCCGCCCCGAGACCTATACCCGTCTCACCGACGGCGAATAATTCCCTCAGTCAATTATCTAAGGAGCGAACCATGAGTTTATTGATCAAGGGCGGCACCGTGGTCACCCACGCGGATACCTACCGCGCCGATGTGCTGTGTGTAGACGGTAAAATCCACGCGATTGGCACTGACTTAGAAGTACCCGAGGGCTGCGAGACGGTGGATGCCAGCAACCAGTTGGTAATGCCCGGCGGCATCGACCCCCATACCCATATGCAGATGCCGTTTATGGGCGCAGTGGCCAGCGAAGATTTTTACACCGGCACCGCCGCCGCCATGGCGGGCGGCACCACCACCATTATCGATTTCGTGATTCCCAGCCCCGGCCAGTCGCTGCTGGAAGCCTTTGAAACCTGGCAGGGCTGGGCGGAAAAAGCCGCCACTGACTTCGCCTTTCACGTGGCCATCACCTGGTGGGACGAAAGCGTTAAAGAGGATATGGGCACCCTGGTACGCGACCACGGCGTTAACAGCTTTAAGCACTTTATGGCCTACAAAGGCGCCATCATGGCCACCGATGACATTCTGGTGGAGAGCTTTTCGCGCTGCCTGGAGCTGGGCGCGATCCCCACGGTACACGCGGAAAATGGCGAGCTTGTGTATCACATGCAACAGAAACTGCTGGCACAGGGCATTACCGGGCCAGAAGCGCACCCGCTTTCCCGCCCCCCACAGGTCGAAGGCGAAGCCGCCAGCCGGGCGATTCGTATTGCCAGCACCCTGGGTGCGCCAGTTTATCTGGTACACGTTTCTACTAAGGACGCAGTGGACGAAATCGCCTACGCCCGTCAGCAGGGTCACCCGGTGTTTGGCGAGTGCTTAGCAGGCCACCTGGTGATCGATGACAGCGTTTATCAGAATCCCGACTGGGCAACCGCAGCGGCCCACGTGATGAGCCCGCCCTTCCGCCCCAAAGGCCATCAGGAAGCGCTCTGGCATGGCCTGCAATCCGGCAATCTGCAAACCACCGCCACCGATCACTGCTGCTTCTGCGAAGAGCAGAAAGCCGCGGGCAAGGATGACTTTACCAAGATCCCTAACGGCACCGCCGGAGTCGAAGACCGTTTGGCCGTGCTGTGGGACGAAGGCGTGAATACCGGCAAGCTCTCGCCTCAGGAGTTCGTCGCCGTCACCTCCACCAACACCGCCAAGATCTTCAATCTCTACCCACGTAAAGGGGCGATTCAGGTGGGTTCCGATGCCGACATTGTGGTGTGGGACCCTAACGGCACCCGCACTATCTCCGCCAAAACTCATCACCAGAACGTCGACTTCAATATCTTCGAGGGCAAGACGGTGCGCGGCATCGCTCGTCACACCATCAGCCAAGGCAAATGGGTATGGCGAGACGGTGATCTGCGCGCCGAGCGCGGTGCGGGCCGCTATTTAGAGCGCCCTGCCTATCCCGGTGTATTCGAGCTGCTGGCCAAACGCGCCGAGCTAAATGCCCCTATAGCGGTTAAACGTTAAAAGCGGCGATCAAGCGATAACAGTTGTTCGTATAAAAACAGCGGAGGCTCTACTGTGACTAGCCCACTGAATCATCTCCCCAGCGCACAAGAGGTCGGCACCTACGACCCACAAACGCTGACCCATAATTTTAGCGATCTACACCCGCCACTCACCCAGCGCCAAGCGATGATTGAAAGTCAGCGCTGCCTCTACTGCTTTGATGCCCCCTGCGTTGAGGCCTGCCCGTCGGATATCGATATCCCGAGCTTTATTCGCCAAATCAGCGAAAACAATATCAATGGCGCGGCGGAAACCATTCTGGAAGCCAATATACTGGGCGGTAGCTGCGCCCGGGTTTGCCCCACCGAAATCCTTTGCGAGCGTAGCTGCGTGCGCAATCACGACGCTGAATGTCAGCCTGTGCTGATCGGCTTGCTACAGCGCTACGCCACGGATCATATGCAGTTTGAAGACCACCCGTTTAAACGCGCCGCTTCCACCGGTCGCCATATTGCCGTGGTGGGTGCAGGGCCGGCGGGGCTTTCCTGCGCTCATCGGCTGGCGATGCTTGGCCATCAGGTGACGATTTTTGAAGCTGAGCAAAAGCCGGGCGGGCTAAACGAGTACGGCATCGCCCGCTACAAAATGACCGATGACTTTGCCCGCAAGGAAGTCGAGTTTTTACTGGAGGTCGGCGGCATTGATATCGAGTACGGCCAGCGGCTCGGGTATAACCTCGAGCTTTCCACGCTGCATCAGCAGTATGACAGCGTGTTTCTCGGTTTAGGCTTGGGTGCCAGCCGCGCCCTGGGGCTCACCGGCGAAGAGGCACCGGGTCTGATGCCCGCGGTGGACTACATCAAAACGCTGCGCCAAACCGACGACCTGGGCAGCCTTACCGTGGCCAAACGCTGCATTGTGATTGGTGCAGGCAATACTGCGATCGATATGGCAACGCAAATGGCTCGCCTGGGCGCCACCGAAGTCACGCTGGTCTATCGGCGTGGCATTGAGGCGATGTCCGCCACCGACCACGAGCAGGAGATCGCCAAAGCCAACGGTGTACGCATGGTGACCTGGGCGCAGCCCGATGAAATCTTGCTGGATGACCAGGGCCGCGTAGCGGGCATGCGCTTTGCCAAGACCGTTGAGCAAGCGGGCCAATTATCGCCGACGGGCGAAACGATTGAGATTGCCGCCGACGCCATCTTCAAAGCCATAGGCCAAAGCTTTGATGACACCAGCCTCGCTGATGCCACCGCCGCCGAGCTAGCTCGGGACGGCGAGCGCATTCATGTCGATGAAATGTTCCAAACCTCACTGCCCAACGTTTACGCAGGGGGTGACTGCGTAAAACCTGGCCAGGATCTCACCGTACAAGCCGTACAGCACGGCAAACTGGCGGCTCACGCCATTCACCAAGCGCTTGCCGCCAAGCAGGAGGCCGCATGAACACCACACCTTTCACCCCTCTCTCTTTCCCAGGTAAGAAAAACAGCGGCGACAGCGTCGTCAACGGCGTTGATCTGTCGGTTAACTTTGCCGGAATCAAAGCGCCCAATCCGTTCTGGCTAGCCTCTGCACCGCCCACCGATAAAGCCTACAACGTGGTGCGCGCCTATGAAGCGGGCTGGGGCGGCGTGGTATGGAAAACCCTCGGTGAAGAGCCACCGGCGGTCAACGTCTCTTCCCGCTATTCGGCCCACTACGGCAAAAACCGCGAGGTGATCGGCTTTAACAATATCGAGCTGATTACCGACCGTTCGCTGGAGATCAACCTTAAAGAGATCACCCAGGTGAAGAAGGATTGGCCCGACCGGGCGCTAATCGTTTCCATCATGGTGCCCTGTAATGAAGAAGCCTGGGCCTACATTCTGCCGCTGGTGGAAGCTACCGGTGCCGATGGCATCGAGCTCAACTTAGGTTGCCCCCACGGCATGCCGGAGCGCGGCATGGGCGCGGCAGTAGGCCAAAACCCTGACCTGATCGAGAAAGTCACCTACTGGTGTAAAAAGCACTACTCGAAGCCAGTGATTGTAAAACTCACGCCGAATATCACCGATATTCGCGTAGGCGCCCAGGCAGCCTTGCGAGGTGGCGCCGATGCGGTGTCGCTGATTAACACCATCAATTCGATCACCAGTATCGATCTGGACAACATGGTCGCCAAACCCACCGTTGGCCATCAGAGCACCCACGGCGGTTACTGCGGGAGTGCCGTCAAGCCCATCGCGATGAACATGGTGGCGGAAATTGCCCGTGACCCGGCCACACCTACACTGCCGATTTCCGGCATTGGCGGCATTTCCACCTGGCGGGATGCGGCGGAATTTATCGCCCTCGGTTCAGGCAGCGTACAGGTGTGCACGGCCGCGATGCTTAACGGCTTTCGCATTGTGGAGGAGATGAAAGATGGCCTCTCCCGCTGGATGGCAGAAAAAGGTTACGACTCAATAGAGGCATTTTCCCGCAAGGCGATCCCGCAAACCACCGACTGGAAACACCTGGATATCAACTTCAAAACGATCGCCAAGATCGATCAGGATTTGTGTATCGAGTGCGGCCGCTGCTATATCGCCTGCGAGGACACGTCCCACCAGTCGATTGCCAAGCTCACCGAGCAGAACGGCGCGCGCCGCTATGAGGTGATTGAAGAGGAGTGTGTAGGCTGCAACCTGTGCCAGATCACCTGCCCAGTGGAAAACTGCATCACCATGGTGCCTCAAGAAACCGGTCAACCCTTTCTGGCCTGGGATAACGACCCACGCAACCCTTTCCGGGTCGCCTCTTAACCACCCACGGTTATCGCTTTAACGACCGCCTTCCTTGAAGGAGGCGGTCGCGTTTACCGCAACGCACCGTTCCTCATGCTAAACGAGACAACGCCACGGCTTGCTGCGATGATGAGAAATTATTACATATAGAATGTTTTCTCATAAAAGGAATAGCTATGACGTCTAAGCTTCTCTCCACAGCACTCTCCACAACACTCGTCGCTACTGCCACCGCTACGCTGCTTTTTTCAGCTGTCAGCGCCGCTGCCGACCAGCGTATAGCCACCTTCGATCTAGGCAGCCTGGACACCCTGGATGCGCTTGGCCTTAGCGAACAGGTGGTGGGCGTGCCAAAAGCCAGCTTGCCGAACTACCTGGAACAGTACGCAGCAGAGACATACACCGATATTGGCGGCCTGCGCTCGCCGGATATGGATGCCATCAGCGCAAGCGAACCTAGTCTGATTCTCTACACCGGTCGCCAGGGCGACTGGGAAGCCGAGCTTGGCGACATCGCCCCACTACTCAATACCAGCCTGCAAGGTGACGACTACTTGGCCGCTTTTGAGGCCAATGTGCGCGAGCTGGCTGGTCGATTAGACGCGGATAGCCAAGCGGAAGAGGCGCTTGAAATCCTGCATGCCGAGATTGAGTCCCAGCGCGAAGCGCTAAGCGATGCGCCTCGCACGCTAGTCGTGACCCATAACGGCGGTAACCTGATGCTCAATCAGCACCCGGTCGTGCACGAGGTGCTGGGCGTAGACGCACTTGAAATGCCCGACAGTGTGAACTCGGAAACCCGCGGCACCCGTACCTTTACGCCACTTTCGCCTGATGCCATTGCCGAAATTGATCCAGAGTTCGTGTTGGTGGTTGACCGCAGCGCGGCTATTGGCGATGAACCCGCCAACGCGGAAGCGTTAACCCAAACGCTTTTAGACGCCGGTGCAGAAGACGCGCAGGTCGTCATGCTGACACCCGCGCTGTGGTACCTCTCCGGCGGCGGTCTACAGAGCCTGCGCCTACAGATTGAAGAGGTCGCCGCGGCGCTGAATTAATCCTGGTTAATCCGCATGAATCTTGATCCGGTAGAGCACGCAGTAGACCACCGGCAGTACCACTAGGGTTAACAGCGTGGCAACGCCCAGGCCTCCAATCAGCGCCACTGCCATGCTGGCGAAGAAGGCATCGCTGATCAGCGGAATCATTCCCAGCATGGTCGTGAGTGCAGCCATCGTTACCGGGCGAACACGGCTAATGGCCGCCAACACCACCGCGTGGTAGCGGTCCTGATGCAGCGGCAATTGCACGTTAATCTCCTCCACCAGCACAATGGCGTTTTTGATCACCATGCCGATCAGGCTCAGCGTGCCCAGCAGCGCCATAAACGAGAAGGGTAACCCGGTCAGCAGCAGCGCGCCGACAACACCGATAATCGTCAACGGTACCAGCGACCAAATCGCCAACGGTTGGCGGAAGTTATTGAACAGCACCACGGTAAGGATGAACATCATCACGATGCCCAGCGGCAGCGAGGCAAACAGTCCGCTCTGAGCTTCGCCCGCAGTCTCGAACTCGCCGCCCCACTCCAGCCGATAGCCTGCAGGCAGCTCCAGCGCTTCTACCTGAGGTCGGATCTCCGCCAATACGCTGGCAGCGGTTACTCCGCTTAACGGGTCCGGCTCACCGTACACTGCCAGCATGCGCTCCCGGTTACGACGCATGATCAGTGGATCTGCGACCCGGGTGGTGATATCGCTGATCACTTGGTCGGCGGTGATATAGCGGCCCTGCTCTTCGCTCCAGACATTGAGGGAACCCAGGTTGTCCACGTCGTGGCGCTGCTCGGGAATCGCTCGCGCCACCATGGGAATCAGGTCGCTGCCATCGCGATAAACGCCTACCTGGCTACCACTGGTACTCAGCGCAAGGGTGCTGGCTAAATCCTCACGGGTGACGCCTAGCCTCCGCGCGGTATCTTCAAGAAAAACAGGCTCGATTGCCTGTACCCGGTTACGCCAGCTGGTGCGCACGCTGGTCATGTTGGCCGTTTCACGGAACATGACCTCCACCTTGTCGCCCAACTGACGCAGCACTTCCGGGTCGCTGCCATAGAAGCGCGCCTCTAGCTTGGCTTTCGGCGCGGGGCCGACTTCCAATGGGGCAATCTTGTAGTCGATATCGCTATGGTCGCGTTCCAGTACCCTTTCAACGTCGGCCATGCGCTCGCGCTGAGTCGCTTTATCGTCGGTTTCGATAATGAGCTGTGCATAGCTGGCATAGCGATCTTCCGGCGAGTAAGTGAGGGTAAAACGCTGTGATCCGCCACCCACGGTGGTGGTGAGGTGGCGAATGCCCGGCATCTCCATCACGCTCGTTTCCAACTCGCTAACGCGGCGCTGAGTCTCGAGAATATCGGTGCCTTCCGGCGTGCGGTAATCGACAAAAAAGATCGGCGTATTCGAGGCTGGGAAGAAGGCGTTCTTGACCGAACCAAAACCGACCACTGCGCCCGCCAATACTGCCACTACTACGACCAGTGTTATCCAACGCCAGCGGATGCCAGCAGTGATGACGCGGCCTACCGCTCGATAGACAACGCCTCTATAGGGGTCATCCTGACCGTCGCCGGGTGCCACGTTGCGGAAAAACAGCTTGAAGTAGAAGGGCGTTAACGTCAGCGCGGTAATCCAGCTCAGCAGCAGCGAATAGAGCAGGACAAAAAACAGTGAACCGATAAATTCACCGGTGGTGTCTGGCGATAAACCAATCGGCGCAAAGGCAGCAATCGCGATTAGCGTGGCGGCCAGCAACGGCCAGGCGTTTTGCCGCACTACCTGATGGGCCGAATCACGAATCGAGCTACCACGCTTTAGGCCCACCAGCATCCCTTCGGTCACCACGATGGCATTATCCACCAACATACCGAGGGCGATAATCAGCGCCCCAAGGGAGATCTTTTCCAACTGCAGACCATGAAAGCGCATCAGCATAAAGGTGCCGATAATGGTGATCAGCAGGATGAATCCCATCAACAGACCACTGCGCCAGCCCATAAACAGCATCAACACCACGATCACGATGGCCACCGCCTGGATCAGGCTCACCAGAAAGCCGGAGACCGCGTCATCCACGACTTGGGGCTGGTTGTAGACGATATTCAGCTCCATCCCCAGCGGCGTACGGGCTTGAAGCTCGTCCAGACGTTGCTGCAGTTGTTCACCGACCGCCACAACATTCACACCGCTTTCAAACGAGACGCCCATCGAGATGGCCGGCCTGCCCATATCGCGATAGAGCTGCTGGGGCTGCTCCGTCAGCTCTCGGCTTACATCGGCAATATCGCTCAGCCGCACCAGTTCACCGTCACCTTCGCTGACGATGAGCGCGCGCAGGTCATCGATATTCGCTGCACTGCCCGTTGGGGTAATACGAAAACGGCGACCATCCTGCTTGAGATGCCCTGCATCAGCCACGGCATTCTGGGTATCCAGCAATTGCTGCAGCCGGGTGAGCGGAATATTCAACGCTCGCAGGCGCTCACGGTCGACTTCGATGTAGATGCGCTCTTCATGCTCACCGCCCAGCGAGACTTTCTCGACGCCTTCCACCAGGGTCAGCTCGCGCTTGAGAAAGTCGGCATGATCGGCCAGGTCAGGCATGCTGTAGCCTTCGCCAGTCAGGTTGACCATAAAGCCAAAGACATCGCCAAAGTCGTCATTGACGCGGGATTGACTGGCGCCCGGCGGCAATGCGGCCTGGGCATCCTGAACCTTGCGGCGCAGTGAATCCCATAGCTGCTCAAGCTCTTCGTTCTGAACCGTACTCTCCAGCTCAACGGTAATTTGCGAAAGGCCGTCGGAACTCACCGAGCTCACTCGCTTAATCGACGACATCTCTTGAATCGACTCTTCCAGCATTGAGGTGACTTCCTGCTCGACCTCTTCCGGCGTCGCGCCGGGGTACTGTGTGGTAATGAGGGCATTGCGGATGGTGAATTCGGGAAACTCCAGCTGGCCCATGCCTAAAAATGACAGCGCGCCACCGGCCAGCAGCACTACGGTCATTAAATAACTGGCCGCCCGGTGGCGTAAAAAGTAGTCGACCATCTTATAGCCCCTGCTCTTTTTCCCACGGCGTAACCTTGGTATCCGCCGTTATACGGTGAGCACCGGCCGCCACGATACGATCGCCCGCCGCCAAATCGCCGCTGACCTCCAGTCCGTTCGAGGTCAAGGGGCCAACACTCACCGGCACTGCCTCTACATGTTCTGAACCGGTATAACGCCATACCAGCGCTTGATTAGCGTCTTCACCCGCATAGCTCACGGCTTCAGGCGGCAGGTGCCAAACCGGCGTAGCATGGTCGGATTGCAGCGCACTTAAATCCAGTCGCACGTTGGCACTCATACCATCCAGTAGGGTGATATCGTCGGGCTGAGGGAGTGTCAGCGTGACTTCATAAGCCAAGCTCTGCGCGCTGGCTTGTGTGGTATAGGACGCTAACTGGGCGAGATAGGGCTTATCGCTATTGCCAAAGCGTACTTCATACGCCAGCTCATCACCGAAGGGGGTGCCGTTGCTGCGCGGCATGCGCTGAACAATTTGCTCGGGCAGATGAAACACCACATCTAATTGGCCCGGCTGCTGAATCACTGCGACAGTTTCCTGCACTTGAACAATCTGGCGGTTATCTACCGGCACCTGGGCAATCACGCCATCGTAAGGCGCGCGCAGTTGCGTGTGCGTCACCTGCTCTTCGGCCTGCTCAAACGTTGCGCGGGCTGCCCGCCATTCACTTTCCGCTTCATCAAACCGGGATTGGCTGACTGCCCCGCGCTCGAGGGTATAGCGCATGCGCTCCAGGTTGGCCTTGGCGAGCTCCAGGCGCGAGCGGGCGCTATCCAGCTCGCTTTGCGCGTTACGGTTGTCAATTCGAGCGAGTACCTCGCCCTCGCTCACCCGCTGTCCGGGGCTGACATTGAGCTCCAGCAACTCGCCTGCCATACGAAATGACAAATTGCTGCGGGTGGTGGCTTCTACCCGCGCCGGGAATTGCCGCAGGGCAGTAGCATTGGCCGACTGCAAGGTCATCAATTTCACCGGCCTGGCCGTGTCGGTGGACTGCGCCTGGGGTTGATCGCAGCCCATCAGCATAAGCAGCACCAGTACGGCGGGCAGGAAACGAAGAAGAGTAACGGGCACGGCAGGCTCCTTGAGGGCGATCAGCACAGCTTTTCAAAGCTAACGTTGGACAACAGCAAAATATAGAAAACACAGCGGAATAACGTATACACTTCACTGACATTCATGAATGTCAGTGAAGTGTATAATAATCACCGTGCGGCGACTTTGCTATCTATCAGTGCCAAAATACCGCTCATTATATTAATAGGAGCCGCTATGTCCCGTCGTAAGGCAGACGCTGAACGTACCCGAGAAGCGATTCTTGATGCTGCGGAAACCACTTTTTTAGCTCAAGGCGTTTCGCGCACGACGCTTGCGCATATTGCACAGGCGGCGGGCGTTACTAGGGGCGCCATTTATTGGCACTTTGAAGATAAAGCAGCGGTATTCAATGCGCTCTTGGAGCGGGTACGTATCCCTTTAGATGAAATCGTCGATGATACAACCCAGCGCCTTGGTGCAACGCCAGTGGCCTGTTTACGCGAGATTGCCCAGCGCTCGCTGGCAGGCATCTGCCATGACCTGCCGCTGCAGCGGGCAGCCACCATCGTGCTGCACCGCTGCGAGAAACTGGAAGATGACCACCCGCGCATCAGCATGATCACCCGTCTTTCAGAGCACGCTGAAGTGCAGGTAGAACGTCTGTTTGAACAAACACAACTGGCAGGCCAGTTGCGTGCGGGGCTCTCCCCCACCAGCGCGCGCCGCCAGTTTCATGGCTTTTTGATTGGCGTCTGCTTTGACTGGCTGCAAGACCCACAGCAGTATTCGCTGGCAGAGGAGTGCGACGCTATCGTCGAAACGCTCATGCGCGGGTTGTTAATCTCCTACCCTCTTAACCAGCGCTGAGCTACATGACTTCATGTCCCGAGGAGCCCCATAAAGTGGTCTGCTAACGCATCACTCATCGGCACGTTCAGCGTAACCCCTTTACCCGGTAGTGGCTGCTGAAACCACTGCTCATAAAGTAGTGGCATTTCGGGGCTGGTGTATAACTGTTCCAGGGCTTTATTGACCTCTGCTGCAAAGGCGTCATCCTCCAATCGCATCATAAAGCCTAGTGGCTCTATCGTAGTGATCGCTTCTTCGGAAAGCGCGTAGGCATCAGGAGTGTCGGATTCAGCAATCATGGTGCTAAGCAATACATCATCCATGGCAAACGCTGCCACGCGACCCTCGGCGAGCAAATCAAATGCCTCTTGTAATGTTTCGACAGGCACAACGGATAAATTCAGTTGGCGCTCTCTATTTGCCTGATTAATTTGGCTGACATTCACCGTGCCACGCGCCACGCTTACGCTACGCCCAGATAAGTCTTCTAATGTCGTAATGCCATTCGACTGCAAGGCGACATAGCGCACAGAAACAAAATAATGGCTAAGCGCAAACTGCGCGCTACGACGGCGCTCTTGAGTGTTAGTACTGGCATTGCACTCAATGTCGATATCACCACTATTGAGCAGTTGTATCCTATTACTGGGCGTTCGAGGCACATAGACAATATCAAGTGACGAAAGCGCCAACTGGCTTTGCAAACGCTTCGCTAAATGTTGGCAAATATCGATTGAGTAGCCAACCACGTTGCCTTGTTTATCCTGATATGAAAAAGGCGCTGTATCACCATATCCAACACGTAATATTCCCGTTGCTTCTATTCGTTCAAGCGTATTAATAGGGGTGGTTGCATATGCGTTTCCACCACTCAGTGCCAGTACTAACAAGCTACTCCAACCGACCAATAAACGCTGGCGCATAACACACCCCCTCTACTCTAGAGTCTGCTCAGGGTTGGCGAAAATAGCGGCGAGCTCTGGCGCTAATGGTAGTTTCAATACGCGGTTATCCGGTGGGAGTGGCTGCAAAAACCATTTCTCATAAATAGCTTGAATGGCTTCACTCTGATAAATATCTCGCAGTTCCTTATTAACTAGCTCAACAAACACCGGGTCATCAGGCGGCATCATCAAACCGTAAGGCTCGGCATTACTCAGTGCTTCATGCGAAATATGGAAAGCGGCAGGGTCAGCAGCTGACGACACCAAACCGGCTAATAAAATATCATCCATAACAAACGCGGATGCCTGCCCTGAAGCTACCATGGAAAAAGCTTCTTCATGATTACGGCTCAACATCACCGCGATATTTAGCGATTCGGTTCGATTGAGTTCGTTGAGCTGGGCAATATTCACGGTGCCTGTGGTTGATACAACACTGCGACCCGCGAGATCCTGCAAGCTTTCCATATGTTGATCGGCAAGCGATACATAGCGCGTGGCGGTTAGAAAATGGGGGTATGAAAATGCCGCTTGGCGACGACGCTCAGGAGTGTTGGTAGTCACACCGCACTCAATATCCACCTCGCCATTACGCACTAATATAAATCGATTTGCAGGCGTCACCGGCACATAGGAAACCTTCAGGTCGCGTAATCCCAGCGTTTCACTCAACCCTTCTATAACGTTTAGACACAGATCAATGGCATAGCCTATCGGCTTACCTTCAACGACATAGGAAAACGGGATCTCGCCGGAGCGATGCCCTATCGCAATTTCACCAGCCGAGACGATTCGCGACAAAGTCGGCGAGGAGGCTACCTGTTCACTAGCGTGAGCGCTTTGCCACAACGCACTACTGACGACGACTGCTACTAGCCATTTCATAGACTTACCTTTTTTCAGTGACGCCGGGGTACATGGTCATCCCTGCGGTATAGAGCTCGTAGCGATCACGTCCTTTCGCTTTAGCGGCATAGAGTGCCAAATCTGCGTGACGCAGCAGATCATGGCTGTTGTCTCCATCGGTGGGTGCCGTTGCTACGCCAACACTGACACCGATCTGTACCTCCTGATCATCAATCTGATAAGGCGCGCGCAGGCTGGTCACAATGGCTTCTGCGAGTGCTTGCGCTTCTTGCACCGCGCTTATAGTAACGCGTTGAATAATGGCAAATTCATCGCCGCCTAAGCGCGCTACCAAATCATTCGAGGTAAGTAGCCCTTGCACTCGCTGACTAACGTCCACTAATAGTGCGTCACCTGCCGCATGTCCCAAGCTATCGTTGACGGTTTTAAAATAGTCAAGATCAAACAACATGACGTTAAATACTTCATCTTGAAGTAAGGAGTGCACCGCTGCTTTTAGAGCATTATTGAGCTGTATACGGTTAGGCAGTTTGGTTAGTTCATCATGATGAGCAAGGTGTTGAAAACGCAGGGCCTCGTCTTTTACTTCTAGTAGGTGCTCACGCTCAACCACCTTCTTACGAAGGGCGTCAATGGCCTTTTCCATGCGGCCGATTTCATCATTGCGATGAGTATAAGGCGTGGTTCTTTCGGTTTGGTTTTTAGCTATTTCTGTTAGTGCCCGAATCAATACAGGGACAGGGCCGAATAATTGGCGCATCAAAATACTGACTAGTAGTGCTGTCGCGACCAACACAGCCAGTAGCGCAATAAACGCCTTGCTGACCAGACCATTACGCATCTCATAAAGTTCTCCTTTCTGGCCAATGGTTGAGACAACGACCCCCAAAAGTTGGCCGTTAGTTGTCACAATGGGCAGCGAACTAATAAAGTGCTCTTGGTCGCCAATCTGGGCAAACCCCACATAAAAATCAGCAGCTTCCTCTTTTACTTGCCAATCGTTTACTTTCAAGCTGGCAGTGGACTCTGATGATGTATTAAGCGCATCGGCCACCACCTCAAGTGCACCCTCCGAAGTCGCAGACAATAGCCATACGTTATTGCGTGTTTGGGCACTGGCCAGCGCTAGCACATCAATCGGACTAAACCCTGTTTCCAGCACCGACTCTTCATCCCCGATCGGCCGCTGAGAGATAATATGGGTAACTTGGCCCGTGTCGTCAGTAGCGACAGCCACAGAAGTATAAATACGCCGAATAGTGGCGCTTACTATCTGAGCATTTACCTCCGCTTCTCGCCACCACTGCTCGCGCGCGCCGCGTTCCACCATAAAAAAGCCCGACAAAGCGCCGGTCAAATACGCAAACATCACACCTAACAGCATAAACACCACTACCTTACCCACCAAAGTATGGTGCCATGGCAGTTTTGCCACAGTCAGTAAAGTGTTCGCACGTTGGGCGTCTTGCATAGAATTGTGTTCCTTGATTACTTCACCATACTTACCCAAACGTCATCATGGAGTGCAATCTTCTTTTTTAGCCACAAATGGCGTTGACTAATATTTAAAATTTAAGATATTTAATTCCTAAAGTATCATTAAATAACATGAGGATGTTTAAAAATTTCAGCCTTTATTATTACTTCTGCTCTCCAACTTTTGGCACAGCTTTTGCTATGTAAGTAGTTTGCTTATCAATGTGCTTACCTACGTTAGGAGACCGTGATGCAACAATCTGATTACCCGCTCAGCGAAGTCCCTACCCGTGCCCGTAAAGGGTTACTCTCCACGTCAGCCGTACTGCTCGGCTTTACCTTTTTTACTGCGACCATGTGGGCGGGAGGCACACTAGGCCAAGCGTTTCCGATTGGCCAACTGCTCTGGATCATACTGATTGGTAACCTGTTGCTAGGAATGTATGCGGCAGCCCTTGCTTATATAGCCTGTAAAAGCGGGCTTAATTCGGTGTTGATGGGGCGCTTCTGTTTTGGCGAGAAGGGCAGCAAACTCTCTGATTTTATCCTCGGCTTTACCCAGATTGGCTGGTACGCCTGGGGCACAGCGACCATCGCGCTGGTATTAGTACGCACCACGGGGATGCCTGAATGGCTGGAAATCCCCTTAATGGTGCTTTTTGGTTTTGGTTTTTGTATCACCGCAATGATTGGTTATAAGGGCATGGACTGGCTTTCGCGCGTTGCCGTCCCCGCCATGATGCTGTTTATTCTGATTAGCCTGTTCACTGGGTTGGTGGATGTGCGCGGCTTTACAGGACTAAGCCAGCAAATGCCTACGGAAAGTATGGGCGTGGCGGCAGCGGTCACTGTCATCATCGGCACGTTTATCAGCGGCGGCACCCAAGCCACTAACTGGAGCCGCTTCGCCAAAACGCCGAAAATTGCCGTCATTGCGACCCTGGCAGCGTTTTTTGTGGGGAATGGTTTAATGGTGCTCACTGGTGCACTTGGCACCATGATTTACCAGCAGGCGGATATTGTCGATGTGCTGATTGCCCAGGGCTTTGTCACCATCGCCGTGCTGATGCTGTTTCTAAATATCTGGACCACCCAGGACAACACCATCTACAACTTCGCCGTGGCGGGCTGCAATTTACTGCGTACCGAAAAACGCCGGTTGGTGACGGTGGGCGGCGCAGCGATTGGCACCGTGCTCGCGGTAGGTGGCATGTACAACCTGCTTATTCCGTTCCTGGTACTGCTCGGCACGTTTATTCCGCCCATGGGTGGGGTCATCATGGCGGACTTCTGGCTCAAGCATAAAGGCCGTTACCCCGCTTTGGATATTGCTCAACTGCCTGATTTCAACCGTAGAGGGCTGGCTGCCTATGCGCTGGGTGCCGGGGCGGCCTACTTTTCCCCGTTACTGCCGCCATTGGTAGGGGTCGCGGTGGCAGCGGGCAGCTACGCCGTGCTGCTGCGTTTAAACCACGCTACGCTGAGCGATACGCTTCCTTCACCCGCTAAACAATAAGTGAGCCCTTTTTCATATGCCCATGCAGATCATTAATGCCCGCCTACGCCAGCGCCCTGAGCTTTATCGGCTGGAAATTGAGAACGGCACGTTCACCGCCATCACCGCACAAGATGCACCACAAACAGCGAGCGCGGGGCAGATTGATGCAGGCGCTAAGCTCGTCTGCGCGCCGTTTATTGAGCCTCATATACATCTGGACGCTGCGCTAACGGCAGGCGAGCCTAGTTGGAATCAAAGCGGCACGCTGTTTGAAGGCATTGAGCGCTGGGGTGAGCGTAAGCCTATGCTCACCGAAGCCGATATTCGCGAGCGCGCTCTGAAAACGCTTAATTTATTAATCGGCAACGGCGTTCAGTTCGTGCGCACCCACGCTGACACCAGCGACCCAAGCCTGATTGGCCTTAAAACGCTGTGTACCTTGCGGGATGAACTGAAGGATAAAATCGATATTCAAGTAGTCGCCTTTCCGCAAGATGGCCTGCTCTCCTATCCCGGCGGAGAAAAACTAATGGAGGAGGCGCTGGAATTCGGTGCCGACGTCGTGGGCGGCATCCCCCATTTCGAATACACCCGTGAACTGGGCGTGGCGTCCATGAAGCGGGTGGTTGAGCTCGCGATCAAGTACGAACGCTTAGTGGATGTGCACTGCGACGAGATCGACGACCCCAATTCACGCTTTCTTGAAGTGCTGGCCTGTGAAGCGCTATTTAATGATTTGGGCAGCCGCGTGACCGCAAGCCATACCACGGCGATGCACTCTTACGATAACGCCTACTGCTCCAAGCTGTTTCTGCTGCTCAAGCGCTCGGGCATTAATTTCGTCTCATGCCCCACCGAAAGTATTCATTTGCAAGGGCGTTTCGACACCTACCCCAAACGGCGCGGCGTCACACGGGTAAAGGAACTCAACGAGGCGGGCATCAACGTCTGCTTTGCCGAAGACTCCATTTTTGATCC
>TARA_R110002049_G_scaffold46424_8_pt1 | contig 28056 bp, 15 predicted proteins | sample TARA_R110002049 | Tara Oceans TARA_R110002049 (sample SAMEA4396941) | marine metagenome | biome: Polar Biome; feature: [SRF] surface water layer (ENVO:00010504); material: water (ENVO:00002006), including particulate matter (ENVO:01000060) such as... | depth 5 m
CCTTTTTTGCTTGTTTGTATTGACACAATCCATGCATTCGCAATTTGGTTTTTCTCCTGAAATTGGCATTATCGCTGGTCCTGTTCAATTTAGGTCAGACTATGGTAGTAGAGAAGATAGTGAAACTAATTTAGGAAATTCAGGTTTTGGAATTGGTATAGTTAGCTACTTAAACTTTTCCTATGATAGAGGTTTTGATTACACAAGTAGAGACACTTATTTCAAGGATCACTTTAAAGTGCGCAGTGAAATCTCTTGGAATAAAACAAAATTAGAACATTTTGGAAGGTGGGTAGATCCAAGTAAAACTACCGAAAATTCTAAAAGACTGAGAGGTCAGAAAGGCGTGGCAAAAAATGTTGATCTGGGCTTGCAGTTAGAATTTTATCCATTTAGCATTAAAGATTTTGAATATTTTGTTCCTAGATTATCTCCATTTGTTAGTTTGGGCTTGCATTACACCTTTTTTTCTTCAGAAGTTAGTACAACTTACGCCAATCCAGACCCCAGTGCTATCGGAGATGTTTTAGATGCGTCTAATTTCTACTCGTTGTGGGATCCAGGTTCAGTAGATGCTAGATCTGGCAATACATTGTCTTTGGTTTCGAGTGTAGGCGTTCGCTATAAGCTTAACAAGATGAATGATTTAATGCTTGACTTAAGAGGCCAATACTATTTTAGTGATTGGGTTGACGGATTAAACCATCAATTACCTTTTAATAAAAATAATGATTGGTTACTTTGGCTAAATGTAGGTTACATCTTTTACTTTAATTAAAAGCGCCTGTCTCTTTATCGCTTTAAGAAATTCTCTTTAACCTAAAGCCTGTTTCAAATCAGCTAGTAAATCATTAATATCCTCAATTCCTACGCTCAACCTAATTAAAGAATCTACAACCCCGGTTTTTTCACGTTCTTCTTTTGGAATACTGGCATGCGTCATGCTTGCTGGATGTCCAGCTAAAGACTCAACCCCACCTAAAGATTCCGCTAAGGTAAACACCTTTAAGTTTTCAATAATTTTAATGGCCTGTTCAAAGTTATTTCCTTTTGTTGTAAAAGAAATCATGCCACCAAAATCTTTCATTTGAGATTTAGCAATGTTATGATTTGGGTGATTTTCAAACCCGGGCCAATACACTTTTTCTATTTTAGGATGATTTGCTAAATATTCAGCTACAGCCTTTCCATTTTCACAATGACGCTGCATTCTAACATGTAAGGTTTTAATACCCCTTAAAACCAAAAAACTATCTTGAGGCCCACAAATAGCACCGCTTGCATTTTGAATAAAATATAATTTATCTGCTAAATCTTTGTCTTTAACTACCAGTGCTCCCATAACAACATCGCTATGGCCTCCCAAATATTTAGTTGCTGAGTGCATTACAATATCTGCTCCTAAATCAAGAGGTGTTTGTAAGTAAGGTGTAGCGAATGTATTATCTACAGCCAAAATAATATGATGCTTTTTAGCAATTTCAGCAGATACTTTAATATCGATAATATTCATCATGGGGTTAGTTGGTGTTTCAACCCAAATAAGCTTCGTATTGTCATTGATATAATCTTCAATTTTTGAAGCATCTTCCATCCCAATAAAATGAAATTTAATGCCAAAATCTTGAAAAATCTTAGTGAATAATCTAAAAGAACCACCATATAAATCGTTAGTAGAAATAACCTCATCTCCAGATTTTAAAAGCTTCATAATAGCATCAATCGCTGCCAATCCTGAACCAAAAGCTAATCCATAATTACCATTTTCAATACTTGCAAAGGCATTTTCAAGCGCACGCCTTGTTGGGTTGTGCGTTCTTGAGTATTCATACCCTTTATGACCACCAGGAGTTGTTTGCGCATAAGTTGATGTTTGATATATTGGTGGCATTACAGCGCCGTAAGCCTTATCATGTTCTTGTCCGCCGTGAATTGCTTTTGTATTGAATTTCATGTTTTTGAATATTTGTACAAATGTAACTTTTAATTCGGTTTAGTAAAAGGCATTTTCAAATCATAAACACACAATTCATATAATTAGTGCATTTTATAGAGAGCTTTAGATAATACAAATACTTTTACTAAGATTCCCGATTTTTCGGGAATGACAATTTCATCGGAAACCTCGATTTTTATATCGAGGAATTCTTCTTCAATTCAAATGCAATAATTACCTTTAATGTTGGTTAGCAAATTAATTATCATGAATAGATTTCCCTTTTTTATTGCTTGTTGTTTCGTCTTTCTTTTTAATTGCAAAGAAGCTACTAAAACTACTTTTTCCGATATCACTATTTCTACCGAGAATAATAATAGTGTTGAAGTAACCATTCCAAAAGCTAGTGGAAATGATTTGATAGTCAATGCTATAAACTCAGAAATTCAAAAAGTAGTTATATATGCTTTACATGTTGGTGATCCAGATAATGTGTCTTCAAAATCTATTGAAGAAAGCATAACATCTTTCAATAAAGACTATGCGGATTTTATTAAAGATTTCCCCGAAAGCCAGCAAATTTGGGAAGCCCAAATAGATGGTGAGCTATTATACGAATCTCCAGAACTTACTAGTATTGCCATTACATCTTATGTGAATACCGGTGGAGCGCATGGGACTTTGAATATTTCTTTTTTAAATTTTGATAGCACCACAGGAAATAAAATTACCAATGAAAATATTTTTACAAATATTGATGCTTTTAAAAAAATCGCACAAATACATTTTAATAAGGCTATTAAAGAAAAAGCCACCCACTTTGAGACTGACGAATTTGAATTACCAGCAAATATAGCCTATACTGAAGACGGGATTGTTTTGCTTTACAATACTTACGAAATTGCCCCTTATTCAACAGGTGTTATTGAATTTGCTATTCCGTTTAAAGACGTTAATTCTTATTTAGTTTTTAACGGCGCGTACTAAAGCCAAAATATAGCCTAAATGCATAGCTTCATGAAACAAAATAAACTGCAACGCTTCGTCAATATTGGTTAATGTATTACCCGTTGTAGAAACCGTATATTCATTATAATCTTTAAAAAAACCACTTTTATAATCGGCTTCTAATTTTTCCATAGTAGAAAATAATAATGCTTTTATTTCGTTAACTTCTGCTTGGGAAATAGCACCTTCGGGTTTTGTATCCTTTCTGTATTTATTTACCAACTCATCACTTACCGTCATTTGTAAGCCCGATAATTTATAAGCCAATAATTGTGCGGTAACAACCACATGGCCAATATTCCAAATAATATTATTATTGAAACCTTCAGGAATTTTATTTAAATCTTCCAACGAATTATTTTCGATATGTTTTTTGAAAAATGGGCGAATATTATTAAATACCTCGAATGTAAACTGCATGTTTTTATTTTTTAGATAAATATACTTCTATTACCAAAAAAAGCTTTGAAATAATTAATTAAATTTGAAGTACTAAAAATAAGTTTTCGCTTTCGCGGAAATGAAAAAAATACACAATGAAAAAAGTTTATTATTTAAAAACATGTAATACTTGTGTTCGAATTTTGAAAGCACTGAATTTATCTTCCGATTTTATTCTTCAAGACATTAAAAACGAAGAAATAACAGTAAAACAGGTTGAAGAAATGAAAGCATTAGCTGGTAGTTATGAAGCTTTATTTAGTAAACGCGCAAAACTTTACAAGGAAATGGGTTTAAAAAACCAAGACCTGACCGAACGTGATTACAAACACTATATTTTAGAACACTACACGTTTTTAAGTCGCCCAGTTATCATAAATGATGATTCCATTTTTATAGGAAACTCCAAAAAAACTGTTGAAGCTGCCAAAGCTTCTATTTAGTTTCCAAAGGCCATCCTCCAAAATCTCGCTTTCAACCCATTTAAAATAAGCATCTTTCAATTCAGCCACTAATTTTGGATGGTCTCCAGTTACCTTTTTTAATTGGGTAGGATTATCTTCTTTAGTCATAGAGTTCTTAATGAAATAGGACGTATTGTAAAAACAAGCGTTACTAATACACAAAATATTAGCCACTTATAATCATTAGTGTCCGATTAAAGAATCAAGACCGCTTCGCTGTTAGCCCCGAAATTTCGGGGAAGAACATAGACTGGATTGTAACTAATTGATAAACAGTGAACTTTAAATTCAAAATATTCTAAAAAATAAAATTTTTCTCACGGTAGCTATCGGGACGTAATAAGCAAGCCCCTTTTTTTTATAAACTTAGAAAATCCTGTGTTCGCAAAGGTTTTCTTTAAATGAATTATTTTTAATCGGACAACAATAATTTATAGTACTATATTATCTTTAAAATTCAATTTTTATGTTTTTTTGCGTAATTTTAGCATATTCATATTATGAAAGTTTATCCTTTTAAAATACCGAAACCTATACACGAAAATTTATTTGTTCAAATAGATAAAGGAGCCATTTTCTATGACAAACTTCATCAGCATGAGGAAATACAAATTAGTTATATTTTAAAAGGTAGAGGAAAACTTATTGTTGCTGATAGTATTCATCAATATGAAGATGGTGATGTTTTCGTCATTGGTAGTAAAAGCCCACATGTATTCCAAAGTATTGAGAGAAAAGAAAATGCGTCACATATGATTTCTCTTTTCTTTACTGAAAAAGCTTTTGGTGATCTTTTTGAAGGTATACAAGAACTTGAACAAATTAGTAGGTTCTTTTATAAATCCAATGTTGGATTAAAACTGTTATCAAAAAAAAAACCCATACAGAAAATAATGCTCAAATTGGTAAAAGCCAATAAACTTAACAAATTTATACTTTTTTTAAAACTACTTAAAAATTTATGTGAATCTGAAACCGAAGTTCTTACACAATTTATTTATCAAAAGAAAATATCAAATAATGAGGGCCAACGTATGCAAGCCATTTTTGATTATGTAATGAACAATTTTCAAAATGATATTACACTTGAAACTGTTTCTGAATTGGCTTTTATGACTCCCAATGCCTTTTGTCGGTTTTTTAAACAACGTACCAACAAAACGTTTTTTCAGTTTTTAATAGAACTGAGAATAGAACATGCCTGCCAATTGTTGGCTAAAAACGAAGACTTATCAATTGCTCAAATTTCAGGCAAATCCGGATTTAAGTCTATTTCTAATTTTAACAGAAAATTTAAAACACTAAAAGGAATGACGCCTTCTACATATTTCAATAAAATGAATGATGGTATGGTTTATTCGAAAAATTAAAACATTAGTAGAAGAGTCTGTTTAAGAATTTGTGATTATTAGTAAGATGGACAGCTTTTTTCTTTTAAATCATAATACAACGGATTGTATTAATTTATATGTCAGGTTACAACTTAATTATTTTTACAATGAGGTAATGGTTTGGTTTAATTATCAATTCTCCAAGTAAAATATTTTCCTTTTTATTTAAAGAAACGGCTAAAGCGTTTTCTCCGAAATTAAAATAACATTTTATTATATCTCCTTTATAAAATCTGGTAAATACAATACACTTATTTACCAAGGACAACTCTTTATATTCTCCGTATTGAAGTGCAGGTTCAGAATTACGTAATGCAATAATTTTTTTATAATTATTTAACAGTGAATTTTTATCTTCCCCTAAAACTTCAACATTCAACCTTTTATAGTTTTGATGTACTTTTATCCAAGGTTCCATATTAGAAAACCCCGCATATTCGCTGTCATTCCATTGCATGGGGCTTCTAGATTTATCTCTATTGTGTTTATTTCCAATTTTAAGAGCTTCCATCTCAGAATAACCTTTGTTTAAAGCTAGCTGATAGTGTGTGCGCCCTTGTATATCTTTTATTTCACTAAGGGCATTGGCTTCAATATTTTCCATTCCAATTTCTTCACCATAATATATAAAAGGAATGCCCTTTGCTGTAAGCATTAAAGCGGCTAAAGCTTCTGCTCTTTCGGTATTGTTGTTTGCTAAACGATTTATTAAACGAGGCATATCATGACTACCAAAAAACAAAGTAGGGTAATTGCTCATATTCCTTTCCATACTTAGCAATTCATCAAAAATACGCTTTGCTGAAAATTCCTTTATACTTCCAAAATTAAAGTTAAATACCACATCTAATAATTCCGTGCCTTGGTATTGTTTTAGCACTTCAATTTTATCGCTTCCTATTTCACCAACAAGAAATCGATTCTCAAATTCATTCACGGTTTCCCGTATCATTTTCATGGCCTCTTTTATGCCTTCTTGATTGATATCATTTAGATGTTCCTGTTCTCCTTTTTCATTCGTGGGGTTGTCTGAAGTAATGCCTTCAGTAGTTAAAAAATTTATAACATCCAATCGAAATCCGTCAACTCCCATATCCAACCAATAACGAAGCACATTTTTAATTTCTTCAACAACTTTCGGGTTTTGCCAATTAAGATCAGCCATTTCAACCGCAAACTTATGGTAATAATATTGTTCCGTTGAAGTATCATATTCCCAAGCAGAACCACCAAAAAAAGATTCCCAATTATTAGGTTTGTCTTTCCAAATATAATAATCGCGATAAGGGTTGTCTTTTGATTTTAAAGATTCCTGAAACCATTTATGATGTGTAGATGTATGATTTAAAACCAAATCCATAATCACTTTTATATCGCGGTTATGTGCTTCTTCTATGAATATTTTGAAATCTTCTAAAGTTCCATAAGTAGCATCAACTTTATAGTAACTACTTAAATCATAGCCATTATCCACTTTTGGTGATTGCAAGAAAGGGGTTAACCAAATACCTCTAATTCCCAAGTTTTGAATATAATCTAATTTTGATGTTATTCCTTTAAAATCACTAAAACCATCACCATTGCTATCTTTGTAACTGGGCATATAGATTTCATAGAATACGGTTTCTTTCCACCACACTTTGTCACTGGGGTTCTTTTTTTCTTTAGTACAGTCGACCATTAAAAAAAGGAATGCAATTGACAAAATAGTTTTTATAAATCTCATGGTTTTTATTGATTTGAATGGTTTATCATTCAATTTATAATTTACTACTTTTCAAAATCTGGATCCATTTCCGGTGTTCGGAGACCAGCTACTTCATTTGCCATAAGTATAAATACGTTCCAGCATAATCCACGGGTTGATGGCCACCAAGAATCTGTTGTTGTCCATTTTGTTGGAATAAACTCTTTACTATAAGGCCAGTTAGAATTGAGATTAATTTCTGCCCAAGCCCTGTTTTCCATAAGAGCTTTTGCTTTTTCCCAACCATGTCTTTGACCAACTACATAGGCACAATATTCTGGACGCATCCAGCTTCCGCCATTGTAATAGAAGCCGTCCCTTGCTCCATCTTTGTAGTTCTCTTCCCCAAACTCCCTGAAAGGCTGATAATCTGGAGTTAAATAAGAATACCCTTTTTCGCTATCATCCAACCGAACACAAACAGGAGCTGTTGTGCCGTATTCTGGGTGTGGCGAGTTTGGCACTTTATTCAGTATAGGAATCTGCTCTAAATGATTGATAACCATTTCATCTGATAACATGGGCCTATTAAACAACCATAAAGAAAAAAATTCTGGTTCTAAATCGGTAAGCGTAATGATATCCGGATATTCTTTATCAAACACCATATGTTTTCTTTTAGTATCATAAAAATCTATATATGCATTTTCAGCTTTTTCTAAATATGATTCTGAAATATCATAGCCTAACTCTTTGATGGTACGAAGTGCAATTGCAAAAATTCCTTGGTTCACCCCTAAATCACTTGTTTTCGGATTGTATTTATTAATATCTACTTGGCTCAGAGTAAAATGTGATTCACATATTCCATCTCTGTTTTCATCAAATTCGTTTAAAACATATTCAACGGCTTTATCAATTTTTTCTTTGGGTGGTGTTACTCCAAAACGTCTTTTATTCATCATGGCCCAAATTAAAAACTGAATGGTGGCCTCATTATCTTTAGCTTCTATTGTACCCATATAAGGTGTTATAATAGTAGCTATAGCACCTTTGGAATTTTGAGTTTTTGCCCATTGCTCCCAAATTTTTAGATTTAATTCTTTATTATAACTTGACACTATGGAAAAAAATGAATCCCGATTATACATGTCAGGGGCATAGTTCATGTTGGGCACGTTCAAAGGTATAAAATCGTTTATAGACGTAATCCATGTTAGCATATTGAAATTTGCGTATAACATTTTTTCTATTGAAGAACCTTTAAATCCTTTTCCTTCTGCGAGACGTAATTGTGAAGAAACAACAAAATCGTGATGGCTTGTAAAAGGCTCCACAAACACATAGGTTGTTTTTATTACCTTTTTGTCCATATCCATTCTATTATAGGGCTGCTTTTGAGGCTGGTGTTCTACAATCTTCAAATCTTTAATCTGTATTTTAGATTCTTTACCAGATTGAGATCCAATAAACATGGATACACTATCATTTTCTATGTAAGGTACTAAAATACTGCCTTTAAATAGGGTCCATTCATTTTCTTTTATGGGAAATTGATCAATATATTTGATACCATGTTCCAGCTCAATAGTTTTTTGCCCGTTTTTAATCCTGAAAAGTTTAAGCGCTATTGGAGATGTTCCTTTGGAAAGAAATGATACCGTGTATATTTTTTGATCCGTAAACGGCGTTAAAAATTCAATTCCAGAACTGCCAGAAGGTTCACAGTTAATAGTAATTAAATCAGATTGCTTTTCAATATCTACATTGCCAACTTTTTGAAAAGTATCATCTAGTTTTAAAATTGTTTCTTTCCCAGCATCTAGATTAAACATTTCACCAAATGTTTGTTGGATATAATGTTGTCCTTTTGCTCTTTCTTCTAATGTTGCAACCGAAACCAATTCTGGGTCAGGTAATTTTCTCATTCCTACAAAACCACCACCATGCCCGTTAAACCTTCTACGGGTAGATCTCGTATAATGATTTTTGTAACCGGCATCCATTAAAACGCCCACCAATTGGTTATCCGCAGTTACAAAACCAGCAGACGGAAACATTTCGTGAACAAAACCTCCAGGGAAATTATCGTGTTCAAAAGTGAGGTATTTAGAAGGTGTTTCTGCGGGTTTGAAGTTTTCTTCAATTGTATAATATAATGATGGCATACCTGACTGAAATAGATCAATGCTCTTTTTAATCACATTTGAGTTTACAACTTCATAGGTTACCGTGATTAATAAGTTCAAGTCAAAATCTGATAAATAGGTTTCTCTTGATAATTTTACAAGATTTTCATTCCCTGTCCATTCAGAACCTTTCCAAGCAGGAATTTCAGTTGTTTCACTTAAATCCAAATTGACTACTTTAAGCGAAAATTCTTCTGAATTATGAACCAATAATTGGTTGTCATTATAAATGTCTACGCTAAAGCCTTGTGCTGTATTTCCAACTACTTTTAGATTGATATTTTGACCCCATCCAATTGATCCTATGAGACAAAAGCATTGAATCAGAAGTATGATTCTAATTTTTTTATATAACCCTGTCATGTTAAAACGTATTAGTTTGGAATAGAATATCTGTAATCTATGATAACATCATTTGCATATAACTTGCCGTTTTTTTCAATTATAACAGTTTCTTGAGGAACTAGAACCAATAAAGCCGCATGTTCTTTAGCTACATTAAAAGTAAAACTACCCCTTACATTTTCAGCAATAAAAGCCCTTTGAACAGCATCGTAAACCTTTAATTCCTGTTCTCCTGTTGAAATGGTTACGGCTTTAACTTCTGCATTAGGATTATAATATAAAAAAGAAGGAAAAGCATTTCCTCTATAAAAATCTGTTGCCAACAAATCCAGCTGCAAGATATTATCTACGTTGGTTCTTGAAATAATGGCTCCTGCAATGCCAACATGTCCGCTACCATACACACTGAATTGAGAGACTTTCGGATTGTCTTTGTTCCATTTCATGCCATCCCCAATGGCAACAGGGGCTTTTAAGTCTAAATACAATCCTTCCTCTTCATAATGTGACTTTTTTATAAGCCCTTCATAAGCAATGACACCTTTAGTATGTTCTTTTTCTTCTGGAATGGTTTGATGCTCATCTGGAATTTCATAAGGATAAAATAACCGTGATGCATTGGCTGCATTCAGCATCCATTTCCCTATAGCATTTGCATAGCGCTGATCATAACGCACCATTGGAACCAGTGGCCACATCGTATCATAGGTATTCATTAAAAATCCAAAACCTCCATGATCCACGGTACTACCAACGATGCCGGAAACATCATAACCATTCCAATTGTCAACAAGAACGCCCCAACCTTCCCTACAAACTGAGGTGCCATTAAAAGTCCAATCCAATAGTTTCGAATACTCATAATTAGTGCCTTCTTCGGCATTTAATCTAGCCGCTACATAAGCGCCAAAAGGCATTAATATTTCATAAAACCTATTTTCTTTTAATTTTAAAAGTGCTTCCAATGATGATTTTGCACCCTCTAAATATTTTGGATCCTGAAATTTTTGATAAGCAGAATACAACACATATGAATGGCCCGCAGCCACATCTTCCTGTGCACAAATCCAACTTTTAGTGGGTTCCATAGTAGCGTAATTAAAAAAGGAATACCCGTAATTGCCATTTAAAACAACATTAGCCTCATAAAATTTATCGGCTACAGAACGTAAAATGGGTTCAAAACCTGTTTCGTTTGGATAAAAATCCGCCACCGCATAAAACATCACGTTGGGATACACATCATACCACCAATCCCTTGCATACCCACCACCTAATTGAGCGACCTCTGGGCTCGTATTGTTCATCATAATATCCCATTTCGTTTCAGAATTAAAATAATTTTTTAGCATGCCCGTATAATTTTCACCATTCTGGTTCGATTTATCTACACCTACCAAACTGCCGCCTAATACAGAGCCAATACTCGCCAAGGATTCGTGAAAAATACCTTCATAATGTTCTAGTCCTTGTCTAACATCGCCCATTGCTGTATAAATCCCGTAGGTTTCTTGATCTACGTTTTTACGGGAATTATCTTTCCAGATTAATGGCCAATAATCTCCTGTTTGATTAGGGTCGTATACTAATCTATCATAATCCTTTGCAATCTGATTAAAGTCGATGATTTTAAATGGTTTTGGTAAATTGGGCATGGCATCAATCCGGCTCAAATGAATTTGATCGACCGGGTTTTCGATGGTAAATTTTGATGCTTCGGTTTTACATGAATAAAAACCCAAACCAATCATTAAAACTAGGATGTATTTCATTATTTTCATCTGTAATATTCTTTTTTTATTGGACTGTTGTAACCTCTATGGCATCTTCATTTTGAGCAATCTTATTCTTAGTCACTAATGTTTCATTTTCCAATGTGTCCTGTTGTCTTAAAAGCTGTTTCGCAATAGGTATGGAAAGCAATTGAAGCACTCCGATAATCAATAAGGCATACCTTAAGGCAATATCCGTATTTATATAAAAAGCGATCACTAAAAAAGTACCTGCTCCTAAAAAACGACCGACAAATAACCCGAATTCATGATTTAAAATATAGGAAAATTCATTTCTGTTTTCAATGGAAGACAATAAATCTATGACTTTTAATTGAATGGGAAAATAGGCAATATCAAGAACCGGTCTCGCAATCAATAATAAAAACATAAATAAGATGACGCCTGTGGTATTAAAAAGCAACCCATTAAAAAATGATGCCAAGAAAAAGCAAATGAGCCCCACGGAAAAAATAGCCAATCGGTGTTTTGGTTTTGAATATTTCCCTAGAAGAAGCATAATGACAGCAGCAATAACGGCACCAATGGATATTGCCGAACCCAATGCGCCTTCTGAATGGAAAAATTTCATCATCAACATGGCAGGTGCCGTGACTATAAAACCTTGCGCCAACCCTTTTAATACGGCTAATTGGAGCATTTTTTTCCAGAGTTTGTGAAATTTAAAATATAAAAACTTTTCATTCTTTGGTTTTTCATAGGTCCCAAAATGAAATACAATGGATGCCAAAATGGTAATCCCAAAAACAATCATGGTTATTACCCTATAAGCTGAATTAACACCTTCATTTGTCAAATCGCCTTCCACTTCCCCGCTCATTAAAAACCATCCTATAAGGACCGGTACCGTAGATGCAATGATGGTGTAAAGAAATGTTTCTAAACCATAATAAAAGTTTCGTGTTCTATCTTTTGTGGTAGCCAGCACCAAATAATCCCTATTGGCCCAATACAGCCCGAAAGACATGCCCATAATTAAACCGGCTATGGCTATTCCTGTATAATTAATTTCATCCAAAGACATCATAAACACCATGGAAACACCGCTTAATATCATTCCCAAGGAAAATAATCTTTTGATATTGATTTTGTTCAATAAAAAGCCATTTATAAAAAAAGTAATGGGAATCCCCACATAAATGGCCAATTGATATAAGATAACTTTTGAAGGATCATTAGAATTTCTCATGATATATGAGGCTACAAAAATATCGATTACGGGTAATACAAATGCATAAATGGTATTTGTAAGTATCAGTATTTTTGCACTTCTCGTAAAATCCTTTAATCCTACTTTTGCTAAATCTATCATTATTGCCCTAGTGTTTTTAATATTTGATTCATTGAAAAGCTAGCCAAACAAACATGTTCATCTGATGCGCCGTAATACATTTTGATGGTATCTCCATCGACTGTATGTCCGTTGGTAAAAACCACATTTCCAAAAAAACCGGTTTGTTCATATTCAGCAATGGGTTCCATGATAGGTTCCTCCGAGCGTGCAATCACAGTAGATGGATCGTTTAAATCCAATAAAATAGCACCTAAACAATACCGATTTCCTTCAGTAGCACCGTGATAAATTTCAAGCCACCCTTTATCTGTTTTAATGGGTGCTGCGCCAGCACCTAAACGTTTGCTGTCAAACTTCCCTATACGTGTTTTTGCAATACATTTATGATTTCCCCAGTGGATGCCATCCAGGGATTCTGCAAGCCATATATAATTACCTCCTAATTCTGGGCTACTTGGCCGGTGCAATGCAAAATATTTGTCGTTTATTTTTTCTTCAAAAATGGCGCAATCTTTATTGTGAGGACTAAAGATCATCCCATGCTTTTCAAAATTTATCCAATCTTCAGTCGTTCTTAAACCCACACCTACGCCATTAGGGGACACCATGGTATAGGTTAAATAATAGCTGTCTTTAATTTTTGAAACCCTACAATCTTCAATACCATAACTTTCATAGTCGCCTTCTCCAAAAAGTGAAGGATAATTTTTGTCTTCTTTGAATGTTATTCCATCATCACTAAAAAGCAATCTAAGATGGGATATGGTTGTTAAATAATCTGTGCCATTATAACTGATTACCCTGGCATCGGACGCATCCAACTTTGGGTCATTCATGTCGAAATCCAAAATTTCAACGTTGCCAAAATCATTGTAAATGGGTACAGACAGGAGGCCTTCTTTTTGAACCGTACGTTCTGCTACCCTAACAAGAAGTCCTATTTTTCCATTAAATTCAAACACCCCTGGGTTCAATAAACATTCAATGATCATATTCTCATTGTTAGGTTCTAAATCCTTGGGAGACACTAATGGGTTTTGTTTGTATCGAATTGCAATATCTGCCATATCTTTTTTAATTTTAAGGATAAAGTAACAGTGCTTTATTATTTAACAATCATAAAAAAAGAGAAGTAGCAATTAACAGTATAACTACTTCTCTTAAAACTAAACTAAACTCAAAAACTAATTTTAATTAAATTTCTAATACCCTGGATTTTGTGTAATGGTTCCACCAGACTTATCAATTTCTCCTTGAGGAATTGGATACACATAGTTATGGTCTTGAAAATTTCTGCCTAGTGCAGTAAGTACTGCTTTTGCAGTTCCCCATCGTTTTAAATCATTAAATCTATGAGATTCAAAACCCAATTCTACTCTTCTTTCAGACATTAACCATCCTTTTATTTGAGACGCGTCCGTTGAACTTGGTCTGTCTGCTAAAGTTCCTGAAGGTATTATAGACCCGTCTGCAGTTACGGTGTTTCTAGCTCTTGCTCGTATTTGATTGATTATTGAAACAGCCCCTGAAAAATCGTCTGTTTCGTTTAATGCTTCTGCTTTCCATAAAAGCACATCAGCATATCTTATAAAAATTTTATTACTGGGAGCATCGTCATTGCCTTTAAAGTCCCCATTTGTATTTCCCAATAATTTTGAAACATTTTGATTGGGGACATCTACAGTATATAATAGCCTTGGATCATTTGCTTCAAAAGCATTTATAAAATCCTCACTAGGAGCAATAAAGCCCCAGCCTATTAAAGCACAAATGCCGTTTCCATTTCTTGGGTTTTGATCAGAAATATGATCGTAGGCATAAATCACTTCATTATCCGTAAATTCTTTAGTATAATCAAAACTGTCAAAATAATTAGCATTCAGGCTATAAAAACCAAGTACATCAAGCTCTGAAATAGAGCTCAATACAGACCCCCATTCTTCATTATATAAAGCCACTTTCGCCTCTAAAGCAATCGCTGCACCTTTTGATGCTCTCGATTTGTCGGAAGCATCAGGATATTTTGCATTTGGCAATAAAGATTTGGCTTGCAATAAATCTGATTTTATTTGAGCGGTAACCTCTGCTTTAGGGACTCTTACCGCCACATCAAAAGCATCTTCAAATGATAGTAATGGATTAAGCAATAATGGCACATCCCCAAAATTATTGATTAAATCAAAGTAGTAAAATGCTCTTAAAAAATAAGCTTCCCCTAACAATTGATTTTTTCGCGCCTCACTTATTCCAACTGCTTGTGTTACTTCAGCGTTCGTTAAATAACTAATAGCAAGATTTATTCTGTTTATGCCTTCATAATCATAAAGCCATAACCCATTAAAAGCGCCATTTGCAGGTGTAAAGCTAAAATTACTCAATTCGTCCATCCAAGCTTGATCGCCATCTGGATTCCATTTTTTGTTCATATCATTGGATGCAATGTCTTGAAGTATAAAATCATTTCTAAGCACGGCTCCACCATCCCAATCCCATTCGCCAATAAGGTTTAGGGTACTTGCTTGAAGCTGGTACGAAGATTCAACTGAAGATTCCAATGTGTTTATTGTTGGATTTGCATCAATTTGGTCTAAAGTAAGAAGCCCGATAGGGTCTTTTGTTAATTCATCGTCACAACTTACTAAGGCTGTAATAATGAACATAAAAATAATACTCTTATATATTGTTTTCATAACTAATGTTTTTATAATATTAAAACTTAACATTTAGGCCAAATAAAACTGCCTTTGCCGATGGATAGGTTCCTCTATCTATTAAATCTGTAGATTCTGGATCTAATCCTGTATAGTCCGTAGATGTAAATAGATTTTGCCCAGACACATATAGGCGCATATTTTGAATTCCTATTATAGAATCAATCGTATAGCCTAGTTCTATGTTTTTAAGGCGTAAATAAGACGCATCTTCTACAAAAATACTAGACACCTTACTGCTTCCATTATCCTCAAAGGCAACTCTTGGTATGGTATTGCTACTGCCTTCGCCATCCCATGCTCCTAAAATATTTGTGGTGTAATTAAACGGACGTGTATCGTAATCTATAATTTGTTTTCCGTCATTATATCTGTCAACACCTTCAACCCCTTGAAAAAGGAAAGAAAAGTCGAAATTTTTATAAGATGATGAAAATGAAATTCCGTATGTAAGATCTGGTATGGAGTTACCAAGAAATTTTCTATCGTCAGAATTTACAATGCCGTCATTATTTACATCTTCAAATTTAATGTCTCCAGGTTTAACGGCTGGATTTAAAGTCCCATTTAAATGACTATCTATTTCGGCTTGATTTTGATAGATCCCTACCATTTTATAGCCATAAAATGCATTTAATGATTGACCGACTTCAGTTCTTGTAACCTGACCGATAAGATTGGGTACATTTGGATGTAACTTTTCAACCTTATTGATTAAGGTTCCCATGTTTGCATTGATGCCATATTTGAATTCGTTATCTGAATTTCTATAATTTACAGAAAGTTCAAACCCTTTATTGCTAACTTCACCAGCATTCACAATAGTAGGAGCAACATCACCAACAATACTTGGTAAGCCAATTGGTAATAAGATATCCGTTGTGTTTTTTTCAAAATATTCAGCGGATATGGCTAGTTTATTGTTAAATAAACCAATGTCCACACCAATGTTTGTTGATTCGGAACTTTCCCATTTTAAATCCTCATTTCCATATCTATTTACAACAACTTTACCGTCTGTTTGACTTATAAGTGTTAAAAAGGCATAATTATCAATCTCTTGATTTCCTAATTTACCCCAACCTGCCCTCAACTTCAAGTTTGATAACCATGATACATCTTTTAAGAAACTTTCATCAGAAATTTTCCAACCTACAGAAATAGAAGGGAAATAACCCCATCGGTTTTTTTCTGAAAACCGTGACGATGCATCAGCTCTTATATTGGATGTGACCATGTATTTGTCGTCATATACATAAGTGGCAGAACCAAACAAAGAGAATAATGTCCATTCTGAAGCACTTCCGCCATTCCATAAGTCAGCTTCCGTTCCACCGAAATCAATATACCTAAACGTAGGATCTGTGATGTCAAACCGAGCTCTACTTGCCCCAATTGATGAACTAAAATTATCAATATATTCAGTACCTACTAGCAAGCTAACATCATGTTTGTCGTTAAATGTCTTTGTATAGTTCAGCGTATTATTAAATGTAATGGTGCGCGATTCCCCTCGTTCTTCACTTAAACTATTTGGACGGTTTTGTCTTCCCAACCCTTGATCCGTAGCATTTCCACCGCCATCATCATCACCATAATTCTTACCAAATGTTTTATTATGGATAAATGATAAATCGACCCCAACGTTGGTTCTAAATGTTAATTCTTTATTTTTTAAAAAGGAATACTCAGCAAATATATTTCCAAATGTTCTAAAATCTTTTCTTACATCATCTGTATAATAAGCCAGTGCTACAGGATTTGAAGCCCATTCGTATTTGTCACTTTCCCAACCTCCATTGGCAAAATCATTGTTTTTATAAAATGGTAAATCTGTAAAAAAACTATTTTCAGAATAAGTAGGATCATTTACGTCTTTGTAAACTCCAATTACTGGAGGCCTTAACAGCGCATGTCTTATAATTCCTGGCGCATCTCCTTTTGAAGATAATTTATCTTGTGTGGCATATGTTAACTGAAGATTAGTGCCTATTTTTAAACGCTCTGTTAAATCTATATTCAGATTGGTTCTATAACTTAATCTTTTGTATTGATCATTATCAAAGATGACAATACCATCTTGACCATAATAGCCAAGTGACATTAAAAATTGAACTTTATCGCTTCCGCCACTAGCTGTAAATTGCAAATTTTGTGATCTTCCTGTTTCAAATAACTCATCAAGCCAATCTGTGTCTGCAAAATCAGCTCTACCTTTGTCTGCCGTATAGGGGTTCGTACCAGATCTATCAGAATTATTCCAAGCTTTTTCAACAGTATTCATATACTGTTCGGCATTTAACATATTAGGAAGATTGGCGGCGTTGTGAATACCTGTCCAGTAATCTACATCAAAACTTATTTTTCCTATGGCGCCACCCTTGGTTGTAATCAATACAACACCACCCGAAGCTCTTGAGCCATATATGGCTGCTGCAGAAGCATCTTTTAAAACCGTCATGGATTTAATATCGGCTTGATTTAAAAAACCAATATCTCTTGTAGGAATACCATCTATTACGTATAAGGGGTTATTGTTTCCAATGGTACCTTCACCACGAATGCGCACTTGTATAGGATCACCAGGAGCACCAGTACTAGATGTTACCTGTACACCTGCAATTTGCCCTTGTAAAGCTTGAGTAACATTCGCTACTCTAGTTTTTTCAAGATCACCCATATCTACTACTGCGACGGCTCCAGTTAAAGTCGATTTTTTTCTTGATGAATATCCAACTAGGACAATCTCATCAAGTGCCTGCGAATCTTCAATTAAAACAACATCAATAATGGTCTTGCCGCTAACAGAAATTTCTTTTGTAATATATCCTACAAAACTAAAGACCAAAACGGCGTTTGAATCTACATTATCGATAGTGTAGTTACCATCAAAATCACTTACAGTGCCTTTAGAGGTGTTCTTTACAATGATATTAACCCCAGGAATGGGGCCATTGCTATCTGAAACAGTACCTGTAACGGTTTGGGCAAACATTGTTCCCCCTAGTAGTAATATACCTATTAGCAATAGGTTATAAATATGTTTTTTCATAATTTGAGGGTTTTTAATTGATTAATAATTTGAGTAGTTTTTTTCATAATTCTAAATAATTAAGTGAATTGAATTAGTTTATAGTTGGTTCATACTTATGATTAAAAAAATCACTTTGTAAATGTATGTATGAGGCAAACTAAATGGTGTACACTATGTCATCAAAAGTGTACACCAGAAGTCAATTACTTGGTCTTTTAGTAATTAAGTAAGACTATTCTTGAGTTATTCTTAAGATATTTGCGAATTATTCTTAAGTTGATAATTTTTAGGAGTACTGCTATACATTTTTTTAAACTCTCTATAAAAATAAGATCGATTATTGAAACCTGATTGATAACATACTTGTGAGACGGTATAATTACTTTTTCGTAATAATTCGGCGGCGTACTTCAATCTAATTGTTCGTATCAAATCTCCAGGTGAAAAACCAAAATTTTGTTTTATTTTTCTATATAACTGTGAATTGCTTATGCCTAACTTTTCTTCAATAAATAGACTATGTAAATTTTCATTATCTATATTATTCCGAATTAGTTCAATAACTTTTCTTAATAATTCTTTTTCATTATTTTCAACTGGAAGATTCTTAATGTCTTCTATAAAGGTATCCTTTGATAAATGTTTTAACATGAGTTCCCTTTCTTCAAGTAGTTTCTGTACCCTAACAAGGATATGATCTGGATGGAATGGTTTTGGAATGTATGAGTTTGCACCGCTCTCCAGGCCTTCAATGCGATGCGCTATTGTCCCTTTTGCTGTTAGCATTATTACAGGTATATGGCATGTTTTATTATCGTTTTTTACTTTTTTACAAAACTCTATACCATCCATTACTGGCATCATAACATCCGTAATGATGATGTCAGGAAGGTCATTTTTCATCTTTTCTATGGCTTCAAATCCATTATTAGCGATACTGATTTTATATTTTTCTTTTAATAATTCATTTAAGAACAATTGAATTTCCCGTTCATCTTCTACAATTAATATTACTTTTCGCTTTTCCAAAAAAGCTTCAAGCGACGACATTCTATCAAAGTTGTCCTCGATGTTATTTGGGGTTTCTTCAAGAATATTCTTAAGATATTCTGAAATCAAAATTTGACTTCCCTCTGTATCGAATTCATTGTCCTTAAATGACTGTTCACTGCAAGGGAGATTTATGGTGAAGACAGTAACTTTGTTTGACCGACTGGAAACATGTATCTCACCTCTTAATACGGTCACTAATTTTTTAATATATGCCAATCCAATGCCTGTTCTAAACAAATTTGTATCAGATTTATCTTCAACATCTGTTAAAAAAAATCTATCAAATAATGAGTCTAGCTTTTCTTTAGAAATGCCTTTTCCTGTGTTCGATACTTTAATATAAAGTGTTTTTATAGCATCACCCTTTATATTGAACTCCAGTTTAATACTACCGTTTTTTGGAGTATATTTAAACGCATTGGACAATAAATTGAAAATGATTTTTTCAATTTTATCCTTATCATACCACCCGATTAGCTCTGTTGGCAATTCCAAATCATATTCAATATTTTTATCCAATGCCCATTCATCAAAAAGCTCAGCAATTTGTTCAATCAAATTAACTAAATCAAATTGCTTTACAGTGACTTCCAGGTGATCGTACTCCGCTTTTCTAAATTCAAGTAACTGTTTTGTCAAAAAAAGCAATCTCGAGGAATTTCGTTGTATCATGTTTATAAATTTCCTGCTTTTTTCTCCCAGGTTTTCAGATTCAGCAAGCTTTTGTACTGGACCAACTATCAAGGTTAAAGGGGTTTGAAATTCATGTGCAATATTTGTGAAAAACGTAAGCCTGTTTTGGTGAATTTCTTCTTCTCGTTTTTGAAGAAGAATATTTTTCCTTAATTTATACTGTTTACTAAAATAGCTCCATACAAAAAGGAGAAAAAGAAACAGTAAAATAAAATAAATAAATATTGCTACGTTTGATTGCCAATAAACGGGCTTAACTTTGATGTCAATGGCATGAACGGCATCGCTCCAAATACCATCGCTATTGGACCATTTAATCCATAGCGCATAGGATCCTTTGGGCACATTTGTAAAAGAGATAATCCTTCTATTATTGATCATGTTCCAATCTTGGTCAAAATTTTCTAGTTTATAGGCATATTGACATTTTTCACTATTTATATAAGTTAAAGCTGCCAATTCTATATCAAAGAAGTTTTGGTCGTGTTCTAAAACAATAGATGGATATGTCTTTGAATTTTTAGATATAACGAGGCCTTGATAATAGGGAGCATCTTGATTTTGACCACTGATTTTATCAATAAGGATATCTGGTACAACTTGAGATTCTTCTATTTTGGAAGGCAAAAAATAGTTAAACCCTTTTATCCCGCCCATAAAAACAAAATCTGTACTATTATTTTGATAAAAGGCCCCATCTGCAAATTCATTATTTTGCAAACCTTCATTTTTAGTATAGTTAATGAATTTTGACTCATTGAATATAAAATTAGATACCCCAAAATTGGTACTTATCCAAAGATTTGATCCATTATCAGAAACTATTCCATGAATGGTATTATTTGGAAGCCCTTCATTAACTGTAAAGTTTTTAAATTTAGGTTCCTCTCCATCATTAAACTCTTCCAATAAATTCAAGCCCAAACTCGTACCGATCCAAAGTTTTTTATTCACATCTACATGAAGACATAAAATATCATTATTCGATAAACTTTGCGAATCGTTCTTTCTATTTTTAAATGCTTTAAATCTACTTGTTTGCTTATTAAAAAGATTTAATCCCCCCAATCTTGTTCCTAACCAAAGTTCATGGTTGCTTTTTGGAACTATTGAAAAAATAATATTGCTGCTTAAATATCCATCTGCTCCATTTGCAGCTAAGTATTGTTTAAAATCGGTAACTTTTAAAGCCTCACCCAAACGTGAAATTTTAAAACGAATCATGCCATATCCGTTTGTTCCAAGCCAAATAAACCCATTTTCATCTTGATAAATGGTGTAAGTGGACTTAAAATATTCACACCGTTCACTTCCGATAATTTCTGGCCAACTAATAAATTTTGATTTTTTTAAGTCAAAAACATCAATCCCTTCTCCATCGGTACCAATAAAAATAAGATCGTCCTGCCCTTTACAAAGTGAAAACACGGCATTGTTAATAGCACTGTTACTTTCATTGAAAATTTGATATTCTAATGGTTTATTTGAATTTAGGTAGAATTTAGAAGGAAACCGGAACAAGCCATTTCCTTTTGTACCGACCCAAAATGAATTATTTTCCACTTCTAAAAACACGCGCACAATACCTCCATCAATTTCAGGCACTTGTAACCTAGAAACCAGATTAAATGCCTTTTTAAGTGGGTGCATTTTAAAAAGTCCGTCTCCGTCTGTTCCTGTCCAGATTACATCTTCAGTTCCTTGTACTAATGTTGTTATTTTTTGGTTCCTTAAGTTCTTAACCCATGAATTATTGATAATTTCACCTAAACCGTTAATGATGAAATAGCCTGAACTATCACGTAGCAAAAGACCTTCTTTAATATTAGCTGTAAAATTATCAATGTTACTTTTACTGATTTGTTGCTCATTTTTATCATGAAAAGAATATATAAAAGCATTGCCGGTGGTAGAAATAAAACACACCTTTCCCCTTGATAATATTCCAAATCCATTTACATTATTCGAAATCTTATCAACTTGTGATATCATTTTTTTAGCCTCATCATTAGTTTTTATCACTAAAGAATAGAGTTCATTATTATCTAATAATAAAAGTAATTCGCCTGTGGGTGTGAATGCCATTTTTTTAACGGCATTCTTAGGCAGGTCTTTAATCGGTAATAATTGAAAATCATTACCATCAAAGTAACCAATTCCCCAATCTTTAACAGCACAAAAAACTTTTTTAGAACCGTCAAGAGCTATGTTAAATTCAGATTCAGAAAAAGGGGGTTTGTCTTTTCTGGAAAAATAATACCTCTTAAATGTATTCGTTTTTTTATCATATCTATTGATACCATGCATGGTTAATATCCATATTTGACCAACATCATCTTCATCAATTTTCAGTATTACTTGATTGGTAAGACTGTTTTCATTATTCAATTCAGGTCTAAAAATTTTGAATCTGCTTCCATCATATCTGTTTAAACCATCCCAAGTCCCAATCCATAATAAATTTTCAGAATCTTGAAAAATGGTATTTACTGAACTATTTGAGAGCCCGTTTGTATTGTCTAATTGTTCGGTAGAATATTTAATATTGGAAATATCAACTCTACTTTCTTGAAAAGAATCTAACTCTATTACTTTATTTGATGGGATATTTAATAATGTTTGGTCATGTTTTTTGCTACAACCAATAATTGATAAAAGAATAATTGCTGCTAGGAATAAGGGAGATTTCAAATTCAATTGATTTACTTAAAATACAAGAATACGAATATTATAAAATATTTATTTACAATACTCCGTTAAGTTTTAGTTCATTTAATTGATAATGAGTAAAATAAGTTAAAAAAGTGTTGAAAAAATTAGGATAACTACCTGTTTATCAGTATATTAATAATGAATTTCAAAACAACTATCAATTGGCTCTTTCTTGCTAAATCCTTACGTCGAACTCAGGTTCATTGGTTGCCCATCGGAGACCAAGTATGTTTTCCCAATTTTATTGAGAGACAATTTAACGCCAAAACAAATAGAAAATAGAAAACACAAAATCATGAGACTCTATAATAACGCTCTTAAAGAAATAGCCTTACTCGCGTCGATTGAAAAAAAATAACTACATATGTAGCTAGACATAGTTTTGCAACTTGTTTGAAATACAAAGGCATATCAACAGATATAATTAGTGAATCATTGGGGCATCAAAACATCGTAATCACTCAAACATATCTTAAGAGTTTCAGCAATTTTGTTATAGATGATGCAACTGAAGTTTTGTTGTAATTTAATGAATAATCCTTTGTCGTTTGATAAACAAATAGTAGTAATATATACACTGTATCTAATTCTTGATAAATGACAATTTGTACAGTCCTAAGTAAGGTGTGAGATAATTAGAAAATCCTACTAAAATTCTCAAAAAAATTACTATGCAAACAGACTTCAGATATGTGTCTAATTTGGAAAATCAAAACAACTATAAAAAAATCAACCAAATACATGTATGTTAGCTGAAAAGACACGATGCAAAACGCACGACACAGTTTTTTTAATATCTCTGATAGTTTAATCTCTTTAAAAATACTTCAAGAATCATATGCCTATTCATCAATAACAGCTGTATTTAACAACCTTTTTTCAATAATCTTCCATTCTTCATGAAATTTATTCATCCTACATTAAACTCAATTTACGTTTACTACAGGTTGAATACTGTATGTATATTCTAAATTATCTGGAAAAATCTTGTATTTATCATGAGGTTGTGCACCCCAACTATCATCACCACCAACACCCATCTGCTCGTAATCGATATTTATATTGACGAAATCCCTTTTGGAAATATCGGCAGTATGGCGTTGCTGTTTTTGCATCCCTGCATCAAAATCTGAATTATATTGATGGTGTGCGCTAAAACTAAAATTACCTGATGCTTTCTGTATTTGTAATCCAGAACCCTTTTCATTGGTAAAACTAACCTTTCTAGTTTCTGTTTTGTATCCGTTTTCTTGTGGTCTTATATAGGGAAAGTATAAATCTTCAACTTTCGCTTTATAAATATCTACCAACGCAGATGTATTTCTATCTTGGTAGTTTTCATGTGGGCCTCTACCATACCAATTTACATTATCATAAGCATTTCTTATAATAAAATTATTGCCAAATCGTGGCATTGGTGGTAAATTTTTGCTTATGTTTTTAAGTCGATTGTTCACTGTTATGCTACCGTCTTTATGTACAGTGTAACTTATACTGATACTTCCATTTACAGATGGTAAATTGAAGGTTGACACCACTTTTACAGATTCTAGACTTTTAAGATTTTCTAAACTATTCAGGTCCAAATCTTTGCCATTATTTTCTGCTTTAAAAGATACCAGTTGTTGATTATCTGTGGCTTCTTTCCAAACTTTAAATTTCTGTGGCATGTTGTATCCAAAATCATTATCAGTTGCCGCTCTCCAAAAATTTGGTTTGATACCTTCAACTAAAACATTACCATTTCCATAATCAATTTCAGAAAGTAAACCAGTATTTTTGTTAAACGCTATTTTAACAGCGTTATTAGATAGGGTTAACACACTATCTTTTAAAGTTATATTAAACGGTGAACTTTCTGCAACTTCTAAAGGTTCAGGTTTATAATTCCCCATTTCAAATTGCTCGTATGCAACAGTATATCCCTTATCTAATAATTGTTGTTCTGTTCGGGTTTTCGCGTAAATATTCAATAAATATTCTTTGTTATTTACGTCTAATTTTGGTAATTTTAGATTGACCTTAGTTGATGTATTTGGTGAAATATTTAAGTTTTCCAATACACCTTCTGCGATTTGCAATCCGTTTTCTTTTAATTCCCAACTTAGCTCAAAATTATTAAGATTGGTGAAATCGTAATTATTGAAAATTTCTATCTTTCCAGATTTGGGCTTCGTTGATTTGAATTTTATATACTGATATACTTTCTTCAGCTCTTCCAAAGCAGGATGTGGTGTTCTATCTGGATTTACCACGCCGTTTAAACAAAAATTACCATCATTTTGAAGGTCTTCGCCTCCTAAATCGCCACCATATGCCCAATAGGCTTCGCCGTTATCATTTTTAGTTAAAATACCTTGATCTACCCAATCCCATATATAGCCACCTTGCATGACATCATAGGCTTCAATAACATCCCAATAATCTTGAAAATTGCCTAAACTGTTGCCCATAGCATGCGAGTATTCACATTGGATCAATGGGCGTTTTGGGTTATTCTCAGCGTATTCTACCATGTGATGAATTCGCCAGTACATAGGGGCTTGAATATCGGTGTTTTCATAATTTGTGGCACCCTCATATTGCACAGGTCTGGTAGTCTCTTTATCTTTTAACCATTGATAAGTGGCAAAAAAATTCTCGCCATTACCGGCTTCATTTCCTAACGACCATGTAATAATAGAGGTGTGATTTTTGTCACGCTCGTACATGCGTTCCGTTCTATCCAAATGCATCGCTTTCCATTCTGGTCTGTAAGCTGGATGTATTTTTTTTGCTTCCTCATTATTGTCCAAACCTTGATTGGTAGCGCCCATACCATGGGTTTCTATATTCACTTCATCAATCACATAAAAACCAAATTCATCACATAATCTGTAAAAAAATGGATTTTTAGGATAATGGCTACATCGTATAGCATTTACGTTGTTCTCTTTCATCAACTTTAAATCTGTCATGGTAAGTGCTTCGGTAATCACATGTCCTCTGGTATCATCATGGTCATGCAGATTAACACCTTTAAACAATACCGCTTTACCGTTTACAAGCACTTGGTTGTTTTTAATTTCCACGGTTCTAAAACCTGTTTTTAAAGCGGTAGATTTGTCTCCAACTGAAATTAAAACCGTATAAAGTTGTGGAATTTCGGCATTCCAAGATTTAACATCTGCAACCACATCTTCAAAACTAATTTTTGAAATTCCAGGTTGTAAGGTTTCCTGTTTTGAGAAATTCAGGATTTCTTTATCCCCATCTAAAAGCTGTACATTAATGTTTTTTGTTGCTGGTGTTTTGGTTGAATTTTTTAATTCTAAATCTATTTTAAAACTGCCATCTTGATAATCATTAATCAATCCAGAAGTCAAGGCAACATCATTTAAACCCACTTTGTCTTGAGCATATAAATAAACATCACGCTCGATTCCGCTCAATCGCCAAAAATCCTGATCCTCCATATAACTGGCATCAGACCAACGCAATACCTGGACCGCCAAATCATTTTTTCCTTTCTTAAGGTACTTTGAAATATTGAATTCCGCTGGTGTTTTGCTACCCTCGCTATATCCAACTTTCTGCCCGTTTAACCAAACATACATTGCACCACTTACACCTTCAAAGTGAAGAAAAACCTCTTTTTCAGTCCAAGTATCATCAACTTCAAAGGTACGTTTGTAGCTTCCCACATTATTTAAGTCGTGCTTAATAAACGGTGGGTTTTTAGGAAAAACATATTTAATATTCGTATAAATAGGAATGCCAAAACCTTCCATTTCCCAATTGGAAGGCACGTTAATTTCGTCCCAACCATTTAAGTCAAAATCGTCTTTATAAAAATCGGATGGTCTTAAAGATGGGTTTTCAGCATAATAAAATTTCCATGTGCCGTTGAGCGATTTATAAAGTGCTGATTTTTCCCAACTCGCATTGGCTAAGGCCTCTTCTTTTGATGAATGCATATAAAATGTGGCTCGTGGCTTTTCTCTGTTAATCTGAAAAACCTCTGGATCTTCCCATTCTGGGTTTTCCCAAGTTTCTGCTGTATATACAGGTCTTTCTATAACGTTACTACAGGATAAAATTAAAAAAGTAAATAAGAGCATACTATATTTATACATATTGAATTATTTTATGATATGTGTTTTATACGCTGTATTAATTATTTAGCGTGATTTTTATGGTACTTACTGAAAGTGCTTCAGTGGTCAACATTACAGTATCTTCTGGAGATGGAAAATTTTTGGATTCAATAGGTGTACCGTTATTAATCGCATCAGTACTTATCGAAGAATACCCCGTTATTTTAAGGATGCCATTACTTGCATCTTTAACAGTAATGGAGATATCTTTTGCTTTTGCACTGTAATTTGAGTAATGTGCGTACACCGTATTTTCATCTTTTTTTCTAAAAGCAATAATTTGTGAATCTGCATCACTCTCAATATCAAACCCAATAACGTGAGATGAAGCAGGTTGCGCTGAAGTTAATTCCCTAAAGGCGTAATAATGCTTATAAGGTGTTGGTTTGTCGGCTGCCCAAGGAATGCTTAAAAGTCCTCCGGGGTGAATTTCCTCATTCGGGTAATTGTTTTGAAAATAAAACCAAGCGCTTACACCATTGTTTACAGCAGTAGAAAAAAGGTTTGATAAAGATAAAGCTGCTTTGAGGTCCCTGCTAGCAAAAACAGCATCAAGATTTAAAGCATCGCCTTTTAGAGCGTGAGTTTCCGACTGATAGAAAGCCTTTCCTTCTGCTTGGTTAACGATATTTTTGAACAACTGCGGGTTAGCACCATTTTCGTATTGATGGGTTGCTATAATATCTATTTCCTGCCACACATCGGGATGATTAGTTTTAAAATATGCCATATATTCAAGACAGCCATTTGGAGAAATAGTACTTGGGCCCATAATTAATGGCACTTTCATGTTGAGTGTATTTATCAAAGGGTCTGCCAACATCGCCTTAAATTTAGGTACTGCAAATTTAAAAACACGGGACACCGCCTCTTTAGTGTCACCATTAAGCCCATAATGATACTTCCTGAAAGTTCTATCCAAATCTGGCTCATTCACCACATTTAAAATTTCCGTGGATACACCACGCTCCTGAAACCCTTTAAATAACTGAAACCACCAATTTGCCAATTTATTATAAATTTCAGGGTCATCTGTATTTAGTGCTTTTAGGGTTTCACTACCAACGGTAATATCATACATCAAATCTACAGGAAACTTATTGCCTACTAAGGAAAACTCCAATTCTGGTCGGTAAACTTTAGCGGCCTTCACATAGTCTGCTCTTCTA
>TARA_R110002049_G_scaffold309273_1_pt1 | contig 27994 bp, 41 predicted proteins | sample TARA_R110002049 | Tara Oceans TARA_R110002049 (sample SAMEA4396941) | marine metagenome | biome: Polar Biome; feature: [SRF] surface water layer (ENVO:00010504); material: water (ENVO:00002006), including particulate matter (ENVO:01000060) such as... | depth 5 m
ACTTGGTGGTCTTGAAATCACAGATGCATTTGTTGATGAATGTGCTGAAGTAAGTCAAAAGGCAATCAACATTTTAAATTCAAGAATTCGTTTCAAGCTGGACAAGTTTGGTTTAATACCTAAAACATTGATGACTTGCAATCCAACAAAGTCATGGTTGTATTCTGAATTTTATAAGCCATCAAAAGAAAACAGACTACCTGAACACAGACAATTCATTCAATCACTTGTGACAGACAATTCTGCAATATCTGAACACTACATCAAACAACTTGAAAAACTTGACAAGGTATCAAGACAAAGACTTCTGCTTGGTGATTGGGAATACAACGAAGATGATGCACTTCTTTTTGATTATGATTCAATCCATGATATGTTCACAAACAATGTTGAAGATGGAATGAAACACATCACTTGTGATGTTGCCAGGTTTGGTGCAGATAAAACGGTCATCATCCTTTGGAATGGTTTACAAGTGCAGCAGATTACATCACTTGCAAAATCATCAGTCACAGACACAATTCAAGCAATCAAAACAATGGCACTTCAAAATGGTGTTCAAAGGTCACACATCATTGTTGATGAAGATGGTGTTGGTGGTGGTGTCAAAGATGGTCTATCAGGATGCAAAGGTTTTGTTAATGGATCAAAAGCATTGAAGTCTGAAAACTTCCAGAACTTAAAAACACAATGCTACTTCAAACTTGGTGAAATGGTAAATGCTGGAAAGATAGCAATCAAAGACACAAGACATAAACAAACTATCATAGAAGAACTTGAAATCATCAAGCGTGACAAACTTGACAAGGATACTCAAAAACTTTCTATTGTACCAAAGGACACAATGAAAGCATTACTTGGAAGGTCACCAGATTATGCAGATGCTTTGATGATGCGTATGTGGTATGAAGTAAAAGGAAACTATGGTGTATATGCCTTTTGAAAGGAAATATTAATAAAATCAACTTTAAACTATTGAAATGAAGAAGACAATTGAAATAAATATTCCAACAGATTGGTGTGATGTTAGCATTGAAAGATATGTGAAATATAATCAATCAATGAAAGGCTTGGAAGATGAAAAAGAAATCATCATCAAGACTATTTCAATTCTTTGCAATGTTCCAGGCAGAGTTGTAGAGGTTATGAAGTTGAAAGATTTGAAGAAGATTCAAGAGAATTTGCAAAAGCTAATTGGCAAACCAGTAAACAAAGACATCATAAATAAGATTGACATCAATGGTGTCAAATATGGATTCCATCCAAATCTTGATGAACTTACAATGGGTGAATTTGTAGATGTTGAAACTTATGCAAAAGAAAATGACATTGCAAAAATGATGTCTGTGCTTTATCGACCAATAACAAAAGAAACTGGAAACAGATACAATATAGAACCATATGATTTTGATAAGCATTCAGACAATGCAAATCACTTCCAAAAATTATCGATAAACATAGGGAATGCAATTGCAGTTTTTTTTTGGACTTTAGGAAAAGAACAACTGAAAACTTTCCATCAGTCTTCAAAGGTGGATCAAAAAAATCAGTCAGTTCCAATTATGGATGGTTTGCAATAATTGATGGACTATCAAACGGTGATATATCAAAGATTGATTCTATTACTAAACTGCCAATGATGTTGTGTTTGACTAAACTTTCACTTGATGCAGATAGAAACATTGAAAGAGAAAAAGAAGCAAGACAAAATCAAAACAAAAGCAAAGCAAGAAGATGATTACATATAAAGCTATTATACAATACTTTGATTCCATTGCAGACCAACATCAGCAAATCAATTCATTTACTTATGGTGAATTGAATTTCTTTGATAAAGATAAATTTACAGAATACCCAGCACTACACATCACGCCAACTTCAACAACAATTGATGACCAAGTTGTGGTTTATGGTTTTGATGTTATTATATTTGATAGATACAATATTGAATCTAATAAGATGCGTAATGAAGCAACTTGCTTATCTGATTCACTTCTTATTCTTCAAGACTTATGCAAAGAAATAACTGATGGAAAGTATTTCATAAATGCAGACACTTTGATTTCAATGGAAATGCCAATTTCAGCACAACCATTCATTGACACACAACCAGACAATTGTTCAGGATGGGCAACTTCATTCAATGTCATCACTCCAAATGAAGCATCAGCTTGTTTGATTCCATACTTCAATCCTGAAAGACAGAATGCTTTAATTTACACTTTACCAAATTCTGCACCAACAACACTTGCTTGGTATTCAAGGGAAAGAATTCACAATAATTCAATCTTTAGTGGACAAGAATTGACATCACTTGCACCTGTAGTTGATACGGTATCTGGTTCGGATACATTAACAATGAGCGGAAGTTCAGTGACATGGAGTCCAGAAAAGAATGCATTTAGAATGTATGATGTTTCTGAAGCAACACAAATGTCACTACAACATTCAGTAGTAACAGAAACAGAAGCAACTTTTTTTATAAGAATAAAAGACTTCGGAAGGTTTTCTTATAAAGCATCATCAAATTCTATTTGTTTTTTTGGTGATGTTTCTTCTGGAACAAATGGTTTTGAATTAGCAACAAACATTGTTGGAAAATTAGTTTGCACATCATATTCAGATGGAACTTTTATGACAAGTGATTTTGCTATTTGTCCAACAAATGGAAATAGTGAAGACAATGCACACAAAAGACTTGAATCTTTAACATTATGCATTCAATTAACTGAAACAAAAATCATTGTTTGGTATGGAAGTACGATTAATGAAAAAATGGAAATGACAACTTCTTTTGTTTTAAGCAATTCTGTTTTTGGTATAGGGAATCCATCCATATCAAAGAAGTCAAACTTTTATCTTCAAGAATATCTTTACACACCAACTGCAATGTCAAATACTGATATTGCATCAACTATGGAATGGCTAAATTATAGATAAATGATTCCAACAACTAAACAAGAACTACAGAAGTTTGGTGCAAGAGTTGTGAAACTTGCACGTATCAATCTTGGTGCATCCAAAATGATTGATGGTAAAAAGCGAGTAACAAACAATTCTGGTGCTTTATCTTCTTCATTAGGGTTCAGCCTTAAACAGAAAAGAAGTAGTGGTGGAAAGTATGCAAGTGGGTTTGATTTGGAATTCACATCTTCAGTAGATTATGCAGCTTTTATGGAACAAGGTGTTCAAGGTTCAGAAAGCACAAAACCAAGTGCAAGAAAGTCACCATTTAGATTCAAATCAAGAAATCTTCCAAAGGGTGTGATAATGGAATGGATACAAACTAAGCCAATCAGACTTCGTGATTTGGGAACTGGACAATTTACAAAGAACACTGAATCAGCAAAAAAGACACAAGCATTTTTGATTGGTAGAGCAATAGCAACAAAAGGTCTATCTGCAAGAAATTATTATAAAGATGCAATTGAAAAGGCTATTCCACAAAATGGTGGTGATGTTGCAGTTGCAATGGCTAATGATTTCATCAAGCAAATAGTGAAAGAAATTAAATTGAATTAAGATGGCTTTAACAATTACAATGAATGATGGTGGCTTCAATGTTTCAAATGGAATAAATGTTGCCTATTGTAGTACAACAACAACTGGTGTGTTTAAATTCAGGTATCTTCTTGAATTGACATACAACATGACAAATCAATCTGGTATTTTACCAACAACAAAAACCATTTCATTCACACAACAACAAAATCAAGAAGGTCAAGCAGTTTTCAATTTAGCTGAAATATACAAATCTATTGTAACCCCAATGAATGTTGCTGCAAGTAATAGTGATGCTCCTGGTGGATTATCTGTACCAACACAAAAATCATCTATTCACTTTTTACCAAATCAAAATGCTGGCAATATGTTATTGTATAGTTGGTCAATTTTGCAAGATTCAGTTGGATATGAAGCATTAAAGGGAAATGCAAATGTGATGACTTTAAAGTTCTATGAAATGTTTTCAACTACTGCAGATGGTATTCCAGTGAAACAAGATGGAACTGGCGGAACGGTTGACACATTAAAAACAAGAACAATCTTCATGCTAAATGGTAGAGGTTTAGAAAGCGAAGGAGTACAAATTGACTTTAGTGATTATGAATTGACAACATTTACCAAAAAACTATTATCATCAAACTACAACATTGACACATCACCAATAATTCCAACATCAACAATTGAAATTGGTAAAAATGAATATCACACACTTGCTTTATTGAATAGATGTGCAATCAATACATCAGCAGAACCTTTTCAAATATATGTTAGATACTATGATGAATTGAATGCTGGTGGATCAAATTTGAATCCAGGAACACCACTAATTGCACTCAATCAAGCTGGTTCAGGCGGTGGATATTATTCAACTGCTGCTGATGGAGAAGATGAATCATTCATTCTTCATTTTGGTTCTGGTCTTGAAAACTTGCAAAAACTTGACACAAGTGAAGCATCATATTCAGGAACACTACCAGATTCTGTTTCAGGTGGTAGAGATGCAATAAAATCTTATACTATATTTGTAAGGGATTCAGTTGGTGGAACTAAATCACTTCAATACACATTTAACATTGTGAGCTATTGTCCACAATATGAACAATCAAGACTTTCATACATGAACAGATTTGGTGTTTGGGAATACATCACATTGAATAAGGAAAAGAAAGAAGAACTGAATGTTTCCAGAGAATATGTGACAAAACCATTGATTGTTCAAAATGTTGGATTGTCATCATTTGGTGATGCCTACTTGAATACTGCTTACCCTTTAGATGTTGCAAAGCAAGGAAAGATGACAACAACAATGACTGCAAAAGAATCATTCACTTTGTTCACTGATTATTTGAAAGATTATGAAATTGAACAAATCAAAGACATGATGATGTCACCACAGATTCATTTGTTGGATGGTGATAATGCCAAAGCATTGGTTCTTGAAACTGCAAACATGAAGTTGAAAGGTGAGAAAAATAGAGGACTTTATTCTTATGAATTAAAATTCAATTACGCATCACCAAAATATAGATTGTAGATGGCTACACAGATAAGAGTAAAAGCACAAGATGATGAAAGAGTTGTTTATTTGGATGTTTCTGAAGAACAACCTTTGAATGCCAACTATCAATTTAAAGACATTCAAGATTTCAAATCTAACAAAGGAAACTATACATTCAATTTTAGACTTCCATCAACACCAAACAATGATTTGTTCTTCAATCAATATTTTGAAGTAACACAACAAGGAAACTTCAATCCCAAATTAAAAGCTGAAGCAACAATCACCAAAGACACAATTGATGTGTTCTATGGATATTTGCAGTTGACAAATGTTTATTGTTCAAATGATAGGAATTTCTATTATGAATGTGTTGTATTCAGCTCAGTTTCTACACTTGGACAAGTTCTTGATGGAAAGTTCTTGTCAGAATTTGATTGGTCTGATTTAGACCACACATTGAATTTGGCAAATGTCACAACATCATTCAATCAAGGTTTGTTGTCTGGTGATATAGTTTATTCATTATATGATTACGGTGCTTCACCAATGTATGGTGGTGACATTGATGGATCAATCATAAATGATGCAGACAATCCTTTAAATGTTCGAACACTTAAACCACAAATAAGAGTTAAAAAATTAGTGACTGAAATATTAAATCAGTCTGGATTTACTTATGAATCTACATTTATAGACACAACAATGTCTGACTTGTATGTTGATTTGAATAGTGGTGGTTTGGGTGACAATGGTTTGGTTGCCAACTATTATGATGTATTTGTTCAAGCAGATGGAACACAAACATTCACATTGACAAATGGTTCACACACCTTAATAAACACAGACACATCTGGAACATTATATTCAAATGTTGCTGGTCTTTATGACACTGCAAATGGAATCTATTCACCACCAGCAAGTTTGTTTGATATTGTTTCAATGGATTGTGGTGTCATTATAAAAGGACAATCAAGTGGTGGTGCTGGTATCGATGCACCAGGTCTTGGAACAACTTTTCAAATTGCTTTGGTAAATGAAACAACTGGTGAAATAATTTCTCAAGGTGGAATTCAAACAATCACACAAGACTTTGATGGTGTTGGAAATTATGGTTATGAACAAGCATGGTTTACTGCTGAAATCATTGAAGGATTTGATTCATCAGACACATATAAGTTTATTGTAAATGTGTTGGAAACAACTGATGCTTCAGCAACTTACACAATTGAATGGAGTACAATCAAATTTGAACCATTATCAGGATTCTTTTCAAGTGGTTCTGGGATTGATTATAATGCAACACAATCTTTTTTTATATCTCAAAATATTGCTAAAATAAAAGCAATTGATTTCATTACTTCTTTAGCAAAGAAATTCAATTTGGTAATTATACCAGATGAACAACAACCAACACATTTATACATATCAACTTATAAAGATTGGATTCAACAAGGAAATGAACTTGACTGGACAGAAAAACTTGATGTGTCTAAAGATGTACAACTAAAACCAACTGCTGACTTACAAGCTAAAACATTATCATTTACTGATGCAGATTCAAAAGATGGAATTGGAAAGTTGTTTAAAAATGTAAATGGAAAAACTTATGGAACATATAATTTAGAAAATGACAATGACTTTGGTAAAGATAGTGAAGAAATAAAAACCATCTTTCAGCCAACAATTACTTCTTACATTCCTTACACTGGAATCAGAAGTTGTGTTTGTTATGATGGAGAAGGTGAAGACATCAACAATCCTGAAGGAATTAGATTGTCATTCTATTGTGGAAATGTGTCATCAGATGTAGCATCACAAACTATTTTCATGACAGATGGAATTGCTGCAACACCAGACATTGAAGTTTCTGCATTTCCTTTGTTTCAAAATTACAATCAGCAAGTCTTTTCAACAACAACTGAATGCTTGACATTCAATGGAGAAATTTCAGATTCAAGTTTTCCATCACCTTATCTAAATGCTTTCTTTGTTTATTGGCATAGATTTATTGAAGAAACATATTCAGAAGATGCAAGAATTCTGACTGGTACTTTTTTCTTGTCTGCACTTGACATCATGTCCATGAACTTCAATGACTTGATTTTGGTCAAGAACACTTGGTTTAGATTGAACAAGATTTCAAACTTTCCAATGACTGGAACTGGTTCATGTTCTGTAGAGCTTGTGAAAGTAGAAAGAGTAAACATGGTTGATGATGCACTTGTTCAATGTACATCTGCACCAGCGTACACACTTGCATCAGGTGAATTGATATTCACAAACACTGACACTGGTGTAGTTGAAGCAACAACACAAGGATGTTGTGAAGCATTTGGATACACTTATGATAGTGCAAGATGTTGGAATATTACGGAAAATCCAAACGATCCGGAAAATCCGGACATCTTTAATCAAGAAAGACTTGGAAACAACAATTCTGGTTTGTTTGGAATAGTTCGAGGAATACAAAACACCAATTCAGACTTTGGTGAAATTATAGGTGTGAGAAATAATATTGATAAAACATCACCAAGCATCAGAATAAAAGGTTCAGACAATGAAGTCAAACCATTTGTGACTAATTCATCTATACAAGGAAACAACAATTCTTTGAATCCTTATTCATTAAACTTTGATGGAACACAAGTAAAAGTGTTTTCAAGACAATCATTTAAAAGCAATTCTATCACTGGTGATTATGGAATTACACTTGGAAATGGTGACACATTCATTTCGGGTGGTGCTGACTCAATTTATAATGAAGTTGGAAGAAGTGGTTCTGGACACTTTGTGAAACATTGTTGGACAACTGCTGAAGAACAAATCAACATTGGACAATATGGTGAATTCAAAATCATCACTGGTGGAAACACACCATTCATAAATCAAGCAAACAATCTTTTCAGACTGCAATATCCATCAATGATTTCATTTGAAGTTAATGTTGTAGGTCATGACAGAGGTTCTGTAGCAACAAGAAATCAAGCGTATTCATTTAGAAAGTTTAGTGGTGTAATTAATAACACAAACAATTCTGCAAATGTCAGCATTCTAAATGTCACTGCTGATTCAGTGAAAGAAACATCTGATTTCACTTCATATGCCTTTGCTATATTACCTGGAAATGGTTCATTTCAACCAGTAACTGGTGGTAATGAATATCTAAATGATGGAATGTTTTATTTCTCGATTGACACAAATGGTGCAGATAAACTAATCAATGTAGATTGGACAATCGACTTTAGATATACACTTGTTGGTTTGCAGAATATAACAAGAACACCTGGAACAATTATATTTTCACCTACAGACATCAGTGGTTGTTTGTTGTGGGTTGATGCAGCAGATGTTTCAACAATCACTGAATCTTCTGGTGATGTTTCACAATGGGATGATAAAAGTGGAAACAATCATCATTTGACACAATCAACTGCATCATATCAACCAACTTATTCTCTTTCAAACTTTGATCCATATATTGAATTCGATGGTTTAAACAAAGTTCTTGGAAACACAGATGCTGGTTTAATTAATGTTTCAGACTCTACTAATACCATGTTTGTGGTATTTAAGTCAGACAACACAACAACTTCTGGAGGTGGTCAAGTATTAGCAGCAGTAAATTATAGAGGTCGACAATATTATGGAATGAACATAAATTCAACAACTGCTGGTGCTGGTGGAACTGCTTTCATGAACAAATCTGCACAAGATTGGGATTGTAATTTATCAAGCATCACATCTACAACAAAACAAGTGGTCATTGGAACAAGGGATGGCACTGACAGAATTATTTATGACCAAGATGGAAACACAGACACAGAAACTGATTCACTAAACACTTCACAAGATATGTTTTCAGTTGGTGCAGCTTATGAATCAGGTAGAACACCAAGTGCTGATTTCAGTGGAAAGATATATGAAATCATTGTATATGATTCTGTTTTATCAGATGCAAAAAGAAATCAAGTTTTAAACTATTTACAGACTAAATGGAACACTTAAAAACAATAGTTGAACTTAATGGTTCAAAAGCTAAAAAGCAAAGTTTAAAAGGTTTTAAAGTTTTAAACTTCACACCAATGTTTGAATATTGGCAAGGTGCTTTCAAAATAATTCCTGAAGCACTTCAGAATTTGCCACATGAAAAATATGAAAACAATAAATGTTTGACATGGTATGAAAAGCAAGAAATGAATCATGACAAAGTAATGAATGAATTCAAAAGAATATTCCAATGGCAGAAAAAATAGTTGTTGACATAGAGTTTCAAACCAATGTTAAAAAGATTTCAACAGATTTGGAATCCGTAAAAGACACACTTGCAGAAACAAATGAAAATCTTGAAGATATTTCAAAGACTGGAAAATCAACAGATGGTGCATTGAAGAAGATGGGCAAAGGGTTCAAAGGAATGGGACTTGCAATGAAGACAATGGGTGTTGGTCTTATCATTGAAGCATTCAAATTCTTGAAGGATGTCATGATGCAGAATCAAACGGTGATGGATGGTGTTGCAATTGTCACAGAAACTCTTGGTGTGGTATTTAATCAAGTCACAAGTGTTGTGACTGATGTGTTTGATGCAGTTTCAAAATCATCTGAAGGTTTTGAAGGCCTTAAAAAAGTAATAGGTGGATTGATGACTATTGCAGTAACACCATTAAAACTTGCATTTTATGGAATCACACTTGCAGTTCAAGAAGGTCAATTGGCATGGGAACAATCATTTTTTGGTGATGGTGATCCTGAAACAATTAAACAACTGAATGAAAAGATTGGAGAAACAAAAGACAATCTGAAAGAAGTCATTACAGATGTTGTTGATGCTGGAACACAGATTGCCACAAACATTGCTGAAGCAGTCACAGAAATTGGTTCTGTTGTCACAATAGCAACTGATGTTGCAACAGAAGGAATCAAAGCAATATCACTTGAACAATCACTTGCAACTGGTAGAGCTTTAGCGGATGCAAAAAAGAATGAAGAACTTCTTGAAGTCATAAGAGCAAAACAACAATTGCAAAGTCAATTGGAAGCAGAGCAACAAAGACAAATAAGAGATGATGTCAGGTTGACTTTTGATGAAAGGATTGCAGCCAATGAAGAACTGGGAAGAATACTTGATGAACAAATATCAAAAGAAAAAGCAGTTGCAGATGAGAGGGTGAGAATTGCAGCACTTGAACTTTCAACACAACAAGATTCAATTGAACTTCAAACTAAATACCAACAGACACTTCTTGAACAGATTGACATTGATGAAAGAATTGCTGGTCAAAGGTCTGAACAATTAACAAATGAAGCATCACTTCAACAAGAATTGTTTGATTTCCAAAAGGAACTTGCAGAACAAAAAGAACAACTTGCAGCAGAACAACTTGATGTCATACAGAATTCTATCAAAATGGCTGGTGAATTATTTGCCGAAGGAACTGCTGCATCTAAAGTTTCAGGCGTAGCATCAGCTACAATTGACACATGGAAAGCAGTAAACATGGCTTTAGCATCTGCACCACCACCTTTGTCATATGTGTCTGCTGCACTTTCACTTGCTACTGGACTGAAGTCTATTAAAAATATTTTGGCAGTTAAGACAGAAAAACCAGTCAATGTTGCTTCACCAGGTGGTGATTCAATACCAAGTGGTTCTGCATTAGCAAGTGAATCAATCACTGACTTGACAAACATTCCATCAATAACGGAACAATTCAATGCACAATTTAACCAAGACACACCACCAATACAAGCATTCGTGGTTGAACAACAAGTGACAGAAAGCCAACAGATTAACACAATGATTCAACAAAAAGCAACACTTTAAAAACAAGAACAAATGACCAAAATTGTAGAACTGATTATTTCAGAAGAAGAAAAAGAAGAACAAGATGGTGTCTTTGCCATTTCATTAGTTGAAGATCCAGCCATTGATGAATACTGGATTGCATTAAGTAAACAACAAAAGGAATTGGAATTTGCAAAAGTAGATGAAGACAAAAGACTTCTGATTGCACCAGCATTGATTCCAAACAAACAGATATTCAGACTTGATGATGATGGTTCTGATTACTATGTATATTTCTCTAAAGACACAATCAAGAAGTGTTCTGAACTTTACATGAAAAGAAATCATCTTCAATCAGCAACACTTGAACATGATACAGAAGTTGATGGTTTATGTGTGGTTGAATCATGGGTGAAAGAATTTGAAATTGATAAGTCAGTGAAGTATGGTTTTGAACATTGTCCAGTTGGAACATGGTTTGTGACAATGCGTGTTGACAATGATGAAATCTGGAACAAAGTCAAAGAAGGTGAAATTCTTGGATTTAGTATTGAAGGATTTTTCACTGATAAACTTCAAGGATTGTCAAGTCAGTCATTAACAGAAAATGAAGGAAAACTTCAAATGGTTAAAGACTTAATAATTGAAGAAGAATCAACTTATCTTGCCGCTTATCCTTGGGATGAATGCATTGCAGACCAAATGAAAGAATATGGAAATAAAGAAACTGCACAGAAGGTTTGTGCAGCCATAAAAAACAGAACAATAGCAAGTTCAGTTGTACCAAAAGCCAAAGCAATCTTAGAAGGCGAAAGGAAAAAATCGAAATAACATCTATTAACTTACGGAAATACTATTCAAAAAACTAAAAATGGAAAACATCTACAAAAAAATGAAAGGTCTTCTTGGAATGACAGAGGAACTTTCAGATGAAACAAACATGATGGCTGAAGCCTATCTTGTTGATGGCACAACAATCAAAACAGAATCAGACAGATTTGAAGAAGGATCAATGGTTTTTGTAGTTGGTGAAGATGATGAAAGAATGGCACTTCCATCTGGAACATATGAACTTCAAGATGGTGCAGTCATAGAAGTTGTTGATGGAGAAATCACAACTTTGCGTTCACCTGAAGCATCAGAAGATGCAGTTGAAGAAGATATGACATCAGTTGAAGAAGAAAAAGTTGAAACACCTGAAATTGACTTGTCAACTTATATGACAAAGGAGGATGGGTTTGAACTTGGAAAAATGATTACAGAAGCAATTGACTTAAAGATTGCAGATTTAATATCAGCACACAATACAGAACTTGAAAAGGTGAATAAATTGTCTGCTGCAAAAACATTCAAAAACACACCAAAAGCAAAGAAATTTGTGGAGATGAAAAAGTCTGATGGTGTTGAATCTCGAGTATTCGCAATTTTTAACAAAAGTAAAAACAAGTAAAACAGATACAATGGCAACTAATCAATACAATTTAACAAATCCGGGTGACTCTGGAGCAGGAACATGGACTTATGCTGGTGAATTAGCACTTCCGTATGTACACGCAGCAGTTCTTTCAGCACCAACACTACATGGTGGTAATGTTACACTATTAGATGGTGTGAGATATCAAGCAATCATCCCAGTGATGACAAATTCTGGATTAATAATACCAGCAGCTTGTGATTTCAGTACTGCTGCCGTCACCTTACTATCAGAACAAGTTTTAGTCGTTACTGCACAAATGGTTAATCTTCAACTATGTAAACAATCATTTAATAATTCAGATTATGTCACTGGAGGGATGGCGTGGTGGCAAGGTGATGCATATTCGAATGAACAAGGTGTTCCAGATGATTTCGCTGATGCGTTACTTTTATATGTAGCAAAACAAGTTCAAGCAGATATTGAAAACAACATCTGGATGGGGAATTCAACTGGTTCAGCATTTACTGCCTTCAATGGTTTGAAATTAGCTTCTGGTGATACTGCTGGTGCATCACCATTGACTGGTGACATCACAACTGCTGCAAATGTAATTGCTGGCCTTCAGTCAATTTTGACTGGAACAACAACTGCTGCACCAGCATTAATTGGTGACTTTGAGAATGTATCAATATATGTGAATCCAGTGACAATTTCTGCATACAATCTTGCAGTTGGTCAGACTGGAAACGGATACAACAATGCAGTTGCGAATGGTGCTGAAACAAGTTTCTTGGGTTATAAATTAGTATCATGTCCAGGCATTGCATCAGGTGAAGCATGCATGGCATCAAAAAGAAATCTTTTTGTAGGAATCGGAACAACTGATTCTGATGCTATGGCGCAAGCACTTGATATGACACCATTAGATGGTTCAAACAATTACAGAATCACCATGCGTTTTGCAGTTGGAACACAAGTTGGTGTTGCTGCTGATGCAGTTTGGTTCGTATAATATCGGAATATGAAGGTGGTCTTGATTGACCATCTTCCATTCTTTAATTCTTAAATTTAAAAAATGGCTAATTGTTTAATAAGTTCAGGTAGAGGTCATTTCTGTCAAGGACAAGTTGGTGGAATCAAATCCATCTTTCTTGCTAATTGGTATGATGCAAACAAAATCACTGGTGTGACTGCTGATGCTTCAACTGGTATTGTTTCAGCATTGACAACTGCATCAGCATTAGATTTCTATCAGTTTGATTTAGATAGACAGACAAGTTCTTTCAATCAAACAATCACAACTGGTGGCGGTGGTGCTATAAACTATGAACAAGCACTTGATGTTCATATGTCACATGATTCACAAGAATCTTGGGCAAGAATGCAGAATGTCACAGAAGGTGTTTTTCAAGTGATTATCCTTGACAATAATGGTGTGTATTACTTGGCGGGTGTTGATAATGGAATCAGCGTTTCAGGTGGTTCTTTTGCACATGGTGGTGATGTAGCTTTCACAGACTATGTTGGTTATATTATGCAGTTGATTGGTTCAGAACCATTTCCAGCATTCAATCTAACTACAACAAGTCCATTCACTGCATTTTCATCTGACATAACTCTATCTGCTACTCAATACAATACTGCACAAGTATAGTTGGTTTGGTTGACTAATTTTAAAAGAGGTGGTGGTTAATTCCATCACCTTTTTTTATATCTTTAAATTATGAAAATAAAAAAAGAATTTATTGGACATACTATTCACAAAGGTAGAGTTAAAATTCATCTTGGTGAAGTAGTGACAGAAGCAACAATGAAAAGATTGATGTTGGAGTTTCCACAATTCCTTGAAGAAGATAAACCAAAAAAGAAAAAGAAAGATGTTACATCTTAGAAGTTCAAATGGCTTTCAGAATGTTTTTTCACTTGATGTTTATTCAAGTGTATTTGCAAACACCATTTCAAACTTTGGTAGGGTTGTAGCAACCACAAGACAATACACGCCAAACTTTAATTCTGATTATACTGGTGGATTTTATTATATAAAATTAATTGACCAACTTACGCAAAAAATATATTGGACAAGTTTATTTTATAACGTAACACTCTCAAATTATCCTCGATCTTTGCAGTTTAAACTTTATCTTGATGAATATGTTGGTGACTATCATATCAATGTTGAAACAACTGGATTGTTTGATTATGAAGTTTATCTTGGTCAATTTGGTGCAACTCATTCTGATGATTCATTGATTAATGGTTTAGTTGCAAATGGAATTGCACTTGTTCACAATGATAACTTTGTGAATGATTATTTCCAAAACTCAGAAAGTGGTGTGACTGAAACAATAATTCCAAATTCAATTTCGTACAATGGCTAAAAAGACAACACCATCAAATGAATATATGTTTGGATCAATGGGTTCAAGTTATTCATTAACAAATTCTCAAGAAGTAGAAAAGCGTGGTTCAGACTTCATTTGGTATGGAATGGACAACCTATTTCCACAACATACAATTGAATTGTATCAAAATTCAGCAACACAAAATGCTTTGGTGAATTCAATTTCTGCCTGGATTTATGGAGGCGGAATTGATGCAGACAACAAAGAGCAACATCCTGAAGAATGGGTTCAGTTTAATAAACTAATAAATCACAAGATTGGAAAAAATGACATCCAGTTGATGTGTATGGACTTGAAACTTCATGGAGGCTTTTATATATCCTTGACATATTCAGTTGATAGAACACAGATTGTTGAAATGGAAGTCTTGCCATTTGAAACAATGCGTTCAGGACATACAGATGAAGATGGAAATGTTGATTGGTATTTTCATTCACATGATTGGAAAGCTGGAGCAAGAGCTAAATTCACAAAACACAGAGCATTCAATCCACATGAAAAAGCAACTTATCCAAATCAAGTGTTGTGTGTAAAAATGAATTCTGTTGGTTCATATTACTATCCAAAACCAGACTGGATTGGTGCTTGGAACTATGTTGAATTAGATGTTAATGTTGCACAATTTCATTTATCACAAATTGAAAATGGACTTGCACCTTCATTCATTATCAACTTTGCAAATGGTATCCCAGCAAGGGAAAAACGTGAAGACATAAAAAGAACTATTGAAGCAGAACTTTCTGGTTCAAGAAATGCTGGAAAGTTTCTATGTACTTTTTCAGATGGAAGGGATACAACACCAGAAATTCAAGCAGTTCCATTGTCTGATGCAGACAAGCAATTTCAATTCTTATCAACTGAAATCACTAATAAAATAATGGTTGGGAACAGAGTTGTTTCTCCAAGATTATTTGGTGTGAATGCTGATGGTGGTGGTCTTGGAAACAATGCCGAAGAATTACAAACTGCATCTGCATTATTTGAACAAACGGTTGTCGATCCATTTAGAAATGTGATAATTGATGCATTGAAAATGTTAATGGCTGAAAGTGAAGTAAATCTTCAATTATTCTTCAAGCCATTTGATATATTCAAGACAGAATTTGCAGACACTGAAGCAGAAACAATCAATGAAGAAGTTGCAGTTGATGTGATTCCAACAATGACTGGTGACCATATTGAACCAACACTTGACTTAATTGCAAAAGTAAAAGAAGGAACATTGACACAAGAACAAGCTATTGTGTTTATGAATCAGTTCTTGAAATTTCCAATGGATATTGCACAAGGTTTCTTCAGTGAAGAACCAATTGCAACATTCCAGGAATTGTCTGCTAAAAAAAAAGATGATAGACCAAATCTAAGTGATGAACAAGCAGAATTCTTCTTGTCTAAACTTGAAGAATGTTCTGAAGAAAATGATGGTGAAGTTTGGGAACTGATTTCAGAAGATAAGGTCAATTCAAAAGAAGAACTTCACAAGTTTGCAAATAAGATGCCTACAAAATCAATGGCTGATGCAGATGGAAAATCTGTCAATGATGTTGGTTTGTATAAAGTTAGATATGCTTATCAAAAGACTAACAATGTACCAAACAAACCTGGCAACAAAACAAGAAAGTTCTGTGATAAAATGATGGATTGGTCAAGAGCTGGTTTAGAATGGAGATTGGAAGATATTAATGCAATGACTTCTTCTGGTGTCAATGGTGCATTTTCAGAAAAAGGACAATCAACTTATGACATATTTGAATTCAAAGGTGGTTGCTATTGCAGACATGGTTGGTTAAGAAGAATCTATTTCAGAAAGTCAAATCCAGATGGAACTTTTATGCCAAACAAAGGAATGACAAATGAAACAAGAGTTGGAAACAATCCATTCATTGTTCAGAAAGGAACAGAATCAATTGCACCTTATGACATGCCTAATCACGCAAAAGTGAATCCACCATTTATGAAAGACTAAAAACAAAACTATGGCACTACCATCACAAGTCATCTACATAGATGCAACTTATATAAAAGCGTATTCTCATCTTGATGGATCAATTGATGAAAAGGATTTATTGCCATCAATAATTCAAGCACAAGATTCACAGATTCAACCAATACTTGGAACTGATTTATTCAATGCTTTAAAAACACACATTACTGCTGGAACAATCACTGGTGACTATGAAACACTGCTTCAGGATTATGTTCAAATGGCAACATTGAAATGGACTTTGGTGAATTTCTATCCTTATCTTCAAGGAAAGATTTTAAATGGAACAATTGGTTCAAGAAATGTGGACAATATTACTGCACTTTCACAAGGTGAAGTGATGCGTTTGGTTGACATAGAAAGAAGCAATGCACAATTTTACACTGAAAGATTGATTGAATACATGACAAACAATTCATCACTTTTTCCTGAATACAATTCAAATAGTGGTGAAGATATGTATCCAGAAACACAAACATATTCTGAAGGTGGCTTGACAATATCTGGTTCGCAAAGAGGTTACAACAAACTTGCAAACTGGAATTGTTGTTGATGGCTGGTAGAATTAAGGGTTGCAAAAGCAATCAAGAAAAAAAGAAAATTAACAAGAAATTGTTGGAACTATACTTGAAGAAAAGAAATGAAAAGCACTCTTAATGAATTAGCAAGTTTTAACACGGTTAATGTTTGTGCAATTTCAGTTCCTTTGATGGATGTTGAAAGCGTTCTGACTATACTTGTCTTATGTTCTGTCTTGATATATAATATAAAAAAGATAATGTCTAAGAATGGCTGATTTGATACACTTCAAAAAAGAAGAATTTGTCTGTGATGGTGTCAATTGTTTTGACAAGATGGATTCAAAACTTCTGATGATGTTGGATGAAGCAAGAATCATTGCTGACACACCATTCAAAATATCATCTTCTTGGAGAAGTGAAGAACACAATGCTAAAGTTGGTGGAAATCCTAATTCAGCACATCTTCGTGGAAAAGCAGTTGACATTGTATGCACTTCTTCACATCAAAGACTTAGAATTTTAGATGGTTTATTGATGGCTGGATTCACCAGGATTGGAATTGCAAAAACTTTTATTCATGCAGATTGTGACAATAAGCTGCCACAAGATGTACTTTGGTTATACTAAAAAAAAAGAAATGGAAACAAACATGGTTCTTGAATTGGTAGTTGGATTGATGGCTTTCTTGAAAGTTGTCTTTAACTATGTTAAATCAGAAAAAGCAGTTAAAATCTTTGGAAGGATTGATGATTTAATCAACTTCTTTGTCACTGATAAAATAAAAGATGAAGAACATTAACATCATAAAAGATGCACTTGGAATTTTACCTGACTTACTGAAAGACAATAACAAAAAATGGTCAGCAAAAAGAACAATCAGTGGTGTCTTAGTGTATGTTGTTTCTAATTATCTACAATCACATGAATTGTCATGGATGGTTGTTGTGTTCACATTGGTTGCAGTTCTTCCATTATGTCTTTCATTCTTTGAAACAAAAAATAAATGTTGTAAAAAATAATATATGGCTTTATCAGATAGCGAAAAAAAGAAAGCACACAGAAACAAATCTGGAAGCATTGCAGCAGCAGTGACCAAAAGTGATGCAAATGACATTGTTGCGTTCTATTAATGCCATTCAGACCAAGATGGAATGAAAAAATTATTCCATACATTGAGCAATTAAGAAAGCTATCTATTGACCAGCAGATTCAACTTCTTAGCATGATGCTATCATCAGACAAGATTGAAACTTCTGAAAATAAGAAACACTTAAATGTTGTATCCAATAGTAGTTCAAGAATCAAAACACTTGAACAACTTCTTGATGTTGCAAAAGTTGACTTGGAACAATTCTTTGTTGATAAATACAACATTAACAAATGGGAGGTGTCTGCACAGATAGATGGTCAAATGGTGACTGAAGAACTATTTCAAGTCAAAGCATCACTTGTCAGAAATAAAGCCATACAGACACGCAAAAGAATCCTTGAAGACTTACACCATGATTTCATAAATCATTCACCTAAGAAAGCAAAACACAAGTCATTTGAAGGCGTTGGACAAATGCTTGAAGTCAACATCTTTGATTTGCACTTTGGAAAGTTATGTTGGAATGGTGAAACTGGTGAAGACTATGACACAAAGATTGCTGCAAAAAGATTTCATTCAGCAATTGATGATATAATTCAGAAAGCATCAGGACACAATATAGAAAAGATTGTTTTTCCAGTTGGAAATGATTTCTTCAATTCTGATGGAAAAGAAAACACCACTTCAAACAACACACCACAAGATGAAGATTTGCGTTGGATGAAGACTTTCAGAAATGGAAGAAGGTTGATTGTTGAAGGAATTGAAAAGCTCAAACAATTGGCAAATGTTGAAGTGATTATTGTTCAGGGAAATCATGATTTTGAACGGTCTTATTATTTAGGTGATTCACTTATTGGTTGGTTTAGAAATGACCAAAATGTTTCAATCAATAATGAAGCAACACCAAGAAAGTATGTGAAGTATGGTCAGAACTTGATTGGTTTGACACATGGAAACAATGAAAAGATTGCAGACTTGCCATTGCTGATGGCATCAGAAAAGAAAGAATTGTGGTCAGATACAAAATATCATGAATGGCACATTGGACATTTCCATCACAAGAAACAAATCAAGTTTCAAACAATAGATGAACAGAAAGGATGTGTGATTCGTTTCATGCGTTCACTATCTGGCACTGATGCCTGGCACAATTTAAAAGGTTATACACAAAATGTTCAATCTGCTGAAGCATTTATATGGCATCCAACAAACGGAATGATTGCACACTTATTCTTTAATCTATGAGAATAGAAATTGCAATCAACATCTTTAAAGGTCTTATGTTAGGCATTAGACACTTTGATCCATCAGAAGAATTGCCATATTCAGAAGTGCATATCTTCTTTTTTATGTTCAGAATAGATATTTTTTTCATACCAACATCTGAAGAATAGTAAGTGATTCAAAGCAATTTGAGAAAATATTTATGTAATATATTGTAAAGTATAATTTACTATCCAAATATTATTTCTATATTTGAATATATTAATCAACTAAAAAAATCATGAACAATTTAGACCACATTTTCGGTGACATTACTGAACAATTGAAATCACTTAAAGCAGACAAGATGTACAAGTATAAAATTGTAGCAAGTTTCAATGGTGGTAAATTCAAGCAGATTGCACTTTGCAAAACTGAAGAAGAAACTATTAAGACAATGGAAAAGAACAGAACCAAGTATGGTCAAGGATGGGTTGTGACTTACTATAATATCGAAGACTAATGTTCAAGAAATCTATCATAAAAGAGGTGATGAAATATGCACACAAAAGAAACAAGTCTTTGAATGTTGTTCAAAGGTATTTGTCAATCTATTACAATATCCATGCATCAATGAATGTGCTGAATAAAAGAAGCACTTGGATGAAAATAAAGGATAAGTTATGTTAAAAATTGCAACAGACTTCAGTGGTGTTGGTTCACCTGAAAACTGCATTGAAAAGACTTGGAATTGAACATGAAGTTGAATTTGCTTGTGATATTGACAAATATGCAAGAACATCATATCAAGTTTTGCACAATCCAAAGCAGATGTTTGAAGACATCACTACAAGACCAATGGATTTTCCACAACTTGATTTATATGTTGCTGGATTTCCATGTCAATCATTTTCAATAGCTGGTCAAAGAAAAGGATTTGACTGCCCAACAAACGGAACATTGTTCTACACATTGTCAGAATTCATTAAAATTAATCAACCAAAGTGTTTCATTTTAGAAAATGTCAAAGGTTTAATAAATCATGATAATGGAAGGACATTTCAAATCATCAAAGACAAATTATCTGGAAGTGGTGGTTCTGTCAATGAACAGATGTTTCTGACTGACATGGATGGACTTGGTTATCATATACACTTTAAAGTTTTAAATACAAAAGACTTTGGACTTCCACAGAATAGAGAAAGAATATTCATAGTCGGATTTAAAGAAGCAAGACATTTTTCTTTTCCAATTAGTGAACCGTTGACAATTAGATTGAAAGACATTCTTCAAGACAATCCAAATAGTAAATACAGATTGTCAAGTGTTGCTTATAAGTATTTAAAAGAAAATCAAAAGTTTAATAAATTTAAACCATTAAATTCTGAAAGTGATTTTGTTGGTTGTATTACTGCAAGATGCAACAAGGTTTCAACAGACAACAACTTTATTGTGGTAGATGAAAAGTATTATTTGTCTGATAAAATGATAGAAAATTTTACACCAAAAAATGGAAAAAATGGTATTTATGGCGACTTAAACAAAGGTGGTGAAAGGGGTGTTGTTTATGGAGAAGATAGTAAATATATGTCTTGCCTTACTGCTACTGACTATAAGCAGCCTAAACAAATAATTGTACATTCAACACACACAAGAAGTGCAAACAGACCATCAGTTCAGAATAACAAAAATGCTGGTGGTTCTGGTCATCTATCAAAAAATGATGGAACAACATATTGTCTTGACACACAAAATTCACAAGCAGTAGAATCAAACAAAAAAATCAGAAGACTAACACCATTAGAATGTTTCAGACTTCAAGGTTTTACAGATGAAGAACATTCAGTGTGTGAAGATGTACAATCAGACACACAACTATATAAACAAATGGGAAACACAATTTCTGTTCCAGTCATTCAAGCAATACTTAAAAACATTTATGATGCTTAGAAACTTTGAAGACAACACACACAATCTTTCTGATGAAGAATTGCAGATTGCACAATCAGTCATGAAAGGGTTGAAGAAGTATGTTGGAAAACCAAACGCAATACCTGGATCAAAGATTTGTTCTGGATTTCACAACAACACCAAATTCAAATTGCAAGGTGTTAGATTGCGAAAAATAATCAACCATTTAAGGAATCAAGGTGAACCAATTTGTTCAAGTTCAAAAGGATATTTTTATCCAGCTAACAACCAAGAACTTCTTGACACCGTCATTTCAATTAGCCAAAGAATAGATTCTCAATTGCAGATACTTAATCAACTTAAAAAGCATTTATGAAAATAAGACTTACAAAAGGAAACAGATACAAGATTCTTGACACACCAAAAGCAATTGCTATTGGTTACACAAGAAAGAATCCACACTTCATTTCAAGAAAGCATTCTCTTTTGGTTGATGTTTCTGATGGTGTGTGTGATATTATCATTCCAGATTGGATGATTCATGCTAATGAAGATTTGAAGTTGGACATGGAACTTTTATGGAATCAAAACAAAATGAACAACAACACAACAGATTTCAAATGGAAGGAAGAAAAGAATTTATAAACAGAATGCAGTGGATGGTTTTGGAAATTAAACAAAGCACTCTTGATGATTCAAACATTCTTTCAATGCTTGAATTTCAACTAATGCAAAGAGAAAAAGATTTAATAAAGGATGTAAAAAGAAAAGTCATTGGTGAACAAGAAATCAAAAATGACCACAAAGTTACAGGTACATATATTATAAACAAAGGAAATGACAAGTTCCTGGATATTATTGAAGACTTGTAAAATAGTAAAGATATATTTACTATCTTGCACCTATCAACCAACTAAAACAAAAACAATGTCAAGACTATTTAATCAATTCGTTCAAGAAGTATTTGGTGGAAATCCACATCTGTATGATGAAGCAAAACAAATTGAAGCTCAAGCACAAGAAGAACAATTCATTGATGCACAAAACAAGTGCAATCCTATGGATTCAACAACTCTTGAATGGCAACAACTAAACAAACCAAACAACAAAAACCAAACTTTAAAAAACAACTAAGATGGAAATCAAAAAAAGCAAAGTCAAAAGCAATCAAGCAAGTGGATCTTTAGATTTAACACACGGAACATTCTTCAAGTTTGAAATCAGTTTTGAAGATGGAACGGTTGGTGAATACTTATCCAAGACACAAGATGGTGGAAACAAGAATTTTCCTATTGGAGTTGAAAAGGAATTTGAAGTGACTGAAAATAAGTTTGGAAAGAAAATCAAACCACATTTTGCGCAGAAAGTATTTACAACACAAGCAAGTGGAATAAGTACAAATCCAGATATTCAAAAAATGATTGTCAAGCAATCTTCATTGAAAGTTGCAGCAGACTTATGTATTGCAAACAAGAAGACAGACTTGAATACAATCTTCAAGACTGCAAATACTATTGTTGAATGGGTAATGGAAGACAAACCAGTCAAAGAAGAATCAATTTCACCAGTACAATTTGAAGAAAGCACAACAGACAAATATCATAAATCATCAAAGGATGATGACTTACCTTTTTAGACATGAATTGGATCGTAAAAAATAAAGCTGAACAATTGTTCAAAGATTTGTTTTCATCAAAGAGAAACATGGCAAAAGAATTGAATTTGTCAAGACCAACAATTGATATGTATCTTGCAAATCCTGGAATGATGAATTCACAAATCAAAAAAATTGCTAAATTGAAAAACATTTCTGAACTGAAACTTTTCAAAGCAATAAACAATTGATGGAACATTCTTTTGATATACATCTTGCAAAAGAAATTGGTCTTGAAGAATCAATCTTGATGAAGCATTTCATCTTTTGGATTCGTAAAAACAAAGCCAATGACAAACACTTTCACAAAGGTAGATTCTGGACTTACAATTCAGTTTCTGCTTTTGATGAATTGTTTCCTTACTTCACAAAAAGTCAAATCAGAAGAATCTTAAAGTCTTTAGTTGACAATAAATACATCATTGAAGACAACTTCAATTCTGCTAAGTATGACAGAACAAAATGGTTTGCAATTGCAGACACAGAAAGATTTGTTGATTCTGACAAAAGCAATTGTGCAAATTCACAAATGGATTTGTCTAAACACACAAATGCAATTGTTGAAACGCACAAACCTATACCAGATGCTATAAACACAGATACTAAAACAGATACTAAAACCATTTATAAGATGTCAATAGACATCTATCATAAATTTTGTTTGTCACAATTAGATGCACCAGCAAAGATTGATGGTGTACAGGGAAAGGCAATGAAGACTATTTTAAGCTATCTGAAGACACTTTGCAAACAAAAAGGTGATGATAGTCAAGAACAAGTTTTAAATGCTTTAAAATACATCTTTCAGAATTGGAACAAGCTTGAACCTTTTTTGCAAAAGCAAATTAAATTGTCGCAAATAAATTCTAACTTGGTGAACATCATTCAAGACTTAAAAAAAGAAACAACCACAAACAACATTGCTGATGACATTCTTGCAAAATATAGATAAAAACATTCTTTCACCAGTCAATCCAAAATTCAACAGACAGATTCTGAAAATGAAGATGAATGATGTGGTTGAATTACAATTGACAGATCCACCAGTTTCATTGTTCAAATCATACAAAGAGAATGAAGAAAAGTCAATTGATATTCTGATGCTTATGATGTTGAAGTTTCAGGACTTCTATAATTGTAAATCTAAAATGAACAAAGAACAAGTTGAAGAAACTGCATTCATCATTGTTGAAAGATTCAGAGGTTTGAATTTTGTTGATATTGGAATGTGTTTGAAACTATCAAAGATGAATGAAAAGATTTATGACAGAATTGATGGTGGAATGATTTTGGGATGGCTTGATAAATATGATGCAACAAAAACAAATATGATTGTTCTGGAAAGACAAAAACAAAAGACAAAGCAAGATTCAGAATGGTCAGCACTTGGTGACAGAACAAGTGAATTATCAATGAAAGATTGGATGAAGCAGTGAGAAAACAAAAAGAACAACAACTTCAGAAAGCCATTGTCAGGTATATGAAACTTCAACACAAAGACATCTTCATGAATGGATCTCTTGGTGGAGTTTATATTCAGAAGGCAAGTCATAGAGATTACAAAGCAAGAGGATACAGAAGTGGTTTTCCAGACTTGTTTTTCTATTCACCAAGAATTGTTGAAGGTGAAATAGTTAATGGTCTTGCAATAGAATTGAAAGTCAAAGGAAACTATCCATCAGAAAACCAAAAGAATGTGATTGGTGTTTTGAATAGAAATGGTTATTTGGCTATCGTTTGCACTGGTCTTGATGAAACACTTGAAAAAATAGAATGGTATTTGAATTGCACCGTTCCAGAAGTAGATGTAAATTATACAATCAAGGAATGAAAAATCAATGGCATCCAATTGAATGGATATACAAAGACTACAAGTATTTTCTTGGCTTTGCAATAAAGAAAACCAGAGACAAGGATTTGTCTGAAGACTTAGTCCAAGAAACATTCCTTCAGTTGATGACCATGAACCAACATAAACTTTTAATCATCATTGATTCTGGCAAGATTAAAACTTATATCTGCAAGATTATGATGGTGAAATACTTTTCAAACAAATCACAATTCAACAGAAAGATTGTTCAGTATAAAAAGAAGAAGATAGAAAGCAATGAATCATTCCTGGAACATCTGGTCAATAAGAATGCAGAACTTGAAGATGATTCAAATGAACACTTGAACATCATGAACAAAAGAATTGATGATTGCTTAAACACCTTTGATGAATATGATAGAAAGTTGTTTTCATTATATTATGAAACTGGTCTTTCAATTAGAAAGCTATCTGAAGAAACTGGAATCACTTTCAAAAGTATTCAATACACAATTGACAAAGTAAAAAAGAACATTAAAGATTCGGTATGATTCCATTTAAAGCAGACAAAGAACTTGCAAAGAAAAGAATTGCTATTTGTGAAGAATGCAATCACTTCAGAAAAAGAACCAGGACTTGTGGAACTGCAATCAAAGGAAACAAGGTTGGAAGCAAAAGAACTTGTGGTTGTTTCATGGATGCCAAAACAAAAATATCTTTTAGCAGATGTCCATTTGACAAGTGGGAACTTCTTCAAGTCGCTGAAAATGACTATCTTGCAATCAAGAATTTATTAGATGAAGTAAAGAACACAATCAATCCAAAGCAAAAGGAAATGCTTTACGATATGCAAAGAAAGTATATTGGTGGAAATACCAAGACCAGCAATTGTGTACCTTGTTTGAAATCAGCATTGAAAGAACTTGAACAGATAGTTGAAGAATATGAAAAATAGAATCAAACCTAAATACTACACCAACAAATCAATCAAGAAAAAGATTGACACAATGCTTGAACAGAATGCAAGAAATCAATCTGCACTTGGAACTGGTTCAAAGTTTGACATAGGTGATGAAGAAACAAAGAAAGCATGGAAACAATTCGAATCAGACATCAAAGAGATTGATGTTGATTTCTTCAATATAATCAAAAAACAAGATGACTAAATTAGTTCTTCCAGTTGCAGTTGAACAGATTGCCACAAGACAAGATGCATCAGTCAAGATAGTTTTATCTACCTATGAACTGAACACACAATCAGCAGTCAAATTGTTTGATTTGAGAAAGACAGAAGCATTAATGTATCTTTCAAGCGATAACATATCACAAGAAGAATTGGATGCGTTAGATGGCTTTAAATTAAGCAGTGAAAAGAATGATGGAAAAACACCTTCACAAAGACTTCGTGCAGTTCTGTATGTATATTGGAAGCAACACAAACAAGAAGAACTGGAGTTTGATATATTTTATCTTAGACACATGAACAACATGATTGAAAAGATAAAAGAAAAGCTGGATGAAAAAACATACTAAAATCTACATGGAATATTTTGATTACTTTGGTGATGAATTTATTCCATGTGAAATGTGTGGAAAGAAAGCAGTTGACATTCACCACATAGAACCAAGACAATCTGGTGGATCAAAGGAGAAAGATACAATTGATAATCTGATGGCAGTTTGCAGAAAGTGTCACATCAAATACGGTGATAAAGAACAATACAAAAACATATTGCATGAAAGACACAAAGAAAAAATTCAATCCAGAGAATGAAAAGCACATTGAAATTGTGCAAGAAACAGAACAAGCAATGAATGAATCTTTTGATGAATTCTTGAAAGACTTATCAGATAGGGAACAACCAGATGTATGTGATATTAACAATCAAGAAGATTGTGATTCATGTGGTTCATAAATATTCCACATTAGGATATTGGTAAATATGTGGTTTATATACCATCGTATAGATAAAGAAGGTAAATTAATTCGAATAGAAAAACTAATTGGCACACTCAAAAGATAAAATATTGGATATTGAATTGCTAAATCATTTAGATGGATATGCAAATCAAATAGTCATTAAAGAATTAGAAATGATTTCAACTAAATTTGTGATTGAAATTGGTGAAGATGGTGATGATGATTATCAAAATGAAATAAGTCTTCATGAAGTGCTTGAAAGGATTATAGTTTTAAAACAAAAATAAGATGGGAAAAATCAAAGAACTACAACAAGACAAACAACAAGAACAAGATGTTCCAAGACTTGAAGATGGTCGGGTTGACTTTATGCAAATTATTGTCAATATGTTTCCAGGTCAAATTGGCGTTGCATCTTATGTCAAAGGTATATGCAAAGGATATGCACTTGATATGTCAATGAAGACTGCAATGAATTTTACTGATGCACTAAATGAAGGAGTTGATAAAATAGAACTTCACAATCTTATTCCAGATGAAATCAATCCAGACAAACAAGTGAAAGTGACAGAAAAAGACATAAATTAATATTTGACTTATGCCATTTGAAAAAGGAAACAATCTTCAAGGAAGTAGAAAGGGAATACCAAACAAGACAACTGCTGAAATCAGAAATGCTTTTCAACTGCTAATTGAAAACAATCAAGACAAGATGCAATTGTGGTTGACAGAAACTGCAATTGAAGAACCAGCAAGAGCTTTGGAAATCATCTTGAAGATGTCTGAATATATCGTTCCTAAATTATCAAGAACAGAAGTCAAAGCAGACATCACTGACAAATCAATAGTGATAAACCTGAACAGATTAAATGCCAAAAATAATTGACATAGATTTGTTTGATAAACAAGCAGACTGCTTTGCATATCTTGAAGATAAGGTGACAACTGAAATCTTGTTTGGTGGTGGTGCTGGTGGTTCTAAAACATTCACCGGATGTCTTTGGCAAATACACAGAAGACTACAATATCCAAAGACAAGAAGTGTGATTGGAAGAAGTAAGTTGAAGAATCTTAAAGCAACAACATTGAACACATTCTTTGAAGTTGCACAAGACTTTGTTGGTCTTAAACCAAATGATGATTTCACATACAATGCACAAGATTCAACAATCACTTTTTTCAATGGCTCAATCATATATTTAAAAGATTTGTTTTTATATCCATCCGATCCAGACTTCACTTCACTTGGTGGTCTTGAAATCACAGATGCATTTGTTGATGAATGTGC
>TARA_R110002049_G_scaffold9462_1_pt1 | contig 27893 bp, 16 predicted proteins | sample TARA_R110002049 | Tara Oceans TARA_R110002049 (sample SAMEA4396941) | marine metagenome | biome: Polar Biome; feature: [SRF] surface water layer (ENVO:00010504); material: water (ENVO:00002006), including particulate matter (ENVO:01000060) such as... | depth 5 m
AATAAATGGAATTATACCCTTTAAAATTTAATCCAGTTTACAGTTATCGAATTTGGGGAGGAGACAAACTAAAAACAGTTTTGAATAAAGATTATACGCAAGATTCTATTGGTGAATCTTGGGAAATATCTGATGTTGAAAACAATGAAACATTAGTGAGTGAAGGTCCTCTAAAAGGAAAATCGTTAAAAGAATTAATCACTGAGTTTAAAGGAGAGCTAGTTGGCGATAACGTTTATAAAACTTTTGGTAATGACTTTCCATTGTTAATTAAATTTATAGATGCAAAAACACCACTGTCAATTCAGGTACATCCTAGTAACGAATTAGCAAAAGAGCGTCACAACTCGTTTGGAAAAAACGAAATGTGGTACGTTATGGAAGCTGAAGAAGATGCAGAATTGATTATTGGGTTCAATAAAACTACCAATAAAGACAACTATCAAAAGCATCTTAATAATTCCACACTTCGTAATATTTTAAATATTGAAAAAGTAGATAAAGGCGATACATTTTATATTCCAACAGGTAGAGTTCATGCTATTGGAGCAGGTGTTTTGTTGGCAGAAATTCAACAAACCTCTGATATCACATATCGCATTTATGATTATGATAGAATAGACAAGACTACTGGAAAAAAAAGAGAATTACACACAGATTTGGCATTAAATGCTATAGACTTTAATTTTTACGAAGATTATAGATCGAGATATTCAAAAGAGATTAATTCAGAGAATGAATTAGTGAATTCACCATATTTTAAAACCAATTTTCTTCATATTAAAGGTGAAATGTTTAGGGATTTAAAGGAGCTCGATTCTTTTGTAATTTATATATGTGTAGAAGGTATTTTACAAATGAACGATAAGAATCAAAATATAAGTCTTAAAAAAGGTGAGACGATACTGATTCCGGCAAATACGGATGGTTTAAAATTTACTTCTAAAAATGCTAATATTTTGGAGGTATTTCTATAATTAGACTTGGTACCATATAGCTGGTATTAAAACCAAAATTATTTAAAAAAGACTTTAGTTTTTAGCTAAGGTCTTTTGCTTTTAAAATAGGGAAGCTAAAGACTTTTATTATTATTCAAATTAAAAAATGAGAAACTTTTAGGTTTATTTTTAATGAATAGCACTGTTTAATTGTTGTTTCAAAAATCTAATCAATTAAGTTTTTTTTTTTATTATGTAAAATTAGAGGATGTGCGTTATACCCATTAAACATTGAGATTTAGCTGATTTATGCAACAAATGTATTAATGTTCGCATCATTAGTTTTACTGTAAAATTTTCATTTCATATAGCTTTACTTTCACTAAGAGTTTAATCTTGTTCTCATTTAGAATTAGATTATTTTAAACCTAATTAACTAAATATTTTATATGAATTTTGTTTCTAAATATTGCAAAATAGCATCATGCTTTTCCCTAATAGTTTTATTTCTTAATTGTGAAAACAAAGACTCCAAAAAGTCAGATAGTAACGTTTCAGATTTTAATCAAATAGAAGCTAAAATAGATTCTATAATTCCATTATTAACTTTAGAAGAAAAAGTGGCTATGTGCCACGCACAATCAAAATTTAGTACAAAAGGGGTTGAGCGTTTAGGTATACCAGAAATTTGGATGGCAGACGGACCACATGGTGTAAGAGCTGAGGTGAGTTGGGATGATTGGGCTTATGCTGGTTGGACAAATGATTCTATTACAGCATTTCCTGCATTAACATGTTTGGCTTCAACTTTTAACCCTGAGTTAGCTAATAAATATGGTTTTAGTCTTGGAGAAGAGGCACGATATAGAAAAAAGGATATCATATTAGGACCAGGTGTAAATATTTATAGGACACCAATGAATGGTCGTAATTTTGAGTATATGGGTGAAGATCCATTTTTAACATCTACTATGGTTGTACCATATGTAAAAGGTTTACAATCTACAGGTGTTGCAGCATGTATAAAACATTTTGCACTCAATAATCAAGAACGTTGGAGAGATAAAGTAGATGTTTATGTAAGTGATCGTGCCTTACACGAAATCTATTTACCAGCCTTTAAAGCAGTTGTTACGGAAGCAGATGTTTGGGCCATAATGGGAGCTTACAATAAGTTTAGAGGACAATATACAACGCACCACGAGTTGTTAACTAAGAAAATATTAAAAGGCGATTGGGAGTATGATGGTGTTGTAATTAGTGATTGGAGTTCTACGCACTCTACAGACGAAGCAGCTAATTTTGGTCTAGATTTAGAAATGGGAACTGGTACAGATGGTTTAGGGCTAACAACGGCTAATCATTATAGTCAATATTATTTAGCGACACCGTTTTTAGAGAAATTGAAATCAGGAGAAATTCCAGAATCTGTGGTAGACGAAAAAGTGAGACGTATACTAAGATTAATGTATCGTACTAATATGAGTGAAAACCGTCCAATTGGTTTTGCTAATACTAAAGAGCATCAAGATGTGGCAAGGAATGTAGCTACAGAAGGTATTGTACTTTTAAAAAATGACAATAATTTTTTCCCAATAGAGGATAAAAAAGATGTAACCATTGCTGTTATAGGTGAAAATGCAACACGATCAATGACTGCAGGTGGTGGATCTTCTGAATTAAAACCGAAATTTGAAATTTCACCATTACAAGGGTTACAAGAGCGTTATAAAAATGCAACCATCACGTATGCTCTGGGCTACCATTCTGGTAAATCAGTTTACGATGAAATTATTCCGTCTACCTACAATGCAGATTCCTTAAAGTTAGAAGCGATACAAGTTGCTAAAGAGGCAGATATTGTATTGTTTGTTGGTGGCTTAACTAAAAGTCATTTACAAGATTGCGAAGGCGATGATAGAAGACAATATAACTTACCATTTGACCAAGAAGAATTATTAAGTGCTATTAAAGCCGTAAATAAAAACGTAGGTTTTGTATTAGTTACGGGTAATGCTGTTGAAATGGAATGGTTAAATCAGGTAGATGGTGTTATTCAAACTTGGTACTTGGGTTCTATGGCTGGCCATGCTATTGCTGATGTTATTAGTGGAGATGTTAATCCTTCTGGTAAATTACCATTTTCGTTTCCTAAAAAATTAGAAGATAATGCAGCAATGTCTTTTGGAGAAACGTCTTATCCTGGTGTGGATTTAAAGCAAGAATATAAAGAAGATATTTTGGTTGGTTACCGTTGGCACGATACTAAAAATATTGAACCTCAATATGCTTTTGGTTACGGAATGTCTTATACCTATTTTAAATTTGAAAACATTTCAGTAGATAAAGAAAGTTACATAAAAGATGAAGAAATAAAGATATCATGCCAAGTGTCTAACACAGGAAATGTTGAAGGTGCAGAGGTTGTTCAGGTGTATATAGGTAAATCAGATTCTAAAGTAAAACGAGCTTTAAAGGAGCTTAAAGGATTTACAAAAGTTAATTTAGAACAAGGAAAATCTGAAACTATTGAAGTGTCTATAGATGTAAATAAATTGGCTTTTTATGACGAATCAATTTCAGATTGGAACTTAGAAAAAGGAGACTATAACATCTACGTAGGTAATGCCTCTAATAACATTTTTGAAACATTAAAAATTAATATAAAGTAAGGTTGTTCTAAGTCTATAAATGAAAATAGTTGTTATTCTTTTATTCTTATGTTTTGGTTGTAATAACGGTTCTAATGAAACGTTGCTTACTCCTGAAAAAATAGATGAATTATTAGTAAAAAACACGTTTAAGGCGAGTAACAATTTAGAGTTGCCTTATCGTTTATTTAGCCCATATAATCAAAGTGTTGAGAAAAAACCTCTCATTGTGTTTTTGCACGGAAGAGGAGATAGAGGAAGTGATAATAGTCCTAAGACATATCATGAGTTTGGATTTGTTACAAATCTAAACTCTCTTGTCTCAAAACAATTACAATCTAAATATCCAAGCTATATAGTAGTACCACAATGTTCTGCTAAAACTGAAAATGAAGAATGGGCAAAATGGGTTGGCAATAGTCCCGAAACTCCTTTTGATGGCTTAGGGGAAGATGGTTCATATATTTTAAATGACGAACCTTCTGCATCTGGACAAGCGGCTTTACGGCTTATAGAAAATCTAATTGAAAATAAGAATATCGATAAAGACAGAATATATATAATAGGCTTGTCTATGGGAGGATTTGGTGTTTGGGAATTTACAGCACGAAAACCAAATTTGTTTGCAGCAGCTGTGCCAATGGCAGGTTACTCAGACCCTTTTCAAATAGAAAACATAAAGCATATTCCCTTTTGGATTTTCCATGGAAGCACAGATAAATGGAACCCTGTAGAAGGATCAAGAACTATGTACAATTTATTATTAGAACAGGATGCAGATGTTACCTATACCGAATATAAAAATACAGGTCATGGAGACGCATTTAAAAAAGCATTTAATGAGCCAGAATTATTGTCTTGGCTTTTTTCAAAATCAAAAAACAGCAATTAAACCATAACTTTATGCTAAAATATTTTCTCTATGTTTTACTTTCCGGAACTTTATTAGGTTGTGGAGCTATAAGTGATAAAATGAATACTACAGAAGAAAACAAAGTTATTTTAGCCTACCAAACAAAAGCTGAATTAGGTGAAGGTGCTATTTGGAATTATAAAACCAAAGAGCTTTATTGGATAGATATAGAAGGTAAATCTTTAAATATTTACAACCCAAAAACTAATTTAAATAAGGTTTTAGAAACACCATCTAGAATAGGAACTGTTGTTCCAAAAAACAGCAAAGAGGCTTTAATAGCATTAGAAGATGGTATTCATACTATAGACTTAGAAACAGGGACAACTTCTATATTTTTAAACATGAAAGACGCCTTAAAAGGTAGAAGGTTAAATGATGGTAAGTGTGATCCTTCAGGCAGGTTTTGGGTAGGTTCTATGCATTTTAGTCAAACCAAAGGAGAGGCTAAACTTTTTTGTATTACTAATGAACCTAATATTGAAACCAAAATAGATAGTGTTACTATTTCTAATGGTATTGTTTGGACAGCAGACAAAAAAACAATGTATTACATAGATACACCAACATCACAAATTAAAGCATATGATTTTAATAATGAAACAGGTGAAATATTTAATGGAAGAGTTGCTGTTGAAATTCCTGAAAATTTAGGTTTTCCTGACGGAATGACTATAGATGAAGAAGACATGGTTTGGGTTGGTATGTGGAATGGCAATGCCGTTATTCGTTTTAACCCAAAAACAGGAAAAGTACTTCAGCGAATTCAAGTTCCTGCTCATAACATTACATCTTGTGCCTTTGGAGGCGACAAATTAGAAACACTTTATATAACCTCAGCAAGAGTAGATATGACGGAAGAAGAATTAAAACAATACCCATTAGCAGGTTCGGTTTTTAAAGTTGTACCTGGCGTAAAAGGCGTGAACAGCACCTTTTTTAAAAATTGATTAACAATCCAAGTACACATATCAACTATGAAATCACCATTCAAAATCCTAACCTTATTATTCGCTTTTATTTGTTTTTCGGCATGTACTGATAAAGAAACAAAAAGCGCATCGACCTCTCAAAAGGAAGATAGAATAGAATCTCAAATTAATGAGATTTTATCTAAAATGACACTTGAAGAAAAAATTGGACAAACTAATTTAAGAGGTACTTCTAGCAGAGTAGAAGGCGAATTACCAGAAGACTTAAAAACAGCAGTAAGAAACGGACAAATAGGTGCGTTTTTAAACGTAATGAATTTAGATTACGTAAAAGAATTACAACATATTGCTGTTGAGGAAAGTCCAAATGGTATTCCATTAATTTTTGCAAGAGATGTGATACATGGCTTTAAAACTATTTTTCCAATTCCGTTGGGTATGGCAGCGTCTTGGGATACTGAGGTGGCAAGGAAATCTTCAGAAATAGCAGCTTTTGAAGCAAGTTCTGCTGGTATTAGATGGACATTTGCACCAATGTTAGATATTGCTAGAGATAGTCGTTGGGGACGCATAGCAGAATCACCAGGAGAGGACCCTTATTTAGCTTCTGTTTTAGGTAAAGCTTACGTAGAAGGTTTTCAAAGTGACGATTTAACCAATCCTACAACAATGGCTGCTTGTGCTAAACATTATATTGGTTATGGTGCAGCAATTGGAGGTAGAGATTACAATACCGTAAATTTATCGGAGCCTTTATTAAGAAACGTGTATTTACCTCCTTTTAAGTCAGCCTTAGATGCAGGTGGAGCAACCGTAATGAGTTCTTTTAATGAAATTAATGGTATACCAGCAACAGGAAATGAGTATTTATTAAAAGATGTTTTAAGAAACGAACTAAATTTTGATGGTTTTGTGGTGAGCGATTGGGATTCTACAAAAGAAATGATTGCACATGGCTATGCAAGAGATGATAAACATGCAGCAGAATTATCGGCTAATGCAGGTTTAGACATGGAAATGAGTAGCACAGTTTATGAGAATCATTTAAAAGAGCTAATTGATGAAGGAAAAATTTCAGAAGACCAATTAGATGAATTTGTAAAAAATATACTTCGAATTAAATTACGATTAAATCTTTTTGAAAATCCATATCTTCCAGAAGATCATACAGGTAATTTATATGCAGAAGCACATTTAAAAGAAGCTAAAAAAGCAGCTATTAAAAGTGCGGTTTTACTTAAAAACGAATCCGTATTGCCATTGTCTAAAAACACAAAAGTTGCTGTTATTGGCCCATTAGCAAACAAACCACATGAGCAGTTAGGTACATGGACTTTTGATGGTGATAAAACACATACAGTAACACCTGTTGATGCATTTAAAAAAGCAGAAGTTAATTTTCAATTTGTAGAAGGCTTAACGTATAGTAGAGATAAAAGTACTAACGGTTTTAATGAGGCAGTTAAAGCAGCGAAAAATTCAGATGTTATTTTGTTTTTTGGTGGTGAAGAAGCTATTCTATCTGGAGAAGCGCACAGTAGAGCAAATATAGATTTACCAGGTGCTCAAATAGAATTATTAAAAGCCTTAGCTAAAACGGGGAAACCGATTGTACTCGTTATTATGGCAGGTAGACCAATAACAATTACCAATGTAATTAATGATGTAGATGCTGTATTAATGGCTTGGCATCCTGGTACAATGGGAGGAGAGGCTCTACATGATGTAATTTTTGGGTTGAGTCAACCAGAGGGACGATTGCCAGTTTCATGGCCAAAAGATGCCGGACAATTACCATATTTCTATAACCATAAAAACACAGGTAGACCAGCAGAAGTAGATCAGTTTGTGCAAATGGATAGTATTCCTATTGCTGTTTGGCAGAGTTCTCTAGGTAATGATTCTCATTATTTAGATATTGGTTATACACCTCATTTTCCATTTGGTTATGGTTTGTCTTATACCAATTTTAAATATGAAGATGTTTCTGTTTCTAAAGACACAATTAGCTTTAATGAAGATATTACGGTGAAAGCCTATGTTAAAAACACTGGTAAAACGTCAGGCAAAGAACTTGTTCAACTTTATATCCAAGATGTTGTAGGTAGTATTACTAGACCAATTAGAGAACTAAAAGGATTTGAGCATGTTTACTTAAAACCAGGAGAGATTAAAGAAGTCTCATTTACTATTAATTCAGACGATTTAAAGTTTACCAATTCTAAACTGATAAACGATGCAGAAGAAGGAGCATTCAATGTTTGGATAGCACCAAATGCAGCCTCAGGTTTAAAAACATCATTCTATTTGAAAAAAGAGTAATGATAGATTACACTCTTATTACTGCAGTGATTGCTGGTATTGCCATTTTATTGGTGCTTATCCTTAAGTTTAAAATTCAAGCGTTTATATCATTGTTAATAGCGAGTATTACTGTTGGTATACTTGCCGGAATGCCTCCTGGAGATATCATCTCTACCATGAAACAAGGTATGGGTAACACTTTGGGTTTTGTTGCTGTGGTTGTTGGTTTGGGTGCAATGTTTGGTGCAATTTTAGAACATTCTGGTGGTGCAAAAGCTTTAGCCACCTATTTATTAAAAACTTTTGGTGAAAAAAATGCTTCTTGGGCGATGGTAATTACTGGGTTTTTTATAGCCATACCAGTGTTTTTCGACGTTGCTTTTATAATTATAGTTCCAATTTTATATTCACTTCAACGTAAAACAAAAAAGTCGTTACTCTTATATGCCATTCCGTTGTTGGCTGGTTTAGCAATTACCCATTCGTTTATTCCGCCTACACCAGGACCTGTTGCTGTGGCAGATATTTTGAATGCAGATTTAGGTTGGGTAATTTTATTTGGTTTTATCGTTGGTTTGCCAACAGCTGTGGTTTGTGGTCCATTATTTGGAAAATATATTGCCAAGAAAATTTTTGTTGAAGCTCCAGAGCTAGAGGCAGAAGCTTTGTTGGTAGAAAACTATCCTTCAGTTAGATTGATAATGGGAATTATTGGAATTCCGATATTACTAATCGTTGGTAATACAGTTTTAAACAGTGCTTTATTTGATAAAGGTACAATTTCTCAAGATTTAAAAGAATGGTTAGGTATGATAGGTCATCCGTTTTCTGCCTTAATTATAGCTAATTTAATTGCATGGTATTTTTTAGGTATTAAACGAAATTTCACAAAAGAAAAACTACTAGATATTACAACTAAATCTATGGGACCTGCAGGTATCATTATTCTTTTAACAGGTGCAGGTGGTGTTTTTAAACAAGTGTTAGTTAATACAGGTACAGGTGAAATGCTAGCCAACTACTTTGCAGACAAAGGTGTGAGTATTATATTGTTTGCATTTTTAGCTGCTGTAATTGTGCGTGTTTTACAAGGGTCTGCAACAGTTGCTATGATAACAGCAGCAGGTATTACAGCGCCACTTTTGGCAATAGGTATATCTGAAATAGATAAAGCTTTATTGGTTATTGCAATAGCATCTGGTGCATCGATTGCATCTCATGTTAACGACAGTGGGTTTTGGTTAGTAAGTAAATATTTAGGCTTAAACGAAAAACAAACTTTTAAAAGCTGGACAGCAATGACAACCTTACTTGCCTTAACTAGTTTTAGTGTTGTAATTGTGTTATCAATTATATTTTAATTCATTTTTATAAATTGTAAGTAATCATTGTTTTTAGCAACGATGATATAGTCGTTATTTCCAATTTTAATTTTTGATAAATCCTTAGTATCACCTTTTATAAAAAGACCACTTTTTCTTGGTTCAATCGCTTTAAAATCACCTTTACCATTACCTTTAAAATAATAACCAAAACTACCATCATTTCTCGGTGTCTCTACTTCAGAGACGTAAAGATTTCCTGCTATTGTAATATCTAAGTTCCCATCGTTATTAAAATCCTTTACTAATGTTTGGTTTATTGATGAAAACTGAGCTTCAACAGGTAGATTATGACTAATAAACTGCCCATCTTTATTTTCTAAATAGATACTAGCAAAAGATTTTACTTGGTAATGCAATGATTGTTCTAACTCTTCTTCTGTATAGACATCAACCAATGTGGCTTTAGAGAAGCTGTTGTAGTCTTTAAATTTGCTTTTTATTGCAGGTATTTGTTGTGAAGAACAAGATCGTCCTCGTAAAGGTACTTGTTTACCTTCGCTGTAATAACTGAGCACAATATCTTCAGAATTGTTATTATCAAAATCTTTGACATAGATATCAAAAGTTTCGTCTTGGGTCGCTTTATATTTATAGTTTAATCCGTTATTACCTACTATAAAATCTTCATCGCCATCATTATCAAAATCACCAGCTTTGATACTCCACCACCAACCAGTACTGTTGTCTTTATTTAATCCCATTTGCGAGGATACCTCTTTAAAATGAGTTTTATTATTTTTAAAAACTTTGATTGGCATCCATTCTCCAACTACAATAATATCTAACCATGTGTCATTATCAATATCGGTAATTACAGCACTTGTCGCCATCCCCAAGTTTATAAATTCTTTAGCCATGTTTTGTGTTTCATCCGAAAATATTACTTCATTCTCAGTGCTATTATTTAATAAAATATAGCTATTTGTTGGATAAGGATAATGCCCAGCAACTTGTCTGCCAAGTACTAAAAGGTCTTGTTTTCCATCTTTATTAAAATCTGCATTATAAGCTTTTGAGCCACTTATATGCATAGTAGGAAGTGTGCTTTTTGTGAATTTACCTTTACCATTATTTAAGTATAACCGATCTTGAAAATATTTTGAATTAGCAGAAAATTCATAACCTCCACTCACAACATATAAATCGTTGTCACCATCTGCATCTGCATCAAAAATAAGTGCACCTACGTCTTCGCTTAATTTATCGTCTTGTAAAAACTCTATTGAGGCTTCCGTAAAATCATTGTTGGTTTGAAAGTATAATTGACCAGTATGACCATGAGAACCACCAATAAAAAAATCGTCTAAACCATCATTGTTGAGATCTCCAACAGCCAGCGCAGGACCAAAAGCAGACATTTTATGAGGCAATAAGACTTGTTTTATAAAATCGTCATAATCGTTTTCTATATGTTTGTGCTTAGGTAGAGAAGGACTCTCTATGGTTTTAAATAAAGTATTCGTTTTCACAATTTCAACATTTTCTTCACTTGAATCTGCATGGTTTAGTATGAGGTTTTGATTAACCGTTACATTTTTTAATATTTGAGTTTTACCATCTGTCCAAACTACTTTTAGTTTATCTATGGATTTATTTTTGTTTAAACCAAAGTGAAGTCTTGGTGCTACTGAAGATTGAAACCCTCTAGTTAAAGTTAACTCTTGCATTTGAGTTTCATCTTTAGTAGTAATATAAACACGGTTTCCTAAACCAAATTTATTTTTACGTTCACCTATAAATTCAATTGAAATATAATTACTAATATCAGAACTTGTATTCTCATAAATTGAGGCGTAATCATCTACATTGTTGGTTATAATTTCTAAATCACCATCATTGTCTAAATCTGCATATGCAACTCCATTAGAAAAGCCTTTATGTTCTATTCCCCATTCTTTATTGGCTTTTTTAAAATCTAAATTACCGTTGTTTTTAAACATGAAGTTGTCCGTTTTTTCTGAAGGTATTTTTAGGCTTTTTTCGAGGTCAGTAAGATGTGTTGTATTATTTTTAGAATATGTATTAAAGAAGTCTGTGTTGTTTATTTCTCGCCTAACACCATTGGTAATAAATAAATCTTTGTTGCCATCATTATCAAAATCTGCAAAAACGGGAGCCCAACTCCAATCGGTAGATGAGGTGCCTGTTAATCTAGAAATGTTGGTAAATTGTGGAACTCCATCTTCTAAAATTCCGGTATTTAATTGTAGACAATTGTGCATGTATTGGTAATGAAAGCCCATAAAAATAATCTCTTTAAAAGCTTCAGGATTCATACTGGACATATTTGCTTTTTGGCGTCTACTACTTTTAGAATCCATATCTGCTTGAAAAACATCGAGAAATCCATCATTATTAATATCGGCAATATCTACTCCCATTCCGTAAAATGATGTATGGCTTGTGGCTTCTTTTACAACGTTTTTAAATGTGTTATCACCATTATTAATATAAACGTAGTCTGGTATGCTGTAATCACTAGAAATGTATAAATCTTGCCATCCATCGTTGTTAATATCTCCTGCAGTTACACCTAACGAAAATCCATAGCTTTTTACACCTGCTTGTTCAGAGACGTTGGTAAATTTATCACCATCATTTCTATACAGTTTATCAGACTCTTGGTCAGTGACATGCTTCATTCTATTGCTGTATGTGAAGTTAGATGTGTTTACATTAGAGATTGGATAATTAGCGACATAGAGGTCTAAATCACCATCGTTATCATAATCGAAAAAGGTGCCTTGCATAGAATTTGCGCCATCGTTAACGCCATAGGCTTCACCCATTTCAGTAAAGGTTGCATCACCATTATTTATATAGAGTTGGTTACGTCTCTCTTTAGCAATACCAGCTACAGAACAATAAATATCTAAATAACCATCACCATTTACATCTGCCATTGTTGCGCCTGTGTACCACCTGTTATCGCCTGCAATATGTGCAGTTTCTGAAATGTCTTTAAACTGAAGATTTCCTTGATTTAAAAATAGCCTATTTTTAACTTGGTTACCAGTAAAAAATAGGTCTGTTAAGCCGTCATTGTTTATGTCGCCTGCAGAGACGCCTCCTCCCATATAAATGGAAGTGTAGTTAAAATAATTCATAGAGTCAGTTTCTACGAGTTTATTTATAAAGTCAATTCCTGTAGATTTGTATTCTAATTTGCTAAAAATTTTATTGTCTTGTTGAGGTTCGTTTTGACTACAACTCATAACAAAACTTAAGATTAAAATAAATACTATTCTTGATGACATCTTAATTTTATTTTAAAAATGAAAAAACAACGTAGTAAAAATACCACGTTGTTTTAAAAACTAATCTACAAACTATAATCTATTGTTTAATATTAATAACCAGGGTTTTGATCCTCAATAGTCATCAATTCGTTTTTATCAATTTCTGTTATTGGAATAGGGAATAAATCATTCTTTGACGTATAACCAGTACCAGCTAATTCTGTTGCTGCTTTTCCCCATCTTACTAAATCCCAGAAACGTTGTCCTTCATGAGCAAGTTCTAAGAATTTTTCGTCAACGATTGCCTCAAATAAGTCGTTACCCGATATTGAGCTGTCAATATCTAATAAACCAGCTCTGTTTCTCACTTTATTTAATTCAATTCTTGCTAATCCATCTTGGGATGATTTATTATAAGCTTCTGCAGCTAATAATAAAACCTCAGCATATCTAAATACTCTAAAGTTAGTTGAGTAGTTTAATTCAGGAACACCGTTGTTACTAGTATCTTCTGTTTTAGTTGCATATTTAATTCTAATTGCACCTTCATAATCTTCAATTACACCACCTGTAGCAGCTGTTGGATCTACAGATCCTCCACCAGCAATTAAGTCTGCTTCTGACATAACCGTAGCGGCTTTTCTATTGATATCACCAGCAGCGTCAAATGCATTAACTAATTTACTAGAAGGAAGGTTAAAACCCCATCCGTTTATTAGTTCTGTTCCTGTTAAGTCAAAAATACCGTCACCTCGAGGTCCCATTAACTGAATATGTAGGTTGCTTTCATTACGTCCACCCCAAGCTAAATTTCCCCAATCTCTTGCAGTTGTAGAAACATAACCAATTTCTAATAAAGACTCAATTCCAAATTCGTGGTTAATATTCCAAACGTCTTCTGGGTTAGCTTCTAAATCATGAGATGGATTACTTATTACACTTTGAAAATAAGGTAATGACTCTGAATATTTTTCTTGAAAAACAAGAACCTTACCCATTAAGGCTTGTGCAGCTCCTTTAGAAACTCTGAAGTTATCTGCTAAAGCTGATTTCTCTGGTAAATTTGTAATTGCATCTAAAAGGTCAGCTTCAATTTGAGCATAAATATCTGCTCGAGAAGATTTTGCAATTGGGAAATCTTCGGCACTACTTGGAACAGATACTCTTAAAGGTACCTCACCAAACATAGTGGTTAATTCAAAATGACACCAAGCTCTAAAAAATTTAACCTCTGAAACTACTCTATCCTTATTGCTAAGGTCGCTGTCTTGTACGTTTTCTATAATTAAATTTGTTAGTGCAATTGTTCTATAGAATAAGTCCCAGTTACTTGTAATAGATACATTAGATGATGATACTGTATTGTAATCATCTATATCATGCAATTGTTGTTGATCACTAGGTCCACTGCCTCCTGCGCCAGCATCATCCCCTGGAAGTAGTTTAACTAAAAATACACTGCTCCAATCTTTGGCATAATTAAACTGCATTAAATCATACACACCAATTACGGCTTTTTCAACGTTATCTTCTTCAAGAAAGTAGGTGTCTAAATCCTGACCATCTAGTCTAGGGTTATTTGTAAAGTCATCATCACAGCCTACAAAACCTAGAAGTGCAATACATAAAAATGTTAAATATGTTCTTTTCATAATAGTCTATTTTTTTATTAAAAATCTAATGCTAGTCCAAATATTGCTTTTGCTGCAGTAGGATAAAATCCTCTATCAACACCTATAGCATTAAAACTAAAGTTTCCAATTTCTGGGTCTAAGCCTGTGTATTTAGTAAATGTAAAGAAATCGTCTAATGATACGTAAACTCTAAAGTTATCTAATTTCAATTTATCACTAAAACTTTGAGGTAAAGTAAATCCAAGTTGTATTTGCTTTATTCTCATATAAGAACCATCTTCTACTACTAAATCGGTATCATAAGAGTTTGCTACATTAGCCGCTCCTGGCATACTTGCATTATCACCTGGTTGTTGCCATCTATCTTCAAAGAAATGAATAGGTTTGTTTGTTATTGCTCTAGAAGGTTGGTGATAAGTAGCAATAATATCATTACCTATAGTTCCTTGAAATTGAAGATTAAAATCGAAGGCTTTGTAACCTAAACTTATATTTCCTCCAAATAAAAGATCTGGATGCGGAGAACCTATCATTGTTTTATCTGCATCTGTTATGTTACCATCATTGTTTGTATCTGCAAATAGAATTTCACCAGTATTAGAGTCTATTCCAGTAGTTTCATAACCATAGAAGTACCATGCAGGTAAACCTTGAGAAAATCTTGTAATTCCTTCTGCATTTTGTGGCGCTCCTGCTCCTGTTAGATAACCACCTTCTCCAACATAAAGAATCTCTGTAACTTCATTTTTTAATGTTGATAAGTTGGCATTAATATCATAAGTAAATCCACCTTCTGTTGTGTCACTATATCCAAGTTCAAATTCAAAACCTTGATTTACTATAGTACCAGCATTAAATGCTTGAGAATTAAAGCCGGCAGAACCAGGTGTAATTAAGCTTCCATCATCAACAACAGCATCTCTTGTTGTTTTTTTGAAATATTCTGTTGTAAATCTTAATTTATTAGAAAGTGCTCTAAGGTCTATACCAAAATTTAACTGTTCAGAGGTTTCCCATACCAAATTTTGGTTTGAATATCCTGTTATTTGAGCACCTGTATTCCCAAGATAATCTATACCTAAACCATTTAATGCTTCAATGATATATGTTTTGTCAGCGTTTCCTGTTAAATTACTTCTACTACCGTTTTGACCCCAACTTGCTCTAAGCTTAAAATAACTAATAGGTGAATCATCACTCCAAAAATCTTCGCGAGAAGCTAACCAACCACCAGAAAATGCAGGAAATACAGCTGTTCTGTTTGCTTCAGGAAATTTATCAGACTTATCAGCTCTTATTGAAGCTTCAAATAAATACTTACCGTCATAATCGTAAGATAATCTACCAAAAGTTGATACCATATTATCTAAGTAAGGTAGTGGGTTTGAAACATTGGTGTTAAATCCAGGTAAGTTAAAATCGAAGCCTGTAAATTCATCAATACTCACTGACCCGCTTGTAGCTTTTAACGTAACATTGTCTCTGTCTTCAGCAGAATATCCGGCAAGTAATTTAAAGTTATGATTTTTAAAAGACTTATCGTAAGTAATAAAATTCTCCCACAACCATCTTTTGTTTTCATATTTAGTATGAGATCCCGTGTAAGCTGTATTAGAAGCTTCAGATGACACATAATATGGATTTATCATATTTTTTACATCTATTCTACCTGTTTCTTTACCAAATCTAGTTGTAATACTTAGTCCTTCAATAATTTTCAATTTTAAATATGCTGAATATAATGACTGTACATCATTGGTAATTGTTTTGTTCATTACGTTCGCGAAAGCCACAGGGTTTACTACTTCGCCAGTAGAGTAACTTGGATATCCATAAACGTTACCATTCTTATCTGTTAATAAAGGTACATTGTTGGCTGTAGCGTTATCTAATACTGATTGTGGTACATCATCTAAACTGTCATAAAGCACAGGAGTTAAAGGGTCAATTATTAGCATATTTTGAATAACACCTCTCGTGTCGCTATTTTCTTGAATACCAAACCTATCAGAGAAAGAATATGTTGCATTTACACCTACCTCTAAGAATTTTGTTAGCTCACTTTTAAAGTTAAATCTAAATGTTTTTCTTTTATATGAAGAATTCTCTTGTCCTAAAATACCCTCTTGTTCTAAGTGACCCATAGATCCATAAAATGATGTTTTTTCATTTCCTCCAGAAATATTTAAATCATAACGGGTTAATGGCGCTTTATCGAAAGTAGAGTCTATCCAATCTGTGTCATATCCGTTATCTACAACAGAGCTTATACCTGCTTCATTCATATATTGTACAAATTGTGAAGCATTCATTAATTCCATATCAGTATTAACAAACTGCGTACCCAATTGCGTACTAAAACCAACTTTGATTTCACCGTTGCTACCTCCTTTAGTTCTAATAATTACAACACCATTAGCACCTTCTGTACCATAGATTGCAGCAGATGCAGCATCTTTTAAAACTTCCATACTTGCGATATCACTAGGAGCTAGAGTTGCTATTGATGACGATTTCATACCATCTACAATATATAATGGCTCAGACGACCCACTAGAACCTCCACCACGTATACGAATTTGAGCACCTTGACCAGGAGAACCAGATGAAGAGGTAACGGTAACACCAGATGTTCTACCTTGTAATACTTGTTCTACACGTTGATTAGAAGAACTTTTAATTTGTTTAGAATCTATGCTAGAGATGGCACCAGTTACTAAACTTTTTTTCTTGGTTCCGTAACCAACAACAACAACTTCTTCTAAAGAATTTTCATCTTCAATTAAAGTAACGTTAATAACGGATTGGTCTCCTACCACTATTTCTTGAGTAATGTAGCCTAAATAGCTAACTACCAATATGGCAGTCGAAGAGACGTTGTCAATGGTGAAATTTCCATCAAAATCTGTGGATGTTCCATTGGTGGTACCTTTCACTATAATGCTCGCGCCTGGAAGTGGCATGTCAGCACTATTTACTTTTCCTGTAACTGTTTGTGCCTGGGAAAAGACACCAAACAGAATGGTTAAAGTGAAAAATAATTTTTTGAGTAGTTTAAGCTTCATAAAATTGTTTGTTTTTAATTGTTAGTTTATTAGTTATTTAGTTTAAAAAATAAAAACTGCTAAAAAAATGATAAAGCAAATGATTGCAGTAATGAGAATTAACTCGCTAAAGAGTTTCCATTTAGATTTTTTAATTCCCATTAAACAAATGTTAAAAAAATATTAATTTATTAGTATTAATTTTAGAGCATCTGATGTAAATTTTGATGCGTTTTGGTATAAAAACCCTTTAAATTCAGCAAGTTTCTATTTTGTTGCAACATTTTTAATAGTATAATAACAGATTGGTATTTATTCGTAATTCGTAATTTTTGATGAGTTAAAATATGGAATTGACAGAATGTTAATATTTTTTACGGTGAGATAATTAGAGAAAAACGTGTCTTGTTTTGAAAGAATTTAAGATTGTTTATGTTCAATTTCTTTTGGTAAAATACCGAAGTAACTTTTAAAACATTTGGTGAAATATGAAGGAGACGAGAATCCTACTTTATAACAAACCTCGCTAATATTGCTATTACCCATTTCTATCATTTGTTTCGCTTTAAGAAGTCTGATATTTCGTATAAATTCGTTTGCAGTTTGATTGGTAAGTGCTTTAATTTTTCTGTAAAATTGACTTCTACTTAAATTTAGTTGCGAGGCGAGAGATTCTACATTTAAATCTGGATCTCCAATACTTTCGTTTATATAGCTTAATACTTTTTCAATAAACTCTTTATCCATTGAGGTTGTATTATTAGTTTCTACATCACTAATAACATTAAAGTATTTATTAAAAATTAATTGTCTACTTGTAATGAGTTGAGACAATCGAAGTTTTAATAGTCCCATATCAAAGGGTTTTACCATATAGGCATCAGCTCCGTTTTCAATACCTTCCATTCTGTTTTCAATTGTGGTTTTAGCAGTAAGCATTAACAATGGAATATGGCTTGTTTTAATGTCGCTTTTAATGTGTTTACAGAATAAGAAGCCATCCATCTCTGGCATTATAACATCTGTCATTATAATATCTGGAAGGAATTCTTTTGCCATCTGTAAGCCTTCTTTTCCATTTTTAGCTAACAGAATTTTGTATTGGCTTTTTAATTCGTTTTTTAAGTAATTTCTTAATTCAGTATTATCTTCTACAATGAGTAAGGTGTGAGAACTTAAGTTTGTTTCTTCACCTGCATTACTAGTAGATTCCGTGTTTGTTTTAGGAATGAAAAAGCTTTCTTCTTTTACTTGGTCTTCTACTTTTTCTGTTAGTGTCTCTTTTTCACTAAAATAGGCGTTTCCAGTGGGTAATATTATAGTAAACGTTGTGCCTGCACCTACCTCACTAGTTACTTTTATTTTTCCTTTATGTAATTTAACAAAGTTCTGTACCACTTCTAAGCCAATACCTGTGCCACCATAATAGGTTTTGTTTAAATTATCTACTTGGTAAAAGCGTTCAAATATATTAGCGATTTGTTCTTCCTTTAATCCAGGTCCAGTATCAGAAATTGATATTTCTATGGCTTTAATTTTCTCTTTGTCATTAGCTAAAGGTAAATCTACCAAGTCCTCTTTAGAGGAAATATCTATTGTAATTGCGCCACTTTCTGGTGTAACCTTAAATGCATTTGATAATATATTAAAGATTATTTTTTCTAACATGCCTTCATCTGCATAAATCGAAATGTCTTGTACGTCAGTATCAATGCTTAGATGGATGTTTTTAATAAAAGCTTCTTCTTTAAAATAACTAGTTACATTTTTTGTAAATGACACTAGGTTTAATTCTCTTACTTTGATTCTTACTTTATCTAAGTCGAGTTTTCTAAAATCTAATAATTCGTTAATTAATCTATAGAGTCTATTTGTGTTTTTATGAATTGTGTTATGTTTATTTTTAACCCAATCAGGAAGATTATGGCTATCATTTTTAATTATATCTTCAAGTGGACCAATAATTAAGGAAAGGGGTGTTCTAAACTCATGAGATATATTTGTAAAAAACTGAAGTTTTTTTTCATTAAGCTCTTTTTCTAAAAGCCTATTGTTTCTTTCGTTTAATACAAGTTGTTTGTCTTTAATTCTATTTCTAGTTATTCTGTTTAAAAAATATAAACCTAAAAGAAATAAAAGAATATATGATAATATTGCCCAAACCGTTTTCCACCAAGGTGGTAAAATTGTAATTTTTAAATTCAAAGAAGACTCATTCCAAACACCATCATTGTTAGCCGCTTTTAGTTTAAAAGTATAAGTGCCTGGATCTAAATTAGTGTAAGTTGCGCTTCGTTTTTTACCAACATAATTCCAAGTTGTTTCATAACCTTCTAAATAATAAGCGTATTCATTTTTTTCGGGTCTAGTATGGTTAATACTCGAGTATTCAATTGTGAAAACAGACTGCCGATTTGTTAGTGTAATATCTTCGGTTTTAGAAATAACTTTTTTTAATGGAGAACCTTCCTCATTTGGAAGCATACTTTCGTTAAATAATTTAAAATCGGTAAAGTAAGATGAGGGTAAACTTTTATTAATCTTTATATCAATAGGGTTGAAGTAATCAATGCCTTGAAAATTTCCAAAATATAACAGACCTTCTTTGTCTATAAATGCAGAATTTATATTGTAGTCGTTTGATAATAGCCCATCATTAGAGGTATAGTTTGTAAATGTATTTGTTTTTATATCTAGCTTTGTGATACCAGAATTTCCAGCTATCCATATATTTCCATCTGCACTTTCTTCAATGCAGTTTACATTTTCTTCAACTAAGTTGTTTAATTTATTATACCACGTAAAGGTATCATCAAGTGGACTGTATTTACACATACCAGCTCCTCTTGTTCCTACCCAAATATTCTTATCTGAACTTTCAAAAAGAGATAAAATATTATCTGAGCTGTTGTGGTTATTAAAGTTTTTAGGCAATTTTTCGCGCATTGAAATCACTGAGAGTTTTCCGTTAGTTTCCTTTATAATTTTATAAAGGCCTATTTCTGTACCAATCCATATATTATCGTCGCTGTCAATTATTACTTTTCTTACTTCAATATTAGATAATCTATTTGCTGCAAATTCCCCAGAATTGTAATGTGTAAATTGTTTGGTTTTTGGATTGTATGAATGTAATCCGTTTGCGTAAGACCCTACCCAAATAATACCTTCTGAATCTTCAGCTAGTGTTAGGATAGTATTAGAGTTTAAATTGTTGACATTATTTTCTAAGTTATAATTGACGAATTTCTCCGCCCCCTTTTTTAAACAAAACAATCCCTTGTCCCAACTACCAGCCCAAATGTTTTGGTTACTATCAATTAATAAGGCTTCGATATAATCGCTGGTTAACCCTAGTTTTTCTTTATTACTTGAGTTAAAATGAGTAAATATATTTGTTCGTTTATCTAAAACGTCAATCCCACCACCATCCATGGCTATCCATAATTTACCGTTTTGGTCTTGGTCAATGCCTGTTACAGAAGCGTGTTGTAGCGAATTTGGGTTTTGAGAAAGGCTATTTATTTCATTAAACTTATCGTATAACTTATCGTAAACAGAAACTCCTTTGTTATAATAACCAAGCCAGATTCTCTCATTGTTGTCAGTGTATAAAGACCAGATAGAGTTAGATAAAATACTATTATTGTCTGTTTTACTTGCTTGATAGTTGTTTAAAATGTTACCGTTATTATCAATGTGGTAGAGTCCATCATTTTCAGTACCACATAATAATGTACCGTTTTTTAGGTCTACAAGAGATAAGAATTGATTTGTGGAGAAATAAAAATGATTAATTGTAGAAACGTTATGATTATCAGGGTTTTGAGTGGTATTAACTTTAATTAATCCTTTAGTTTCTGTACCTACCCAAATATTATTTTGATTATCTATAATTAACGACTCTATAGAGTTTTGTACATAAACATCACCTTGTTTAGTATTAAAAACTGAAGGTTTTATGGTATTTGTATGATAATCATATTCTTTAAGACCTCTATCTGTAGCAGCATAAACCTTACCAGATTTATTTATTTGAATTGCTTTTACGCTAAGTGGAATAGATTCTATGGATTCTTTACTTATAACATGTTCTATTGTGGTGTTCTCCAAATTCATTTTAAACATACCGGAGTTAAGAGTGCCAATAAAAAGATTGCCATTATCATCTTCCATTAAGCAGTTAATAGAAATGTTTAATTCATTGTTTAAATGAAAGGATAATCCAGGTATGCGTTTAAAACAATTGTTTTCACGGTTGTAATAATTTAATCCATTATCGGTTCCAAACCAAAGTCTGTTATCGCTATCTAAATAAGAGCTTTGAACTAAGCTACTGCTTAAAGACGTAGAATCGTTTATAATATATTTATAAGATTCATAGTTTATACCATCATAACGATATAGGCCAGCACCATTAGTCCCTAACCATATAAAACCTAAATCATCTTGAATAATTGTGTAAATACCAACCTTAGAAATTCCTTCTTTTATACTAACAAAATCATACTTTTGAAAAGACTCTTGAGACCAAGCGACATGGTGTGTTAAGCATAAAAAAATTATAAAAAAACAATATCTTATTTTCATGTTTAATACTATTTCTCGGTTGAGATTTATCCAAATTTACAGTTTTATTTCACATTAATAACAGCCTTTATTTAGCTTTTCTTCCAAAAGTCTTCTATCTCTTCAAGCGACTTTCCTTTGGTTTCAGGAATATATTTATAAGTCACATAAACAATGATAAGAATGAAGGCAATGAAAATAAAATAGGGTAATGAACCATTCCAAGGTGAAGCATTATTTAAATCGCTTCCCATCACCACCGGAAATGATTGAGATACTAAGGCATTTGCAGCCCATTGCGCTGCAACAACAACAGACATCGCTACACTTCTAATTTTATTTGGAAACATTTCTGATAGTAAAACCCATACAACAGGTCCCATTGATAGGGCAAAAGAGCCAATAAATATTAATACACCTAGTAGTGATATTATTCCAACTGATTGCTGTTGTAGGCTAATACCTAAAAGTAGAAAACCAATAATCATACCTACAGAGCCAATATATAGTAATGGTTTTCTGCCAAATTTATCTACGGTAAACATGGCAACAAACGTGAATATTAAATTAACAAAAGCTAATAATATTTGTTGTACTAGTATGTCTTCTTTTCCAAAGCCAAGAGCTTTTTCAAAAATATCGGCACCATAATATAGTACTGCATTTATACCCGTAAATTGTTGTAACACTGATAATGCAGTTCCAATAGCTATTATTCCTATTATGGCTTTAGATAGATAATTGGTTTTAACTTCTGTGTTATCTTTACTTAAAGAACTTTTTATTTCTTGTAGCTCTTTACTAGCTTGACTCTCTTCGTGTATTTTAGAAAGAACTTCTAACGCTTCTTTTTCTTTTCCTTTTAAAATTAACCAACGTGGACTTTTAGGAACAAAAAATAAGAGTATTAAAAATAAAGCACTAGGAATTAACTCTGACCAAAACATGCGTCTCCAACCAAATTGAATATTATCTGCTTCAGATAAATTATTACCAATAAAATAAGTTGCTAAAAAGACAATAAAGAAACCAATAACGATGGCTAATTGATAATAAGTCACCATTTTTCCACGTATATCACTAGGTGCAATTTCTGCAATATACATTGGTGCATTCATTGAAGCGATACCAATACCTAGTCCTCCTAAAATTCTAAAGAAAACTAAAGTTGAGACAGTTTGCGGAAACAGTTCTGGTAAGCCTGATCCAAATGCGGAAATAGAAAATAAAATGGCAGAGATAATTAAGGAATGTTTTCTTCCTAATTTTATACTTAAAGGTCCTGCGGCAATTGCGCCAAAGAGGCAGCCAATAAGTGCACTGCTTACAACCCAACCTTTCATGCCATCGGTGAGAAGAAAATATTTACTTAAATAGAATTGTGCTCCATTTATAACTCCAGTATCGTAACCGAATAATAATCCACCTAGCGCAGAAACTGCAGTAATTAATAATAAAAAAGATTTTTTAGACATGTAAATTGGCTTTATAATTTGTTCTGTATTTTTTTTACTAAATGTAATTAGATATAAGAACTGAGATATTATATAAATCGAGCAATTAATGAAACAAATGATGCACATCGCATTTTATAAGGGTAATATGTGCTTCTACGAGTTTTAAATTTCATTTTATTAAAACTAATTAATCAAATTAGATGTGTGGATTTTTATAAAGAATATGGCTTTATTGATTGCTCTAAGTTTGAGTATTGTAATTAAAGCTAGAAGACAAATTAATGAAAACAGTATCCTCAAAATATTAATATGCTATTATCATTTTAATAAAAAACACCAGACCAATTTTTAATGTGAAAAGGCTTGGCTATATTTGGTAATATATAACACTTATAATACTGTGGTTATAGAGAAATACAATATGGAAAGAAACGAATTGTACCCAATTTTTGTAAAAGTAAATCAATTAAATGTCTTAATTGTTGGAGGAGGAAACGTGGGATTAGAGAAGTTATCTTTTCTTTTAAAATCGAGTCCCAATGCTAATGTAGAAGTTGTTTCTATAGAGTTTATGAATGAGTTGAAAGAACTAGCAAGTAGGCACCCAACAGTGAAATTAACTAAAAAGCCTTATGATTTTTCAGACTTAGAGAAAAGACATATGGTAATTGGTTGTACAGATAACCTTGATGTTAATTTACAAATAAACAGAGAGGCTAAAGCTAAGTATCTATTAGTAAATATAGCAGATACACCTGATCAATGCGATTATTATTTAGGTGGTATTGTAACTAAAGGCCATGTTAAAATTGCTATTTCTACTAATGGAAAATCACCAACAACGGCAAAACGAATTAGGCAGTTTTTAGAAGATGTTATTCCGGAAGATATAAATGAAATGGTTCTTAATTTAAATGAATTTAGAAAATCAATAAAAGGTAATTTTGAAGAAAAAGTAGATAAAATGAATCAGATTACAAGAGACCTAGTAAATAAAAAGAAATAAGACTTTAGAAAAAGATTAACTTACCCTAGGGATAAAGCGTTGATGTAACAATAATTAAATTTTAACGACACATTATAGTAAACCTCTAAACCCATTATCTTGAATATAATTCCAATTTCAATTTCTCCTGAAGATAAAGACGCTTTAATACAAGCAAAATCTAATATGCATAACTTAAGTTGGGCAATTAGGAACGTTAATAAAGTAGGTAATACGGTAGAAACAGGTGTAAAGTTTGTTCCAGAAAAAATACTGTTAAAAGTGCAAAAAATAACAGAATCAGTTTTATTAAAGATTGTGAAAGCTAACTTATTAACTATTCAGAAACATAAAACGTTTAAGAAGCCTTCAAAAGGCACTTATAAAGGTATTGTAACTGGTACCGGTGCTATAAGTGGTTTTTTTGGTGCCTCTACTGGTTTTGGTACAGCGATTTTTGTATCAGAAGTAACTCTTACAACTAAATTTTTAATGCGAACTATTATGGATATAGCGCGTAGTGAAGGAGAAGATATTTATACGCTAGAAGGACAAATGGCATGTTTACAGGTTTTTGCATTAGGAGGAGGTTCTCAAGATGACGATGATTTAGAAACAAGTTATTATACAACACGTGTTGCGTTAAACTCTGCGATTAATAATGTGTCTGCTTCTGGAATTAAAATTACTTTAGATAGTTTGGCTAAAGGTGCAGGTGTTTTGGGCTCTAATGCAATTGGTAATTTTTTGTCTAAAATAGCCACAAGATTAAGTCTTTTAATTAGTGAAAAATTTTTAGCGCAAGCTGTACCTGTAATTGGAGCGATTGGAGGAGGAGGATTAAACTATGTATTTGTAAATCACTTTCAGAAAATGGCAACAGCTCATTTTACCATAAGACGATTAGAACGAAAATATGGTGAAGCCGAAATTAAATCAGTTTTCCAAAGTATAAATGTTTAAGAGTATTGTTGTTATTAAGTTTTAATGAAATAAATAAGCGTATATATTGTTATCTAAATAGTTTAATGCGATTATATCCGTTATTTTAATTTAAACACCTTTTCTTTTTTCGTTTAAATGCCTTTTATAGTGTTTATTGTAAGTAAAAATAGTATTATATTTGCGCGGAAATTTGAAGAAAAATGTAGATATCTTCCCTAAAACAACTACATTTTTTGGTATTTTATCGATAAATTTTACCGTTCAAAGATATTTTTTATACGAATTAATTTTGTATGCTGATTTTTTTTAATACTTTTACACCATATTTAATAGAATGCAGAACAAAAATATGTTAGCCTCAGTCTTAGTTTTTTTCGTTGCTTTCGCATCTATGGCGCAAGGAGCTACGCCTCCACCGCCTTTGCCACCACCACCACCAGGACTCCCAATTGATAGTGGAATTGTTGTGTTGTTGGTCATTGCCCTAGGTTATGGAGCTTATAAAATGTACAGTTTTTCTAAAAAGGCAGTTTAACTTCTAAGGTCATTTAATCGTTTTACGTATTTTCCAATAACATCAAATTCTAGATTTACCTTATCTCCAATTTTTAATGTTTTAAAAGTTGTATTATTATAGGTGTATGGAATAATTGCTACAGAAAATTGGTTTAATTGAGAATTTACAACGGTTAAGCTAACACCATTCACAGTAATAGAACCTTTTTCTATTGTAATATTGTTTAGATTTTTATCGTATTCAAAGGTAAAAACCCAACTTCCGTTTTCTTCTAAAACACTAATGCAATTTGCTGTTTGGTCAACATGGCCTTGCACAATATGTCCATCTAATCGGTCACCTAACTTCATGCCACGCTCAATATTAACCAGTTGATTGTTAGTTAATGAACCAATATTGGTTTTGTCTAAAGTTTCTTGTATAGCCGTAACAGTATAAGTATCGTCTTCAATATTAACAACAGTTAAGCAGACACCATTATGGGCAACACTTTGGTCGATTTTTAGTTCATTTGTAATAGAAGATTGTACTGTAATATGAAGATTGCTTCCTTCTTTTACCAACTTATTAATCGTAGCTAGATTTTCAATAATTCCTGTAAACATAATATGTACTTTATTTAGTTTAAATTTGCATCCACAAAGTTAAACCCAATTTATTTAATAAACTTTGTTAGTAATAGGAAACGGTACATAATTATATGTGCTTTTTAGTTTCTAAAAGATAGTTACCATATATATGAAACGAAAAGAATCAGTTATTGTTGGCATTTCAGTTGGAGACCTCAATGGTATCGGTCCAGAAATTATAATAAAAGCTTATGAAGACCCAAGATCTTTAGAGTTAAGTACGCCAGTAATTTTTGCATCAGATAAAACTATGCAGTTTTTTAAAAACCATTTTAAAAGTAAAATTAATTTTTTTAGCATAGATAGTCCTGAAAAAGTAGCAATAGGAAAAGTTAATGTTGTTAATGTTTGGAAAGAAGCTGTAAAAATAGATTTTGGTAAAGAAGATAAGAAAATAGGTGAGTATGCAATAAAATCGCTTGAAGCAGCAACCAATGCATTAAAAGATGGGTCTATTGATGTATTAGTTACAGCACCCATTAATAAACATAATATTCAGTCAGAGAAATTTAATTTCCCAGGGCACACAGACTATTTAGCCAAAGCACTTAATGGTAAGAGTCTTATGTTTATGGTTTCTAATTCGCTGCGCGTTGGTCTATTAACCGATCATGTGCCATTAAAAGATGCTAGCGAGACCATTACTACAGACTTAATAAATGAAAAGATTGCTACAGTAATCAAATCATTAAAACAAGATTTTGGAATCATTAGACCTAAAGTTGCAGTTTTGGCAATAAATCCGCACGCTGGAGATAATGGTGTTATTGGCAATGAAGACGATCTTGTATTAAAACCTGCATTAGAAAAAATAAAGTCTGAAGGTCATTTAGTTTACGGACCTTATTCTGCAGATAGCTTTTTTGGTTCTAATACCTATAAAAAGTTTGACGCTATCATAGCATCTTATCATGATCAAGGATTAATTCCGTTTAAAACCATAGCATTCGGAGAGGGTGTTAATTATACGGCTGGTTTAAGTAAAGTTAGAACATCGCCAGATCACGGAACGGCATATGAGATTGCAGGAAAAGGTATTGCTGACGAAGGTTCTATGAAGCAAGCAATATTTACAGCGATTCAAATTTTTAGGAGTCGAGAAGACTATGATTTTTACAGTAAAAATCCCCTAAAAAAGCAATCTAGATAGTTATAAACAAAATTTGTTGATATCTAGGCTTTAAATAATTAAAAATTTATATATTTGCAGGCTCAAATTGAGTGGAGTAATGAAGGCATTAAAATCTTATACAATTCCTTTTGTAGGGTTAAAAATAGGAGAGCATCATTTTGACTATCAAATTGATAATACGTTCTTTCAACATTTTGATTACGATGAATTCAACTCAGTTGATGTTAAAATTGACCTGAAATTCGAAAAAAAATCAACCCTTTTAGAGTTGTATTTTTCGGCAAAAGGTGTTGTTAATGTTAATTGTGATATCACAAATGAACCTTATGACCAGGCTATTGATGACGCTTTTAAGTTAGTTGTTAAGTTTGGAAATGAGTATAATAATGATAATGAAGACATATTAATTGTACCGCACGGAGATTATGAAATTAATGTAGCTCAGTATATTTATGAGCTTATTATTTTAGCGGTTCCAATTAAACGGATTCATCCAGGTATAGAAGATGGCACATTAGAATCGGATATACTTTCAAAATTAGAAGAATTAAGTCCGCAAGAGGACATAAAAAATAAATCATCAGAGGATATTGATCCTCGTTGGAATAATTTAAAAAAA
>TARA_R110002049_G_scaffold309224_1_pt1 | contig 27843 bp, 25 predicted proteins | sample TARA_R110002049 | Tara Oceans TARA_R110002049 (sample SAMEA4396941) | marine metagenome | biome: Polar Biome; feature: [SRF] surface water layer (ENVO:00010504); material: water (ENVO:00002006), including particulate matter (ENVO:01000060) such as... | depth 5 m
GCGATTTATGTTACTTTAGAGGGGAAAATCCCTAGAACCCCATGATATCGGCGCCATTACAGCCCTACTCTTATCACCCGCAGCTTACTGGATAACAGGTCAGCGGATAGAAGCTTCTGGCGGTATGTTTCTATAACTGTATTTTAAACGGTAAAGTATAAATTTACTTTTCAAAACTCCAAGCAGTTAAGGTATCCAGTATTCCTTGATTACTTGGAGTTTTTTATGCAATAACATTCACTATCTTCCTTGTGCTCAGGCACCCTAAAGTAGCCCGTAGGACGATTTTACCTATTTTCGAACTGCTGATCGATATTTGCTAGATAGTTTTCTACCAATGGCTGGTAAGGGGCTAGCCCTAAATTATTAATAAATGAAAACTCTTTATTAATAAAATCTTTATAATCCGGTTTTAAAAACTCAATATCTATATCAACATTAAGCGTCAGAAATTCCTTTCGTAAACCATTCACCAGTCCGCGAAGCGCTCCGTTTACTGCCATAGGCAGAGACGACAAGGCACTGAATTCATAAGACTCTTCATAAAGAAATTGAGTGATATGACACGATTTGTGCGACCTCAGCTTGTCCGCCAGTATTCTGTATATCTCAATGACAGAAGTTATTTGTCTGGAGACCTGTTCATTAATGGTGCGGGATGGAATTGCTTCAATTGCACCAAACTTGAGAGCCCCCGGAAATAAGATGACGTCGTCAAAATAGCCGAACTCCAAAAAGGCTCTCTCAAGTTCATAATTCAGGCGCCAGTCATCTTCAGGATCACAGACACTCAGGTGTGGAGCTTCATTATTTCTTTCTTCAGTCACACTTGCCTCTGCGAAATGTAATTCCCAAACGGCGTCGTCCGAAGGTCGAATTGTTTTCACAAACTGCTTAGCTAACAAAGTGTCACTGTTGATCAGCAAATAGGTAGACATAGTTGTTCACCAACATACTTGTTGTTTTCACTTAAATGACAGGGTCAGCGTCCATCAAAAAACTTTTACTTTGGAATCACCTTTTTATGAATACTCACCCCATCTGCTTATTGCGGATCCTGGGTTAAAGTTCTATTTACCTTAACTGGATGCCGCCACCAAAGTTCCGGTAGATATCGACTAAGCGGACAAAGCTCTGTTCTTGCAGTTGAGCCAACTGGTCGCGACTGCGCAGCAGTTCACGTTCGGCATCGAGCAAATCCAGGAACTCGTTGCTACCCGCTTCATATCGCTGACGGGCAATTTCTACGGCCTTTTTACTGGCCTGCCACTGTTGCTCTGTATTAAGTTGCTGCTCGCGGCTCAGGTTGTAACTGTTCAGCGATAACTGCATTTCGTTAATAGCGTCAAATACCTGTTGCTCGAACTGAGCCAGTGCCATTTGCGCACTGGCTTCGGCCTGACGGATACGTGCTTTTACCGAACCTAAATCGGCAGCCTGCCAACTTAAACTCGGTGCCACTGACCAGCTTTGTGTTTCACTACCCAGTGTTAACCCGGGGCCGGATAAAAAGCCGAGAAAACCACGCACCGAGAGGTTCGGATATAAATCCGCTGTCGCCACACCAATATTTGCCGTACGAGCTGCTAATAGCCGCTCGCTACTTGCCACGTCCGCCCGATGGCGCAGATAGTTCTCACCGTCGACCACAGCCACCGGACGCTTTAGCTCGGGCAATTGCGGATCAGCACTTAACTCCAGCTGACCCGGTTCTAACGCCAACAATGCTGACAAGGTTGCATCCGCCGCCGATAGCGCTTCCCGGTATGCGGGCACTGACGCTTTCACCCGGTGCAATTGCACGTCAATTTGTGCTAACTCCAGCTCCGAAGCCATGCCGACCTCTAATCTGGCCAGCACTATGGCACGACTTTGCTGCAGGTTTTCCAGATTTTCTTCGGCAACCTCCAGCCGCAACTGCGCTCCACGATATTCGCCGTAGCTGGTGGCCACCTGACTGATCAGTCGCACTTGCGCGTCGCGCCAGAGAATATCGGCTTGCTGCGCCTGAGCCTCCGCCGCTTCACTGGCTCGACGTAATTTGCCGAACAAGTCCAGATCCCAGCTTAAGTTGGCACCGCTGCTGTACCCGCGGGTAATAACGTCATCATCGTCTGCCGACAGAGTATTGTTTTCACTCGCCTGATAACCTGTTTCCAGCGTCCCTTTCGGCCATGAATCGTTGTCGGCATCACGAAATACCGCATAAGCCCGGTCGACATTCGCCCTGGCTTGCGCCAGGGTACGGTTCTGCTCCAGAGCACGCTCTACCAACTGATTAAGCTCAGCATCGTCAAACGCCTGCCACCAGTTCAAAGCCTGCTCGGCCTGCTGATACGGCTGGCTTAGGTTAATGCTTTCTACCTTCTCCGGCCTTTGGTAGTCCGGCCCGGCAGAGCAGGCGCTTAGCGACGCCACGAGTAGAGCAAGGGTTGATAGCTTCACTGTATTACGCATGTTTGTTTTCCTCCGAAGAGCTTTCCGTTGGCTCTGGTAGCGCCTTTTTCTCGCCACGTTTAGCCAACATGTAGTAGAACAGCGGCGTTAAAATGAGACCGAAAATGGTGACACCAATCATGCCGGAGAACACGGCAACGCCCATGGCCTGGCGCATTTCAGCGCCGGCACCGGTGGAGAAGACCATAGGCACCACACCCATAATAAAGGCAATAGACGTCATCAGTATGGGGCGCAAACGCAGGCGACCGGCTTCCAGAATGGCTTCCATGGTACTCATACCGTGGTCCTGCAGCTCTTTGGCAAACTCGACAATTAGAATGGCGTTCTTCGTCGCCAGCCCCACCAGCACAATTAAACCTATCTGGGTAAGAATGTTGTTGTCCCCGCCATAGATAAGCACACCGCTTAACGCCGATAACAGGGTCATCGGAATAATCAGGATGATGGCCAACGGCAAAGTTAAGCTTTCGTACTGCGCAGCCAGCACCATAAAGACCAGCAAGATAACCAGCGGATAAATGAACATGCCCGCATTACCGGCCAGAATTTGCTGGTAAGTCAGTTCTGTCCACTCGTAGGTCATGCCGTTCGGCAAGGTTTCAGCGAGAATTTTTTCAATGGCCGCCTGTGCTTCCCCTGTGCTGTAACCCGGCGCAGGACCACCGTTAATTTCAGCGGTGGTAAAGCCGTTGTAATGCATGACTCTATCCGGTCCTGCGGTGTTGGTAATGTTCATAAAGGAGCCCACAGGAACCATTTCACCACTGCCGTTACGCACTTTCAGCTGACTGATTTGCTCAGGCGTTTGGCGAAACTGCTCATCTGCCTGCATATTCACCTGATAGGTACGCCCGAACCGGTTAAAGTCATTCACATACACTGAGCCCATGTAGGCCTGCAAAGTCTGGAATACCTCATCCAGGCTCACATCTTGTTGCTTAGCTTTCGTGCGGTCGAGATCGATATCAAGCTGCGGCACATTTACCTGATAACTGGAAAATACGCCGGTCAGTTCAGGCGTCGCCCACGCCTTTTGCATAACCTCCATGTTGACCTTATACAGCTCTTCGTAACCATGGTTAGCACGGTCTTGTATTTGCAGACGGAAACCACCAATAGTCCCTAACCCTTGCACTGGCGGGGGCGGGAATATGGCACTGTAAGCTTCATCAATAGCCGCGAACTTCTGGTTCAATGCACCCGCTATTGCATTAGCCGACATTGAAGAATCCGTTCGCTCATCAAAGTCAGTTAGCGACACAAACACAATTCCGGAATTCGGACTGTTAGTGAAACCGTTAATACTCAGACCCGGAAAGGCAATTAAGTTCGCCACACCCGGATGATCCAAGGCAATACTCGACATTTCTTTAATGACCGCAGCGGTGCGATCCAGCGAAGCGGCATCCGGCAATTGTGCAAAAGCCACCAGGTATTGCTTGTCCTGACTGGGCACATAACCAGTAGGAGTCGTCGCAAACTGCAGACCGGTTAACCCTAATAAAGCCACATACAGAACGCCTACAATGACGCCATAGCGGATCACTTTTTTAACCAGCCAGCCGTAACCTTTAGACAAACGGGCAAAAAAGCGGTTAAAGGGTTCAAATAACCAACGGCCTAACAGCTTATCCATACCGCGGGTCAGTATGTCTTTTTTCTCGCCATGACCTTTTAACAGAAGCGCCGCCAATGCAGGGCTCAGCGTTAGTGAATTGATGGCTGAGATAAAGGTAGAAATGGTAATGGTTAACGCAAACTGCTTATAAAACTGACCGGTTAAGCCCGACATAAAGGCGGTTGGAATAAATACCGCTGCCAGCACCAGTGTCGTCGCGACAATAGGACCAGTCACCTCTTTCATGGCTTTTTGTGTAGCAGCAATGGGGGACAAACCTTCGCTAATATTCCGCTCTACGTTTTCCACCACCACAATGGCGTCATCCACGACGATACCAATAGCCAGCACCAGCCCAAACAGCGACAAGGTGTTTAACGAAAAGCCCAGCAAGTGCATGAAGGCAAAGGTTCCAACCAGCGACACCGGTACCGCGACCAAAGGAATAATTGAGGCGCGCCAGGTTTGCAAAAACAGCACCACAACCAGTACCACCAACAATACAGCTTCGAGCAGAGTTTTCACTACCGCATCAATAGAGCCGCGCACAAAAACGGTTGTGTCGTACACAATGTCGTACGTTAAACCGTCAGGAAAACCTTTCGACAATTCCGCCATTTTGGAGCGAACATCGTCAGAAATTTGAATGGCATTGGAGCCAGACGCCTGGAAAATAGGAAGCGCTACCGCGTCTTTATTGTTCAGTAACGAGCGCAGCGCATAAGTTGAAGCGCCAAGCTCAACACGGGCGACATCTTTTAAGCGACTGATCTCGCCGTTCTCGCCCACCTTGATAATAATGTCTTCAAACTCTTCGACGTCTGTCAGACGGCCTTTCACATTGATAAGCAACTGAAAATCAGCGTCACCGCTTGGCTGAGAACCCAAACTGCCAGCTGCCGCCTGTTGGTTTTGCTCACGAATTGCCTCGGTAATTTGCGCCGGGGACAAACCCAGTGCGGACACCTTATTAGGATCCAGCCAGACCCGCATGCTGTATTCGCCAGCGCCAAATAACCTGACCGCCCCAACGCCTTCTATACGCGCCAGTTCGTCTTTGATATTTAAGTTCGCATAATTCGACAGGTACAGCATGTCGTAGCGATCATCCGGTGAGGTTAGATGCACCATCATGGTTTCATTTGGAGACGACTTCTCAGTCACTACCCCCAAGCGCTGCACCACCTGTGGCAGGCGCGGTTTGGCTCGCTCTACCCGGCTTTGCACCTGAGTTTGCGCTAAATTGACGTCGGTACCGATAGCAAAGGTAACGGTCAGTGTCATACGACCATCCGAGGTGGCCTGAGAGGACATATACAACATATCCTCCACACCATTAATTTCCTGCTCCAGTGGCGAGGCCACAGTTTCCGCTATGACTTTGGGGTTAGCACCCGGGTAGTTAGCCGTTACTACAACCGTTGGTGGCGCCACCTCCGGGTATTCGGTAATAGGCAGTTGCCATACCGCTATCGCACCGGTAATAAAGAACAACAGCGAGATAACCGCGGCAAAAATCGGCCGTCGGATAAAAAATTGAGAAAACATTCAGTACCCCTTAACCGTGGTTATCTTCTGTAGATGTCTGCGCCGTTAACTCGTTATTGGCTTCGTCCAGCAACTGTTGCACTTTACGCAACCGGACCAGTTGCTCACTGCTTGCCATTGGCACCAGTTGAGGATCAACTTTCATATTGGCTCTAACTCGCTGCAAACCGTTCACTACAATTTTGTCCTTTGGCGTTAAACCTTCTGTCACTATGCGCAGGCCATTAACTTTTTCACCCAGCTCAATCGCCCGATACTCCAGCTCATTATTACTATTAACCACCAATACAAACTTGTTATTCAGGTCGGTTCCAACAGCCTTTTCGTCAATCAAAATGCCTTCATAAGAGTCGCTGCCCACCAAACGAATACGGGCAAATAGACCAGGTAACAAGTCGTTGTCATCGTTAGGGAAACTGGCTCGTACACGAATAGTGCCGGTTTGCGCATCAATGCGGTTATCGACAAAATCGACCCGGCCTACGTGCTGATAATTGCTGTCGTTAGCCAGTGCCATATAAACGGGGTTCGAGGTCGAGTCGCGGGTATCAGCTCGTTTCCCTGTTTCAGCCAGACGTGCGTACTTGAGGTAGCTCTGCTCGTCTACATCGAAATACGCATACATTTTCTCGGTTGAAACCAGGCTGGTAATTTGACTTTGTCCCGCGCTCACAAAGTTACCGGCGGTAACCTGAGCATAAGATACCCGGCCGCTAATAGGCGCGGTAATGCGGGTGTAGCTTAAGTCGAGTTCAGCGCGTTCAAGTGCAGCTTCAACCGAAGCTACTGTTGCCGCTGTTTGCTGTTTACGAGCTAAACGACTGTCCAGTAGTTCAGCAGAAATTGCCCGCTGGCTACTGAGTTTTTCAGCCCGCCGGTATTCCTTTTCCGCCTGAACCGCAGCGCTTTGCGCACTTTGCAGCTCAGCTTTAAGCCGCGCAACTTCGGTAGCGAAAGGTTTAGGATCAATCTGTACCAGCAAGTCTCCTTTATCTACCAGAGCCCCCTCGTTGAAATGAACTTCCTCGATATAACCAGAAACTCGGGGTATCAACTGAACCGTCTGTGGCGCTTGCAAACGGCCGGTGAATTCATCCCATTCGGTGATTCGCTCATGCACCACCTGCGCTACGCTAACTTGCGGCGGAGCCGGTGCCGCAGTCTCTTCCGCTGCTTCCGGATTGCTGCACGCGGCTAATACCAGCGCAGCAATACCTCCTAAAAGAAATTTTAACGTGTTTGTCGTACTCATGGCCTTGCTCTCCAAATTATTGCCCTATGCTGCAAAAAGTTGCATCAAATAAAACTAGCTATTTATGTACCGTTCTGTAAGAATATAGAAATCGAAGTTACTGTCAAATTAATTTTGTACTGATCGGTAAAATTGATGTTTATTTTGAACTAAATACAGAAAAACGACGTAAGAACAACTGAAGCAACCAAAAACAGGCCGCCTTTAATACGAGGTAAAGTATAGTTATTGCAGGTAGAAATTAGCGTGCCGAAAACTGCTGACTACTTGCCTATTTCTATAGAGTCGATATGAAATCTCTGTTTCCGATTGATGCCAGCGGCCTTTTTACCGCAGCAGAATCCGACAGAGTATCGCTGGACAGTATTCGCCCGCCTGTTTACTATGTGAGCGTGCCAGCAAGGGCATTAAAGTGTCGATGAGGAGTATAGCTATGACAACGAAAACTCAAACGGTTTGTCGCGGACGGCCACGTGCTTTTAATAAAGAAGAAGCACTGGGCAAAGCGCTAGAACTGTTTTGGCGTAATGGCTACGAAGGCACCTCATTGAGCGACCTGACAAAGGTGATGGGTATTAATAAACCCAGCCTCTACTCTGCTTTTGGTAATAAAGAGCAGCTGTTTTTGCAGGCTATCGACCTCTATGAAAAACGACCTGATGCCTTCTTTTATCCGGCAATGGAACAGAAAACTGCATACTTAGTAGTGCAATCGATGCTGCGCGGAGCTGCCGACAGAATGGCCAACGCGGATCACCCTCAAGGCTGTGTCACTGTTCAGGGCGCGCTGTCCTGCAGCGAAGCTTCAGCCACCGTTAAAGATGCGTTAGTTAAACGCAGATTAGACGGCCAGCAAGCACTCCAGAAACGTTTTGAACAAGCACAGCAGGATGGCGACCTGCCACAGCATGTCGATGCGGCTATTTTATCGCGCTATATCGGCACAGTACTGCAGGGCATGTCAGTACAAGCTAATAATGGTGCCTCTACTGAGGATTTATACGCGGTTGCCGACATGGTATTGCAAAACTTTCCAAAGGCATAATGTTTCAGGATTAAACACGCTAAGAGATGTAAGATCCTCCGCAATACTTGCCTAATACTACATTCCCTGAGCCATTTACTGGTCGAAACACAACACCCACACCTATACTGATGAATCTCATTTAAAGGGTGAACTTAGCCACAGCTCGAGGATTACAATTATGTCTGATCAGTACCTTGCCCAGCGAATGGCAGACCTGACGCAACGACTGCTTCCGTTACTTACAAAAGAAGACCTGACGCAAACCGCCATTGCTGACATTTCACTGATGCATCGCAGTAACCCGTCACAGGCTCGCCCAATAATTTATCGCCCCGCTGTTTGCTTTATGCTGCAAGGAGCAAAAGAGTTGCTGGTCGGCAATACCAAAGTCACTTACGAGCAAATGAATTATCTTTTGATTCCGGTCATGTTGCCGGTTTCTGGCCGGGTGTCACAAGCGTCTCCGGACACCCCAAATTGTTTGGTCTCTTACTTCGTCATCCCAGTGGCCCATATCGAAATCCCGCTCAGGGAGTTCAGTAACACGCACCAGGTAGTTTTCGGTGGCCCGTTCCCAAACCACTTCATCTTCGCATGGAGAGGCCTCGATTAGCGAGTACCCGTCCGATTCGAGCTTCTTGGAAAGACTTTTCACATCATCCGCCAGCTCCAACACAAAGCGCTCCCAGAGGTCTTGCCAGCGCTCGACCATATCCTGGTTGATCCCTTCAATGCCGGGGCCAATCATGGAATCATCATCAGGGAAGATCCCTGTGAAGTCCACGTTGTCGTCGATGTTCATGCAGTTCCAGTGGCTGTAGTGATGGCCGTGACTATTCCGAGTAATGGACAGGTCACAGGAACCATATTCACGGAGGACAGAAAGCATATTCTCAATGTCTTTCTGCGCCATCAGGTTCTTCACACGACTGACAGCATCGACTTGGCCGGGCTCAGTGCTGAATAGACGATTCATGAGAGCTTTGACGTCATCAACGCTCAAATCCCCATAGAATGCCATTCCATCACCCTGGCAGTACCCGAGACTGTACTCAATTGTCAGATCATCCGGGTATCCGCATTTAACCAGTTCGTTTTGAAAATGCTGCTTAATCATTGGTATCTCCTTAATTTCAGAGGGAGACACCATCCCCTCAGGGACCGATGTCCCCCGTGGGGTTAATGTTTTTGTTTAAGAAGCCTTGCGGCTTAATTCAGTATCAAATCGAGGTCCTTTGAGAACCGCAGTTTTCATAACCTCGAAGTTTCTTGGGTAGCGCAACTTTGAAACTGCGCCAGCTCGGATGTCGGCGGCCTCACCTGGAGAGACAAGCCTTAACCCTTCGCTGGTTTCAGCGTAGAACCAACCGGCATAACGCTCATAAGCATTCTGCTGGTACTGTTCAGTCGCCATGTTCTTCCGGATCGCCTCTGTTAACGCCTCAACAACACCGTCATCTTTCGTGATGATGTTGAAAACATGAGAGACAGTCAGGAAGTTCCCAAAGAAACACGCTGCCCCCAGCCAAGGCTGGAACATTTCGCCATTTCGCCCTGTCCTCACCATTGGTACAAACGGGTATGGGCGATAGCAGTGATACTGCTCAAACATAGGGTCAAGAACGTTGTCACCCAGAACATCCAGTAAAGTCTGAATGTTGTCCGGGTCTTGGCCTGCCCACTTGCTCCCATTGCTGAGAATCAGTGTTTTGCCGTCAGTACGTTCCAGAGCTTGTTCAAAGTTAGACATAGTGCATTCCTTTTGGTTAGGACGCACCACACCCTCTCGGGATGATGCGCCCGAGTGGGTTGATTGAGAAGGCTTAGCCGTCAAGTCCGTAAATCACGGCGGAGCCGGGCTCCATCTCGACAACTTGTGCGCTTCCTTCTTCTATCAGCTCCTGCATGTACCCAGACTCAGCATCCGGATTACGTTCGCAGTGTTTGTCCCAGCGTTTAAAAAGCCCTTCTGTGGCTTGTTCGTGGGTCTCACCAAGGCCGATAAACTCATAGTGTCCTGTGTTTACAATAATCACCACCATAGCAGTGTTCTCCTACAGGTCACTTGGTACAAACAGGTCATCTTTGATGGCAGAAAAATCGACAGGAGACTGGTCCCCATAGGTTCGATTCACGCCACCAGCGTCATCGACACTGACAAAAACCGTGCGGAGTAAACCGCTAGGCTTTGCAGGGTAAACGATGCTGACATGCTGACCTTTGTACTGTTCAGACAAAGTGCTTTGAAGCTCATCAACCGAACGGAATTTCCGGTCGCGGCCAAAGTCCTTAATCTTGATGTCGCCAGGGATTGGATTAGTCATCGTTACCCCCTGCCAGCAGTTTGTCTACTGAATGGCCGAGTCCGTCACCAAACCATTTGTCCAGAGCGTCGATTTCCGGGAAGTCCGATTTCACCTGAGCAACAACACGTTCCATTTTGCTGAGTGCATCCTGGAACTCAAGGCCATTACCTGCGGCCACCTCAAGTTTGCACTTGATGTAAGCGGAGTAGGTATCACAGGCCTTAACCAGTGATTGTTCATAGCCACCTGGAGCGAAGGCTATGGCGACTGCATCCTGGAGTTCTTCGGGAAGAGTCTGGATGAGTTTGTCCTCTGCGGCCTTTTCCAGTCGTTCAAACTCACGCTGTAAAACAGCGTTTGCTTTCTTGACCGGCGTTACAACATCCGAACAGAGAACCTCGGCTGCATCATGCAACGAAGCATGAGCAAGCATGACTGCCAGATCCACCGACTTCCCTTGCTGAATGGCAATATTGCCAGCCAGGTAGGAAAGCAGGGTAACAACAGCGCTGTGTTCCAACACAGACTCCGGTTGAACAGAGTGCATCAGTGACCAGCGTTTGATCAGGCGTTGGCGCAAGGCCAGAGCTAGAAAGCCGAAATTTGAATTAGACATAGTGCCTCCAAAATTGGTTGGAGGTACACCAAAGCCGACCGGGCCTTGGTGTGCCCGGTTGGGTTACTTAGTTATCTCGGGTCAAGCTGTTTAGCTATAGCGAGTAAAAACGGATGGAATGGATGATCTTGCGGGACACCCCCAACAAGCTCACGGGCTAAACCGACTGAGTTTGTAGCCAACACCTCTTTGACGGCCAGAATGATTTCATTGTCGATTTCATCCTGGGTCTTTCGCTGTTGGTCCACCAGCCGACTTAACTTGTCTAGGCTCATGCTTCTCTCCTTTGTTTATGGGAGAGAACCCAGGAGGGGTTGCCTCCCGAGGGGTTAGGTTATTGCTGTTTTGGGCCAGCTACCGTTATAGCCAGCAAGCGCTGACAATGAGCAAAGAGTATGACAGCCACCTAAAAGGGTAAAACGCTGTAATTGCCCTTTTGGGGTGCAAAAGAAAAAGCCCTCCTTGGGGTATTGTGCATAAACGCATAATTTTTCGGTTACTGCCCTACAAGTCTTTATAATAAAAGGTTGTAGAGCACCACTACATTTCAAAGATTTTTCATTTTATAGTGATTTACTTAAAAATCATATAGTTAAATGAATAGCCCGTGCAAGTTCTTCAAAATCATGTATATCTTCACTGTCAGCAAATGAATAGAACCCAGAGAAGTTAATATGATACCAAGCCACTGGAGATATTCTTTTCAAAGCATCAAGGTTATTTTGTTCACCTTTGCTTTCATTAAACTCTTTCAGTTCTGATAGGATCTGAGCATTATAGTGAATAACACAATTAGCTATTAATCTTGCGCATTCATTCCATAAAGTTAACTCAGCGTGGTGGCTCCCTCTAAATTTCTTTCCATTGGTTTCAGCAATAACACGCCTCAATTGGTGAAAAGCTTCACCTCGGTTAAGAGCACGTTGTACATGATGTCTAAGTGTTTCATTATCTGTATAGTCTAGTATATATTGTGCTTTAATAACTCTATCGTATTCAGCCATTGCTTTTAATGTGGCAGTAGTTGATTTATATCGGCAAAGCTTTTTGATTAATACACTCTGACTTGTTTTATGTTGACCTAGAGAAATCATTAACTGGCAAATATTATCCCATTCTTGGATTATTAACGGCCAATCAATAGGCGTTTTTAATGTGATTAGTTTTTCTTCATCTTCAGATGACTCAACTTGAAACATTCTTTCAAATTGATCTTTAAATGTTTTATATCTTGGCGCGAATTGATAGCCAAAAAAATGAAGGATTGCGAAATTATATTTATTTGCCCCATGCGTGTCAGTGGACAAAATCTCTGGCTTAACTTCCGAAGTGTTATTGTATAATAAATCAAAAATATGGTGGCTCTCATGTTCATCAGCGCTAATGATTTTAGTATTGGCAGGAACATGATTAAGTACTAGCGTCATAGCTGAAACGCCTTTATCTTGATTAAAATATTTTGGCGAATACCTTGCCATTAATGAGCTAAAACGACATTCAAACTTTTGACCATCAATACTCCCATGATGCCCATTTTCATTAATTTCATAGTATTCAAATATCGGTAGAGAAGCCGTTTTATTTGAAATAACATCATTTGCCGCTCTTAAAGTATCTACACGTAAATAGTTTGCTTGTGCTGTTCGTAAGTCATTAAAGGTTCTATCTGAAATATTGGCAATCTTATATAGTCCGAAATTGGTACCATTACCAAGAATACACGCTAAAATATCGTTCAAGTTTGGTGATGTTCTTTGTTGCTTCGTTTGAAAGTGAATAAATTCGTTAAAAAATTGAGTTTCCTGATTGACCACTCGCATTAAATCAATGATCCCAATCTGGTCAAATTGTTCAAAAACGCCATTGTTAACCTTAGGTACTGTATTTTTAACAGATAAAGACCACTTTATTGTATTGGTTTCATTAGAATAAATAACGTAATTATTCTCTCCTTGATTAATGCGTTTACTCACGCTTTTCATTTGTTTAGTTAAACTACCATCTAAGCCTTTACAAAAGGCAGGGATGGATACATTCAACATAGGAAGAGACATTGATTCACCAAGCTTATCTTGCTCTGACTTTTTCACCAAGAAGTCACTTAGCGGTCTATGTTGGTGACTGTGATGAATGTAGCAAACATCATTATCAAGTGCATGAATAATTTTTCGGTACAAATAACACTCAAAAAGAAAAGGATCTATTGATGGGCTGTCTGGCTCACCCTTTTGAAAATAGGCTAAATCAGATGGGCGTATTAATTCCTCATCAATTGTTTTTACCTCTCCATATTGTTGAATTTCATACTTTGCTAAAGTTACTTGATTAGCTAATTGAGGGTGAGCTTTATCAATTTCGAACTCTAAAGCTAGAAATAACCGTCTTAGATTACGCCTAATAGTCGATTTATTTACATTGTAATACTTCCAGAAAAACTTCTTTTTATCTAATTCAACTTTTGACAGAAAGTCGGCAACGGCTGAGAGATCAGGTTGTGGCAATATACGGTAAATTTGATCGAGCAATGTTTTTGCCGACAAACTCTCATCATTTGGCGTTTTAGCTAATACGTATAGAACATCGGAAACCTTCTTAGCTTGAGTTCCAAGACGAACGGCTTCTTTAGCTAGATGCTCATTTGCATATGCCGTTGCTGCTTGATAGTATTTTTTTATCCCTCGATAAAATCCATTCGTTAAATTGTCATTTATATGCCCGTAGCGGTGGGTCAAAAAACAAATGATATAAATACTGGCCTTAACTGTTGAAAATTGTTTAAGTTGTGACGTGCGATAATTTTGAAATAGTTCACTATAAAGGCGGATATTACCATCTGAAATTGATGCTGTTTTAAGTATCTGCTTAGCTTGAATAAATACAGGGGTTAATTTTTTCTTATCATGTAATTCTCGACTAAGCTCACCAAAAGTGAAATCCTTTGCTTGTTGTCTCAATGTATTAAATTCATCAGTTGTACGCTGAGGCGCTAATAAGCTTATAATATACTTTTTAATATCACCTTTTAACTCTCGTTTAAATATAGTAAAAAGGCGACCTTCCTCCTGTTTTAAAGCTTGATTCACCACTTTTTGTAATCGATATAGTGCCGGTAAAGCAATCCACTGCTGATTCAGGTAATTGACGCAAGTATCAAAAACGTTTTTGCTATCAGCACGGTTAAATACTGCTAATCCAGCTTGTTCAAGTAACTTCTTTTCATCATTTTCTGAAAATCGTCTAAACCCAGTTAATGAAAATACTTTTTTATAAATGTTTGACTTGGCATCTTTATGTAAGTTTTTCCTAGGGATTTTTAAATTAGGGAAGTATTTTTGGTAAATATAAGCTAAATCATTTTTAACTATGCCCCACGTTAAGGTTAGCGTAACTGGCTTCGCTTTAAAATATCCCAATAATAAAATGAAATACGCTTTATTTGGGATCACCCTAAGCTGCTCTAATTCGTAAAGTTCACTTTCATTAAGCGTAAAAAAGTAGTCTCGATCATTTTCATTGAATTGTGGGACATCATATAAATCATGATGCTCTGTTAAATAATCTGTATCAATTGGTTTTACTTTCTTGACCATAATTGTTTATATTTTACTGTTAACTAACAATGAAGGAAGTGACTAATGAAGTAATGAATATTTATTCAGCTTAAGACTACATGTGGTCAATTCCATCTAACAGAAAAACGTCTTCTCTTATTTAACACATAGTGAGTGAATACCACTCCAGTGAATCTTGGTAGGCATCTAATACTGAATCAAAACTAATATCATATTTTTCCATTATAGTTAGCACGGAATCGAGAGGCTGTTTTGTCTCAAAGTATTTCCCTAGAACAAGCAATTCAGTCAGTAATGTTTCATTTCCAAGTAATGCTTGTTTTATTTCTGGTGCAATAGGCAAGTCGTTAGTTAATCTTTTCATCTCAACTTGTAAAATTGCATCTAAATTACTCAACAAGCCAGTAATAAAGCCCAGATGGGAAATTGACTGAAAAGGAGGTAAAAGCGATAAGGATTCCATCGTTTTTGCGCGAACAAGAGATTCTGCAAAAAGTTCATTAGGGCTATCTGATGAAAGTTGCGACATAGAAATAATTGCAACATATTGCTTGATTTTTTCTAACCCTAAAAAGGAAACAGCTTGTTTTACTGAAGTGATCTCTACTGTTCCTGCACTATTCACTAATTTTAATATCCCGCTTGCTAAGCTCACATCTTGACTAACAATTTTGCTAATTTCATTAAACTCAGTATCAGTCTTATATACTTCAGCACATAACCGTAATAAATTTGTTTTTAAAGGGGAAATTGATTTTCCAGATTTTAGTTCTGGTTTATGAAAATAATATCCTTGAAAATAATTAACACCAAGAGATTTTAATTTTTGATATTGTTCAAATGTTTCTACTCGTTCAACGAGGAGTTTTATATCTAATTTCAGGTTATCTAATTTAACCTTTAATTGTGTTATATCTGAATAGGACGTTTCCTCTAAGTCTAACTTTATAATCGATATGTAAGGGAAAAACACATCCCACTTAGGTAAAAAATCATAGTCATCAAGTGCAATGGTATAACCCTTTTGATGAAGTTCTGCCACAACATCAATTATTTCATTTGAAATATTAAGTGTTTCTAATAATTCTACCACAATCATTTCTTTGTCAAACATTAACGGAAATTTTTGCAAAATCGAATTGTCATGAAAATTGATAAAGGCTTTTTTACCTGCACAGATTTGAGATAAATTACCAAGTAAATGGTTTTGTATTATTACTTGAGACGTCGCTTTATCATTATTTGACTCGCTAAATGCATTAGTTAGACTGTCGCGAAAAAGAAGTTCATACCCAATAGTGGTAGACTGTTCATCCAAAATTGCTTGACGAGCAACAAATTTAAGCTCCATTTTATACTCCTTGCGTAGATGTTTTGTGCCTTTAAAAATAGCAGTCGATAATACCGAATAATTAGGGTTAACGTTTAAACTGAGTAACTAACGCCTCTTGGGCTGATAGTTTATCAAGAAGCTCTGAAGATAAGAAGCTAGATTCCTGACTACTCACTCCACACGTTGTTGCTATTTCATTTATACGCACAACATTTTGATTTACTTGTTCTGAAACAACAGACTGTTCTTCTATCGCTGTTGCTATCTGCGCTGTTGCATCTGATATCAAGGAAACTTCATTATAAATATTATTAAGCGCTTCTCCTGCTTCATTTGATAATAAAACACAATTGACTGATAACTCATTCCCTTTATTCATCGCACTTACTGCATTATCAGAATCAGATTGCAATTTAGTCAATAAATTTCTAATTTCTTCAGTAGATTGCTGAGTTCTCATGGCAAGCGCTCTAACTTCTTCAGCAACAACCGCAAAACCTCTTCCTTGCTCACCCGCTCTTGCAGCTTCAATTGCAGCATTTAATGCAAGTAAATTTGTTTGATCAGCAATGCTGCTAATTTCAGATAAAACGGTGTTGATAGACTTACTACCATCAGATAACTTAGCTATCATACTATCAACTTCAGTTAACTGAACCGATAGAGTATTAATAGCATCAACAGAAGTAATGATTGTTTCCTGCCCTGATTTTGTCATTTCTTGACCTTGCTCTGCGGATTGAGCCGTGTCAGTTATTGTTCTGGCTAAGTCTTGAATTGTTGCTGACATTTCGTTCATAGCCGTAGCAACTTGCTCTGTCTCATTTCTTTGATCGTTTAATTGTTGCGATACTTGCTCACTTTGTTCTGATGCTGTGACAGCATTTTCACTGACTTGAATTGATACATCAGTTACTCTGCCCACTACGGCATTTATTTCGGCTTTTCGCATGGCTAATGCAAGTTGAACGGTGCCTATTGCATCATTATTACCCGAATATAAGTAACTCATTAAAGGATTTGAAAATGTATCTTTTGCCTCGGCTAAAACTCGTTGATATTTTTTTCTCCAACGTAGAGAAAGCAGTGAAGAACAGACACCAATAAATATGAAAGGAAGTATTAAAAACAAATTTAACTCAGAAAAGAGCATTAAGGCTAGACTTGCTAGCGTGAATAAAAATAATACTGATTGAAACCAAAGCGTTTGGTCAATTTGATATTTGATTCTTACAGGTGTTTCGCCTTTATTCAATCTGGCATATAAATTTTCCGCACGTTTTTGAACATGTTCATCTAATTTTGTTCGTACAGATTGATATTCAATGTTTTTACCTGCTGGATTTTTAATTGGCGTTACATAAGCGTTTACCCAGTAATAATCACCATTTTTGCATTTATTTTTTACTGGCCCCATCCATGATTTACCTTGTTGCACAAAAGACCATAAATCTTTAAAGGCCGCTTTAGGCATTTCAGGGTGTCTAACAATATTATGTGGCTTGTTTTTTAACTCTTCATTAGTGTAGCCTGCTACTTTGCAAAACTCTGGATTTGCATACTTTATATTACTTTCTAAATCAGTAATTGAAAGTAAAACTTCTGACTTATCAAAAAGCTGCTCTTTAGCTGAATTATTTGATTTCATATTACCTACGCTTTTGAAGTTACTGTTTTAATAATCCATTAAAAAAATCCCTATAAATATAATGTAACATTTTATTTACTATTTAGTATCTGGTTCATATCAATAAACATTATAAAAAACTTGGTATCGTTATTTACTAACTCTTTTGTTCTCGTCACTCGAAATTGATAACCTTTGATATTTAAAAGAAAAGCAATATCGTGATAAATTTATTTTCTATTAATAAATTTTCATCTTCTTGCATTTGTGTGGCATATTTGAATTCTCATTTAACGTTCGTTTTTTGAGAATATATAATAAGAATTATTGAACCAGAAAATACACTGAAACTTTGTCTTAATTACTCATCTCATTTATTATAATCTCAATAAGCCGTTTAAAACTATAAAAATGAGAATATGAAGAGAAAAATTGGTTATGCGAGAGTTTCAACTATTGAACAAGATTTAAATTTACAAGTTGATGCTTTAACAAATGAAGGATGTGATCCGTCTTTGATATTTACAGACAAAATTTCTGGAGCTAAATCATCAAGACCAGGACTAGAAAAATGTTTAGAGGCTTTAACGAAAGGTGACACGTTAGTTGTTTGGAGGTTAGATAGACTTGGACGCTCAATGTCTCACCTTATTAATCTTATCGAGTCATTAATTGAAAAGGGCATTGGATTTAAATCGATTCAAGATGGTGCTATTGATACAACAACCGCATCTGGTGAACTCATGTTTAATATTTTTAGTGCTTTATCTCAATTTGAGAGACGATTAATTCAGGAACGTACGAATGCAGGATTAGCGGCTGCAAGAGCGAGAGGAAAAAATGGAGGGAGACCAAGAACAGGTATTAACAACCCAAAAGTGCAAATGGCTAAACAGATGCATCAAAATAATACGGTTTCAATTGAATCAATTTGTGAATCCCTTGCTATTTCAAGAGCTACTTTCTATCGATACTTGGTAATATTAAATTAGGCGTAGTCTGTAACTTGTGAATTTAAAGGGCTATCGAGCAGTAACCGAAAATTTATGCATTTATGCACAGTACCCCATATTGCTGTGTTCAACAATCTCTTTAATCAATCGTACATAATTAGATTTACGATGAGGTAAAACTTCAATACTAGAACAACTTAACCCTTGCAGAAAAAAAATTGCGGGCCGTTTTTTGTTGTCAGTTAGTGAAGCTTTCGGACGTGTGATAATCACCCTTTGTAAAAAGCCTGCAGGATTTTCAACAGCAGAGTAACTTACCGATACATTTTCAAACTGCTCAACAGGTAATGGCGTAAATACAGCATTAGTATTAGCGTTAACCCCCTTTCGCTGATAAGTAATTGAATAAACAACATCACCAACAAGTGCGTCACTTATATCGTACCAATGCTCATTACTGTTAATTTGAGCATTATTTATTTTAACAACAACATCTTCAACCTTAATGCCTGCCATAACTAACGGCGAGTCAGGCTCTATAGAAGTGACTTGTTTACCAATAATACCTGATGGCAATATTATCGTTTTAAATTTAGCCTGCCAATTTGCTCGACGAGCAAGTAATTCTTGTTCATTACTTTTATTATCAACCTTGAGCAAACTATTATTTGAATAACCCTGTGCTAATGTAATAGCCTGTATAAATATATTGGTTAATATAAAAAAGCAGATAAAACCGAATCGGGTAACACTTGGAATTTGTATCATCAATAGAACTCACTTAGCTAAAACAATGTAAATACTTAGTGAGTAAATATAGAACCTAACCTGTTTATTTTATTAGCCTTTATGTTAATCCTTGAGTTTCTTATACCAAAACATAGGTTTTCATGACTAAAAATTTATCTTTAAGCAACAAATATGTTAACAATAACCTAATGTCATTTTTTTTGACTAACCGAGTATTAAGACATGTCACATTTTGGCTAATTTATTATCTGTTTTTTAGTTTGATTTGGGTAAAACCTGACCTAGGGTATTTATCTTCATTCTATTTAGAATTTATCCTTTTACCCATAAGAATAATGGCTGCCTATACCATGATGTATTGGCTAATTCCGCAATATTTAGTCAAAAAGCAATATCAAAACTTTGCTATAGGTTATCTAGTTTTATTAATAACAGCAGGCTGCTTACAGCGGTTATTTGATCACTTCTTCTATCAACAATTAATGCTTAATGTCGACAGTAATTTGTTAAACATCACGCCAGTATTTAAAAGTATCATTCTCGTAAATACCACCATCATAATAGCTGCGGTATATAAGGTTTTTCAGTTATTTTTATTCGAGCAACAGCAGGTAAAAATGTTAACTGAGCAGTTAACGCAATTAAAAAATAATGACAATCTTTTGATAGAGCTAAAATCAAATAGGCGAACCCATCATATAAAAGAGTCGCAAATCCTCTATATTGAAGGCATGGGTAACTATGTAAATTACTACTTGGAAAACGACGAGAAAATAACAGTGTACTCGTCAATTAAAGCCGCTCTTGAGCCGTTACCCGCACACTTTATACGGTTACATCGCTCTTATATTATTAATACCAAGCAAATATCTTCATATAACCACGAAAACGTTAATATAAGACAACACGTCATTCCTAGAGGCGCCGATATAACAGATGAAATGCTAACGCCATATAAATCATCAAGTTAGTTTTACCTTTTGCCCTTTACCTTTTAGTAATATTAGCGTGAACCTTTCGCCTGCAATCATCGTCTTTAAGGTATTAAAACAATAACAATGACCTGATATGGATAATGCAAAAATACAATTATTGGTAATAGAAGCTCAACAAGGAAGCAGTGATGCATTCTCTGCACTTTGCCAGTATTTTTATCCTCGTATACTCAAGTTTGCTATAAAGTTATCTTCTGATGAACAACTTGCTCACGATGCTACACAAAACGCATTCTTAAAAGTTGCTAAATCAATCAGACGCTTACAAGACCCTAAAGCCTTTAAAAGTTGGCTATATCAAGCGGTTAGATGGCAGGTAATTGATATGGCAAAAGGAGGCAGTAAGCGAAACGAGTTGCAATGTGAAATAGGTATTGAAAACATAGCAATAACTGAGCCTTGCGACAGTACAAGTGACCTTCAAGAGCAGATTAATAAGCTTCCTGATATCGATAAACAAGTCATTCATTTGTTCTATTTAGAATCTATGACTATCCAAGAAATAAGCCTTATTTTAACAACACCACAAGGCACAATTAAATCTCGCTTAAACCGAGCTAGAAATACACTCAAAAAGCACTTAATAAATCATTAAGGATCCGTTATGAATATTGACGACAAAATTAAACAAGCATTAGAAGATGAAGCACATAAATTAGACCAAGTTATAGCACACGAACCTGGCATTTTTAATATGTTAACCAATGCTTATAAAGGGGCATTAGGCGGCTGGATGATATTGGTGACTTTCGTAACACTTGTTGTGACTGCTGTCATGTTTTGGGCCGGTTATAAATTCTTTTTTGTTGAACATTTAAATGGCTCAGAAGCGATATATTGGGGGGTAATATTAATTCTCAGTGCCTTAATGCAAGTCACACTAAAAATGTGGACCTTTATGGAAATGAATCGCCAGTCAACTAACCGAGAAGTAAAACGCTTAGAGCTAACAATAGAACGCCTGATGCATCACCTTTCAGTTAATAACAACTCATAACTTTTGCTTCCTTGTATTTCTAGCCGGCATATTACTATCCGGCTAGAAATGTAGCGGCATTACGCTATCGGTTTATTGTCTGATTTAAGCACCTTTTTACACGAAGCTCTCTGCATCGACCGTTCAACATAATTCTTAATCGCGTTAAACCCTTCAAGACAGTTAACTTCAGCAGGTAAAGTGGTTAAATATTGCAACATAGGCATTACAAGCGCATCTGCAATGGTAAACTTATCGGTGCCTAATAATTCACCGCGATTTATTTCTACTTCAATAATTTCAAGCGCTCGCTGTAATGCCAAACGATTGCTTTGTACAACATCCATTCTAACTTGTTTGTTTTCCCCTTTAGGAAAGACAAACTCTAATAAATAATCTCTAACAATTGCTTTATCAATATAAAGCGCAATAATGGCACAAAACGCGTCATGCTCAGCAGCTAATTGGGCTGACGTCCAATGCGTTTTTGTATCCGAAAAGTTTTCTTGTAAGTATCGACAAATACTTGTTGTTTCAGGCAACACTAACTCACCATGCAACAATATAGGTAACTTGCCATATGGATGTAACTTAAAATGTTCATCACTTTTAAACTCAATAGCTTTACCATTAGCACTAAAACCTGTTGTATAAGTTACTCCAAGCTCTTCACAAATCAACATGACAGAACGAACAAATGTTGAAAAGTCTGGCCCATAAATATGAACTTTATTAGTAGTAGACATGAATACTCACTTTATTAGTTGATTAATACTTATTAGTTTAAAGATTAATCATTACTTTAGAGCCACTTAAAATATGTTCAAGAACATATTTTAAGCTTATGTAATAATATTTTAATCTCCTTAATATAGACAACAAATATGACTTGGAATAAAACACATAAAAAGAATACCAAAGAAAGAGTTCTTCAAAGTGCAGCCCAATTATTTACCCAAGAAGGTTATGAGAAAATTTCAATAAATCAGGTAATGGAACATGCGCAATTAACCCGCGGGGCATTTTATGCTCACTTTGACTCAAAAAGTGATTTATATGCTCAAGCCATTAAAACGGCAGCTAATAATGCTCACCAAGCAATATCAAAAACCACCTCAGATGACATTGCGTCATTAGCAAATCATTACTTGAGTGCAACACATCGAGACAAACTATTGCCACAATCGTGTCCGTTAGCCTGCTTAATTACAGACATTACGCAGCAAGATCAAAAAGTTAAGTCGGTATATACAGATGTATTTAAAGCTTTTATTACCAATATAGACAAATTAACAAATGATCAGCAGCGCTCATTTCAAATAGCAACACTTATGATAGGCGGTATCGCACTATCGAAAGCATTAGAAGATCAAAAACTAAGTGATAGTTTATTAAGTGCATGCCAAAGTGCAATTTCAACACTTGCCAATATTAACAAGCCCAGCACTGACATATAACAAACATAAAGCAGCAACATGCTTCGTCTTATGTGCAATTTTTGCTAAACTAGTGTTGCAATTTATGCCAAATATTATATTATGACGCTTCGTCAACATGACGAAGCGTCATAAATTCGTAATAAGGACGAAACAATCGTTTAATAATATGAAGTTTTGTGACCAAAGTAATACCGAAACAAAGTGTTTTGTCGGTAAATTTAAAAATAAACGCTATGCAGCAATCGCCGATCGTGAACAGGAACTGTTAATAATCGCAGAAAAGCTGATGGAACATGAAGGTTTTTCAGGCTTAACCATGGATAAGCTTGTTGCCGCATGTAATTATTCTAAAGGTACCGTTTATAACCACTTTAACAGTAAAGAAGATTTACTGTGCGCCTTATGTATTAAAGGCATAAAGCTAAGCATGCAGCTGATGCGCAGAGCATTAACATTTGAAGGAAATACCCGCGAAAAAAACTTAGCAATCCATTTTGCTAATCGAGTTTTTGGACTGGCAAGTCCTACTTTGTTTATGTGTATCTTGTCAGGTAAGTCTCCTGCTGTGCAGGAAAAGGCAAGTACAGAAAGACTAAAAGAGATTGATGAACTTGAAGTTGAAATTACAGCTATATGTGATCAAACTTTTAGCGATGCATTAAATGCAGGTGATTTAAACGTTAGCATGGGTGTTGGCATAGATGGCTTTAGCTTTGCCAACTGGGCTATGTCTTTTGGTTCAAATGCACTCATGATAGGTGCCTCTGAAGCGAATGTTATTAAGAGCTTAGATTTAGATTTCGCATTACTATTTAACGTAAGTATTATGATGGATGGCATGGGTTGGAAACCGCTATCACATCAATGGGACTACAAACAAACGTGGCAACGTATCGCCACAGAAGTTTTTTCAAAAGAAATGGCAGCATTAGGACGTTGATGCTGTTTTTTTTCAAACTTAAATGACGATTCGTCAATAAAAGAGGTTAAAATCATGAAACAGTTTTGGCTAAACAGTGTACTAAACCGCCCATGGTTAACATTATTATTTGGATTTATCCTCATTGCTGCCGCCTCGATGGGCGCGCAGAATTTATATTTTCGTGGCGATTACAAAGTATTTTTTGGTGATCAAAATCCACAGCTAATGGCATTTGAACAAATGCAAAAAACATTCAATAAGAATGAAAATGCCAATATAATCATCGCCCCTAAATCAGGGAATGTATTTAATAAAGAAACACTTACCTTGATAAAAGAAATGACCGATCAGTCTTGGTTAACGCCAAACTCTTCTCGTGTTGATTCCATAACTAATTACCAACATACCTGGGCTGAAGAAGATGACTTAATCGTTGAAGATCTCATTTTGGAGGTCGAATTAATTAATGATGAAACAATCGCAAAAGCCAAAGAAGTTGCTTTAAAAGAGCCTAATTTGTTAAATCGCATGATTTCTAAGGATGGTCATGTCGCTGTAATAAATGTCACCGTGCAATTACCAGATGCAGATACACCTGAAACCGCACTAGATACCTCAAAAGCAGTGTTAGATATAACCAACTACTTGGTTAATATGACGGACGAATACAAAGCTAAATATCCAGATCATGATTTTTATCATACCGGCATTGTATTTATGAACAACTCGTTTGCAACGGAAGCGCAAAAAGACGCCTCAACCTTAGTACCGGGTATGTTTCTCGCTATTATTATTGTTTTATGGCTGTTATTACGCTCTTTTACCGGCACCTTATCAACACTTATCATAATAGTAACGACGATTACTGCCACTATGGGGCTATCTGGCTGGATGGGATATTTTCTCAGTGCAGTCACCGTTAACGTTCCCACCATGGTAATGACCTTAGCCGTTGCTGACTGTGTGCATATCATCTCATCCATGCTATACGCCATGAGACAAGGCAAAAGTAAGCAAGAAGCGCTTAACTACAGTATGAAGTTAAACTTGATGCCAGTGTTTATTACCAGTGCAACAACCGCTATCGGCTTTTTAACTTTAAATTTTGCCGAAGTGCCAGTATTAGCTGACTTAGGTAACTTAACAGCACTAGGTGTAATGCTTGCCTTTGTTTTATCTGTCACACTATTGCCTGCTTTGTTGCAAATATTACCTATGCGAACACCGAAAGTAGTTACCGATAACGACGGCGCTTTTGAGAAGTTTGGCGACTGGGTAATTAACAACCACAAACGCTTATTACCTATCTCAGTATTGGTCATGGCCGTAACCCTTGCCTTTACCTTTAATAATGAAGTTAATGATGTTGAAACAGATTACTTTGATAGCAGCACAGCATTTAGACAATCAACTGATTTTCAACAAGAAAACATCAGTGGTATGTCATCTATTGATTTTGCCTTGTTTGGTCAAAAAGCGTCTCAGCTTAATTCGCCTGATATGCTTAATACCGTAAAAGCATTTAGCGATTGGCTTGAACAGCAACCAGAGATTGATCATGTTGCGACAATTTCCAATACTTTCTTGCGACTTAATAAGAATATGCACGGCGACAATGAAGATTATTATTCTTTGCCACAAGAGCAGGAACTAGCCGCTCAATATCTACTATTATATGAAATGTCATTACCCTATGGCTTAGACCTTAATAATCAAATTAATATCGATAAGTCAGCAACGCGTATTACCGCAATTATGCAAAACTTAGGCAGTAAAGAATTTACTGAGTTTGAACAACGCGCATACCAATGGATGAAAGAAAATAGCCAGGGTTACGAAATAAAAGCGGCCAGCCCAAGCTTAATGTTTGCTCATATTGGTGAACAAAACATGACAAGCATGTTGTATGGCACACTACTCGCTCTTGTCTTTATTTCCTTACTGCTTGTCTTTGCATTACGTTCATGGCGAATGGGAGCTATCAGCTTGATTCCGAACTTATTACCTGCAGGTATTGGCTTTGGTATTTGGGGATTATACTCAGCTGAAATTAACATGGGCTTGTCTGTTGTATTAAGTATGACGCTTGGCATCATAGTTGATGACACGGTACATTTTCTAACAAAGTACCGCCATGCAAGATTAGAAGGTAAAGACGCAAAAGAAAGTGTTAGATACTCATTTGCCAGTGTTGGCCGTGCCCTTTGGATCACCACAATTGTACTAACAATAGGTTTTAGCATTTTGGCATTATCAGATTTTAGACTTAATGCCGATATGGGGTTATTAACAGCAATAATTATTGTCTCAGCGCTGGCTGTTGACTTTTTATTCTTGCCAGCATTCCTCATTTTATTGGACAAAAAAACGATTAAACAGGAGAAAAAAGATGCCACTTTACAAACAGCTTAGTAGCCTTGTCATTGGCTTAAGCCTTGTCGCATCACCAGTATTTGCGCAAACGGTTGAAGAAAAAGGCTTAGAAATAGCAAAAGAGCGTAAAGCAAGAGATCTTGGTTGGGGTGACTCAACCTCGCAATCAGAAATGATATTGCGCAACGCTCAAGGTCAGCAAACGGTGAGAAAAATGCGCCTTAAATCGTTGGAAGTTGCCAATGACGGCGATAAAGCGTTGACTATATTTGATCAACCTCGTGACGTGAAAGGCACGGCATTTTTAAGCTTTTCTCACTCGACAACACCAGACGAACAGTGGATGTATTTACCCGCACTTAAACGGGTTAAGAGAATCGCTTCACGAAATAAGTCAGGCCCTTTTATGGGCAGTGAATTTGCATTTGAAGATTTAAGTTCATTTGAAATCGAAAAATACAGCTATAAATATCTGCGAGATGAACAACTAGAGGGACAAGAAGTTTTTGTTATTGAATCAGATCCGGTTGATAAGTATTCAGGTTACACCAAACAAATATCTTGGATAGACAAAGTACATTATCGTCCTTTAAAAATAGAGTTTTATGATCGCAAAAGTAGTTTATTAAAAACGTTAACCTTTAACGACTACAAACTATATTTAGATAAATATTGGCGTGCAAATAAAATGTCTATGGTGAACAATCAAACCAATAAAAGCACTGATTTTATTACCCACAAATTGACCTTTAATACAGGGTTAACAGACAAAGACTTTAATAAAGCTACTCTAAAACGCGCAAAATAATGAAGATGATAAAACCTTACACTTTATTACCTCTGTTACTGCTATCGACTTATACGATGGCAGAAACACAAATCACGGTAAAAGCTGCGATAGAAAATCGTAGCTTTTTGCAAAGTGCCCAATATCAAGGCCAACATGATAATCAACTGTCTGCTTTTATTGAGCCAGAGATTTATTACAGTTGGAATGAAGAACAAGACAGCATAACCTTCAAGCCTTTTTATCGTTGGGACGATAAAGATGATGAACGTAGCCATGGTGATATACGAGAACTAATGTGGTTGCACGTTGGCAACGAATGGGAGTTGCGCACAGGTATTGGCATAGTGTTTTGGGGGCAAGCGGAGTCTCAACACTTAGTTGATGTTATTAATCAAACCGACTTAGTTGAAGCCTTAGACGGTGAAGATAAAATGGGTCAACCTATGATTAATCTAACCTTAGTAAAGGATTGGGGTAATCTTGATTTATTTGTTTTACCGGGATTTCGTGAGCGTACTTTTGCAGGCTTAGACGGACGACTCAGGCCTGAATTAGAAATTAAACAAAGTAAAGCTCTTTATGAATCTTCAAATGAAAATCACCATCTCGACTATGCATTTCGCTGGTCTCATACGCTTTCAGACTGGGATGTAGGGCTCTCTTATTTTAATGGTACATCGAGAGATCCCTCTTTTGTCGCCAATCAAGACGGCCAAACGATTAGTTTGTCGCCCTATTATGCGCAGATGGAACAAGTAGGTGTAGATCTATTATTAGTCTACGATGAATGGCTATATAAATTTGAAGGCATTTATCGCGACTTAAATAACCAAAATGCTTATATTGCAACGGTTGCGGGCTTTGAATATACCAATGTTGGTGTATTTGAGTCTGTGTGGGATATAGGTTGGTTGTTAGAATATCAATATGATAATAACGACGTTATTAAGCAAAATGACGAGCACAATGCACTAATGTTAGGCACTCGCATTGCCTTAAATGATGTTGACGGTACCGAAATATTATTAGGTTATGTTCTGGACCTGGATGACAGTGATACTCAAACAAGCTTTATTGAAGCTTCTAGCCGCATAAACGATAACTGGAAATGGCGCCTAGACGCTTGGTTTATATCAAGTGAAACGCCAAGCAATAACCTATATAGCGTCAAACAAGATGATTATGTACAGGCAAGCTTAGAATATTATTTCTAAGCTATTTAGTACGCAGGTTATCTCTGATTAAGGGGTTCTAGGGATTTTCCCCTCTAAAGTAACATAAATCGC
>TARA_R110002049_G_scaffold303398_1_pt1 | contig 27775 bp, 28 predicted proteins | sample TARA_R110002049 | Tara Oceans TARA_R110002049 (sample SAMEA4396941) | marine metagenome | biome: Polar Biome; feature: [SRF] surface water layer (ENVO:00010504); material: water (ENVO:00002006), including particulate matter (ENVO:01000060) such as... | depth 5 m
GAGTGCTTTTTTTATCAAAAAGCTCGGTTGTGACAACAATTTCATAATATCCATCGACTTCTTTCAACTTACCTGCTTTAAAGGTCTGCTTGTTCAGAAAGTCTCCATTTTTATCAAAATTTTCCCGTACCACCCTTCTATCGGACAATTGTCCGATTAGCATTTCATCTTGTGGGTATGCGGAAAAAATCATAAAAATGAATGTTATTAAATACAATCCTGTTTTCATATGTGGTGCATCAATTCTTTAACCTCCTTGGCAATCACATCGCTCAAATCAATTTTATTCGACTGGTGTGGAATCGTGTTGCAGGAAATGATGTCCTCCACATAAGCGTCCCACAAATCTTGATAGGCATTTCCTGAAAATACGGCATGAATGCCGATGCATATTGCAGGTTTCATTCCCGCACTTTTCAAATGCTCCGTAGTTTCTATCATGGTTCGGGCCGTAGAAATGATGTCGTCTACTAAAACTGGCGTCGCTTCCTTATATTTATCTACATCGGGCACGGAAACCTCAACATCACGGTCGCCATGACGAACCTTTTGTAACACCGTGAAGGGTACTCCTGCTTTTTTTGCCACATCGGAAACCCATTGCTCGCTTTCGGAATCGGGCCCGATAAGTACCGGATTATGTATGTTTGCCTTAATATATTTCGATATTTCGTCAGCAGCATGGATGACCCTGTTCGGAATGTCATATACCTCCCCTAATGAGCTTATCCTATGTAAATGCGGGTCAATGGTCGTGATGCTATCGGCAAAACCTGAAATCAATTTCCCGAAAAACCCAGAGGTAACCCCTTCACCTTCATTGAACACCTTGTCTTGCCTCATATAAGCTAAATAGGGGGCCACCAAGCACGTACACATCGCACCCAATGACTTGGCAGTATGACTCAAAAAATACAACGGTAATAACTTTTCGTCAGGCTCGTGCAGGGTACAGACCATGACCACACACTTGCCTTTTACATCGGAAAGGATACGCGTGTAGGATTCCCCGTCTGGAAACTTGCGTATGGTGCATTCCCCGATTTCCGCTTTCATTTTCTCCGCTAACAATTCCGTGAGTTCTTGGTTTCCCGGAAGACTGAATAATATAGTTTTCATTTGTCCTTTTTTTTATTCTATTGTTATAATATCGTCATGGCTCTCATAATATTCCAAGGCATAGTTCAACTCCCCTTGCGATTCTGCAAAGAGCGTATAGAGTAACTGGCCTTTTTCTATTTCATCGTTTAAATGAACGTTCAATAAAATACCGGCAGATTTGGATTGGGGCGCACCGGAAAGTTTGGCGAGTTTTGCAATCTTTCTATTGTCGATACGTCGTAAAACACCTGTTTTTTTGGCTTTTATTTCGAATTTATAAGGTTTTAGAAGGGGTTGTTTAAAATTACCTTGGGCTTTACAGATAGCGAGAAATTTGTTGTATGCCTTACCTGATTCCAATAGCCCTCTGGCGGTTTGCTTCCCTTTTCCTAATTCGATTTCGCCAGAAAGCTCTAACAGCTCGCCCGCCAATAGAACTGCCCTTTCTCTTAGGTCTTTCGGTGCATCAACTTCATTCTTGAGTACACTAAGGAGGTCCATTGCTTCAAGCGCGGGGCCAATACCTCTGCCGACAGGCTGTGTACCATCTGTAATAACTACTCTTGTATTAAGGCCAACAGCTTTGCCCACGACTTCGAGATGTTCCTTAAGCTTCATGGCAGCGTCATTGGTACGAACCTTGGCCGTTTCACCGACGGGAATATCAATGACCACATGGGTAGAACCTGCGGCCGCTTTTTTAGAAAGCACGGATGCAATCAACTGCCCTTCGCTATCAATATCCAAGGCTTTTTCAATTTTGATGAGCATATCATCTGCCGGACTTAATTGTGCGGTACCCCCCCAAACAAAACATCCGCCTTCTTTTTCAACAACAGCTTTGATTTCTTCCAAAGAGAGGGTAACATTGGTCAATACCTCCATGGTATCGGCTGTTCCCGCCGGAGATGTAATGGCCCGGGAGGAGGTTTTGGGCATGGTAAGCCCATGTGCTGCAACAATGGACACAACAATGGGAGTGGTTCTATTACCCGGTAAACCTCCGATACAGTGTTTATCGACCACAATCTCCTTGTTCCAGTCCAATTGTTTTCCAGAAGCGATCATGGCTTTTGTGAGTTCCGAGATTTCATTGACATCCAATCTATTTCCGGCACAAGCCGTAATAAAGGCCGAAAGATGAATGTTCGAGTAATCTCCTTCAACGATGTCGGTAATGATTTCATCGAAGGCCGTATAATCCAGTTTCTGATTGTAGATTTTTGCCCGTACGTGGCTTAAGGAATCTATAGGTTCTAAATGGGACACCATTAGTGTTTCATTTCCGGACACTTTTAATTTTTTCGCCGCCGCTTCGGATAAACCTATCTCTCCGGCTAGCAGTACATCCGATGTTATTACATTAAGACTGGCAACGATGGACGTACTGAAATTGGATACACGGATTCTGGTCAATGCTTCAAAACCTTCGGAAACACAGACATGGCAATCTTCCCGCATATAGACTACATGTTCGTTCTGTGTATAAATGCCCAAGTGTTTATATTTTAAAGTACTCGATTTTTCTTCCATAACTCTTTGCGTTATTTTAGTTTAAATAGTTCTGGTGATGCCACCAATGGTATTCCTATAATCAAGTCCATTAGCTGTTTTGAAAAGTTTCTACGGATTCAATGCTATATAATTTGGGAATTTCAGAACCCCAATCATAAGTTTCCTTAATGCCTTTTTGCAATGCTTCCGCACCTTCTTTCTCTCCGTGAACAATAAATATCCTTTCCGGTTTCTCTGCGACCTTGCTTAGCCAATCCAATAGTTCGGAATGGTCGGCATGTGCCGAAAGACCTTCTATTTCTGCCACCTCCATTTGAAAGGATACTGTTTTTCCGTACACTTTTAATTCCCTGTCGCCTTCCAACAATTTTCTTCCCCGAGTACCTTCCGCTTGATAGCCCACAAAAAGCAAGGTGTTATTGGGGTTTTGTGCTTGTGTTTCGAGATAATTGAGCATTCTACCTCCTGTGAGCATTCCACTTCCGGCGATGATGATTTTAGGTGTATCGTCGCTTCTCAATTCCATAGTTTCACGATAACTGCTAACCACAGTAAAATAGGAACACATTTCGTCGCACTCATCATCCTCCAACCTGTGCCAATCCCTTGTACGATGGAACAGTTCCAATACATTGGCCCCCATCGGACTGTCCATAATCATCTGCACTTTGGGGATTTTATTTTGTTTTAACAACCTCCAAAATATCAGCATCATCAATTGGGCACGCTCTACGGAAAAACTTGGTATGAAAAGGCTTCCGCCCCTTTCAATGGTTTTGTTGACCAATTTTTCAATTTCGGGAAGTGCCTCTGCTTCTTCGGGATGAAACCTGCCGCCATAGGTCGATTCTATAAAAAGAACATCCGCCTTTTTTGGTTTTAGCGGTGGATATAGCAATAAATCGTTGGTTCTGCCGATATCCCCTGAAAAAACAAAACGTTTTCCGAGAACATCCAATTCTATGTAGGTAGCGCCAAGGATATGGCCGTTGTACTGAAATCTAGCTTTTATGTTTTTCATCAAGGGCAGCCATTGGCCGGGGGGTACTCCCTTGAAATAGGGAACGGTTTTTTCAACATCCTTTAAATCGTAAAGCGGTTCGGCGGGGCTGTGTTTGGAATAACCTTCCTTATTGGCACGTTCGGCTTCCTGTTCTTGAATCTTGGCACTATCGTTCAATATGATTTTGGCAATGTCCAGGGTGGGGTACGTTCCATAAATGGGTCCCTTAAAACCCTGTTTGACCAATCTGGGCAGATAGCCTGTATGGTCCATGTGCCCATGCGTAAGCAAGACCGCGTCAATTTCCGAGACTTCAACGGGTGGATACTCCCAGTTTTTTAGACGTAGTTCTTTTAGTCCTTGAAAAAGACCACAATCAATCAAGATTTTGCGTTCGCCAGTATCCAGGAGATATTTTGAACCGGTAACGGTTCCTGCAGCTCCTAAAAAGTGAATGTTTATTTTGTTGTTTTTCATTTATAGTACCCGTTTAGTGTCCCCCACAGCAGGAAGGTGTGTTCCCTTTATCTTGGTCCGGTTGGCATAACTCCGCTATTTCTTTGTGGAGATCATGAAAATCCTCTTTGATGAGAAGGGCTAGTTTCTTGGTGGATTTGGGTTCGGAGTTTACCATCTCCAATAGTATTTCAAAAGCTTCTTCAAGTAATTTGGAATCATCCTCCATTGCTTGGTAAAATGGCTCTAGGTCTGTACTCTTCTGTTTTTTCAATTCTTCTGTTTTCATATGTTTTCTTTTTAGGATTAATTAATGTTTGTTGGTTTAATGCGCTGTGCATAATTCTTCCGAATCTTCGAGAATTTTTTTTTGTCGTTGCTTGGCGATACCTATTTGCTCCAATAGTGATGGGTTTTCGTTAATATCCTTGCAGAGCACAATGCCTTTATCCAATAATTTGGATTTCTCGGCCTTTGTCAATGTTGTTAAAGAGGTTAAGGGATGTAGACCGGATCTGTCTATGCGTTCTTTCAGACCGTTCCCTTTCGGATAATCCCAACTTGTAAGCATCAGCCCAACACAGGTACCATATTGTATGGCATCGGTGGTAAAGCGGGTATTGGTATAAACACCCCCTTGATGAAACTTGGTTTTATGGCCTTGCTGTTTTTCCCATTGTTTTTCCACATCCAAAAATCTTGATTGGATATAGAGCGGGATTTTCACGTTGCAAAACCGGCCCTGATCACTATGGTATTTACATTCAATCATATAATGCTTGTTGTCTTTTTCAGCTATCACATCCACTTCATGCTGTACACAATTGCCTTGAACGATTACCCCGACTTTTGTATCAAAACCTTCTTGACTCAATATGGCCCCAACAAATTTTTCAAAGGGATAACCCGAAGGCCCGAGTTCCATAAGGGCTTTTTTTAGTTTATACCGCGAAGCGCTCATACGGGCCTTGCTCTTTAGCATCCTAAAGGCACTTCGGTATATTTCTTTGGTGGTCATGCCATGGGATACCCTGTCCCTAATTTCATTGGCAATTTCTTGAACAAGCGTTTCGTCAGCCTTTGAACGGCGCAATGATTTGATAAGCTTGTTGATATCGAATTCCTCAAGTTCACCGGAATATTTTCTTATCTGTACCTGCTGGGGCATTCTCTATATTTTAATGCTCATCACTGGTAGCGAAGAATGGTTGGCGACCCCTTCTGTAATGCTTTTTGAGAACAAACTCAAAAAACCTGTATTGCCGTGTGTACACATGGCAATCAGGTCCGCTTTGTTGTGTTTCAAATATGTATTGATGCCCGTTTCAACTTGGTTCTCGTTATACACGTTCATGGAGAAATTCTTGAGTTCTGGAAAACCCTCCAAAAACTTTCGTATGGGATCTAGGCCAAGGGCGATACTATTATGGTCTGAAGCCGTGTTGATGCGTAATAGATGAATTTTCGCATTACATTTTTCTGCGATGGATAGTACTTCCCTAAAAGCACTGCCCACATCTTCCATAAAATCTGAAACGAAGACGATATCCTTGAAAGGAAAACTTACATCATCTTCTTTTACCACAACGACCGGCACATCGGATTTTCTTACCAAACGTTCTACGTTACTTCCGACAAGTTCACGAACTATGCCCTTGGTGCCACTGCTTCCTGTAACGATGAAATCATGGTCATAATGACCCGAATGTTTCAGAATGTTGTCTTGATCTACATGAAATTGTAAAAAGGTTTGGCATTTTAGATGTTCTTTTTCGGCCTTTTTTTCCAGTTCACGTAACGAGGCTTTCGCTTTTCCAATTTTTTTGAGGGTTTCTGGATACCGTTTTTCCTTTTGCTTGTCCAATTTGACCCAATCGACAGGGGTTTTTAACAAATGGAAAAAATGGATTTCGGCATTATAAAGTTTGGCCATTTCAATGCCCAAATCGGCGGCTTTGTTGCAGTTTTCTGAGAAATCCGTGGGTACGAGTATATTTTTCATAGTGTTATTGTTTTAAGGTTTATTTAGATTTAAGTACTTCCTTAGGAAGCTTGTCGTTTTATTTGCTGGCTACTTCGTTTCCCGAGTCGATTTGTTTTTCAAAACAATCCAGATTATGTATGGTGGTTTCGGCAATATTCGTCAGTGCCGTATCGGTCAAGAAGGCCTGATGGCTCGTTATCAGAACATTATTGAAGGTCATCAAACGAGCGATTACATCGTCCTGTAAAATCTCGTCAGAATGGTCTTCGAAAAACAGTCCTTCCTCTTCTTCATAGACATCCATACCAAAGTACCCGACCTTTCCGGTTTTTAGTCCATCGATGACCGCTTTGGTATCTACCAGACCGCCCCTGCTCGTATTGATGAGCATAACACCTTTTTTCATGACCCCAATTTGCTCGGCATCTATTAAATGTTTCGTGTCGGTAGTCAAAGGCACGTGAAGACTGATAATATCCGATTCGGCACATAATGTTCTACAATCGGTATAGCGGGCACCAAATTTTTCTACTAGGTCTTCATCCTTGTTGACATCATAGGCTAGAATTTTACAGCCAAACCCATGAAGGATTTTGACCAAGACTGCGCCAATCTTTCCGGTGCCCAATACCCCAACCGTTTTGCCGTTCAAGTCAAAACCAGTGAGTCCGTTTAAGGAAAAGTTTTGTTCACGCACTCTATTATTGGCCCTAATTAGTTTTCTGTTCAAAGCCAATATGAGTGCGACCGTGTGTTCTGCGATGGCGTAAGGCGAATATGCGGGAACACGAGCCACCTTGATGTTCATTTCATCCGCCTTGTCCATATCCACATGATTGTAGCCTGCCGAACGAAGAGCTATGTATTTGACTCCGAACGCACCTAATTTTTCTAGTACGTTGGCGGATGCATCATCCCCTGTAAATAGACTGATGGCCTCCGAGCCTTTTGCCAAGGGAACGGTATGCTCGGATAATCGTTCCTCTAGTAGCCTCAATTCATGTTTGCCGTCATTGGCGGATGTTAAATAGGATTCTTCAAACTTATGGGTGCTGAATACCGTTGTTTTCATTTGCGTTTTAATTTTATTTACCAAAAATCTTTACGAGTTCGTACAATTCGTCTTGTACCTGGTGTTGTTTTACCACTTGGTCAAAAGGCGTGAGGCTAAGTTCGTTGTTGAGAATACCGACCATAACGCTCTTTTTTTCTTGTAAAAGGGCCTTTACCGAAGCTGTCCCAAGTCTTATCCCCAACATACGATCGGCAGCGGAAGGGTTTCCACCGCGTTGCACATGCCCCAGTTTTGTGATGCGGAGGTCTACCTTCGGATTTAATTCCTTGATCTTTGATGCCGCTATTTCGGCACCAAGTTCATCGCCTTCGGCAACTACGGCAATGAAGGCTTCTTCGCTATCATAAACACTTGCCTTTTCGAGCAAACGGACAAAATCTTGTCCGCTTTCCGGCACTAAAATGGCATCGGCACCTACGCCCAACCCAGAATGCATTGCTATATATCCGCAGTCCCTTCCCATTACCTCAATTAGAAATATTCGGTTATGTGATTCTGCTGTGTCCCTAATCTTATCAATGTTTTCGATTGCCGTATTCACTGCGGAATCAAAGCCCAAGGTGAAGTCGGTTCCGGCCATGTCATTGTCAATGGTACCCGGAATACCGATAAATGGTAGTTCGCAAATCTCCGAAAAGGCGAGCAGCCCTTTAAAAGTACCATCCCCTCCCACGGCGATAAGTGCATCGATGTTATTTTTCCGAAGGTTCTCCAGGGCCTGCTGTCTTCCCTCTTTAGTTAGGAATCTTGCGCTTCGTGCGGTCTTAAGAAAAGTACCGCCCCGATGCACTAATTTTTGAAGTTCCTGGGTATCCAATTCGACTAAATCCCCATCGATTAGGCCTTCATAACCTTTACGAAAACCACTTAATTTTATGCTGTTCACTTCGGCAGTTTTTGCAATGGCAAATAAAGCTGCGTTCATGCCTGGGGAATCCCCTCCCGAGGTAAATACCCCAATATGTTTCATATTCGTGTTCATGATTTAGTGGTTTTAAGATTAGCGGTAATCAGATCGGGTATTTTTCCGTAAAACCGATTGAAAACCATACAAGCCGTTAAGTCGCCGGTAACATTGACTGCAGTTCGGAACATGCCGAGCAAGCGCTCCACCCCGATTATTATGATAATCCCCTCAGAAGGTATTCCGGCCCCCGATAATACCGAAGCCAGTATGACAACGCCACCTCCGGGTATGGCCGGGGTTCCGATCGAGGCCGCAACGATCGTAACGACGACGACAATTATATTCAAAAGGCCCATTTCAAGGCCATAGGCCTGTGCTATGAACAAAGTCGTTATGGTCTGGTAGAGGGCCGTACCATCCATGTTTACGGTAGCCCCGATGGGAATTATGAAATTACTGATAGAGCTATCTACTTTCAGTTCTTCCTCTGCTGTTTTCAGCGATAAGGGCATGACCGCCGCAGAACTTGTAGTCGAGAATGCTAAAAGCTGGACATCCGTAATTTTCCGTAAAAATTTAAGAGGATTAGTCCGGCCAAGTGTGCTTACCAATAAGAGGTAGATAACAATCAACATAAATAGGCCCAACAGTACAACGAGCACATAAAAACCCAATCCTGAAAGGGAGCTTAACCCGACACTGGATGTAAGCTGGGCCATCAATCCGAATACTGCCACCGGCACCAACAACATGGCCCATTTTACTACGGTCATACAGATTTCCTGTACGGCACTCAAAAGTAATTTTACCGGTTTGAGCAAATCATTGGGTAACGACAGAACGGCTACCCCTATGATAATGGTAAAAATGACAATGCTCAACATTTCGCCACTTACCATGGAGGCCAATGGGTTTTCGGGCAGTAGATCCGTTATGGCATTCGGAATATCATTTATTCCAAAGGATAGTTCCGAACTTTCGGCAGTATCGGCCAATGCATTTGCATGATCCATTTCCGCCTGTTGGTGCAGATACTTTCCAGGTCTGAACAGTGTGGCTAGCACCGTTCCTATGGTTACCGATATAATTGTTGTTGATATAAAATATAAGAGTACACCACCCCCCAACCTTTTTAGATTTTCCTTGTCGTTACTGGCTATGCCCGTAATGATGGAAGCCACGATCAAGGGAATCATGATCATTTGCACCAATTTGAGGAAGAGCATTCCCGGTAGGGCCAACCAATTTCCCAACATATCGGCAGTCGCCTTACTGACCCAACCGTTTTGAGGACTTAATAATAACCCGAAACCTACACCCAAAAACAAAGCGATAATCACTTTTAGCCATAACCTGCTCTCTACCAGTCTCTGCAAGTAATGATTTAATGATTTTAAAGATTTTATTTCGGTTTCGAACATGGTATTTTATCACTTAGGCTATCGTTATTTTTTCCTCCAAATAAACACTTTGGACCGCATGCAATAATTCTACCCCTTCTTTAATGGGTCGTTGAAAAGCTTTTCTTCCAAGTATGAGACCCGAGCCTCCTGCCCGTTTGTTCACAATTGCGGTTGTGATGGCCTCGGTCATATCAGAGGCTCCTTTGGAACCCCCACCGGAACTGATCAGTCCTATTTTGCCCATATAGCAATTGGCAACCTGTAAACGACACAAATCGATGGGGTGTTCGGTGGTCAGGGTTTCATACATGGCATCGTCATATTTCCCAAATTGAAGGTCTTTAAAACCGTAATTTGTAGTGGGCAGTTTTTGTTTGATGATATCCGCCTGTATCGTTACCCCAAGGTGGTTGGCTTGTCCCGTTAAATCTGCAGCGGTGTGAAAGTCCTCTTTATCCGTTTTGAAAGCATTATTACGGGTGTAACACCACAAAATCGTGGCCATGCCAAGTCTATGGGCTTCGGCGAAAGCTTCCGCAATCTCCACTATCTGTCGATTACTTTCCTTAGATCCAAAATATATGGTCGCCCCAATAGCAACTGCGCCCATATCCCAAGCGTCCTTGACCTTTCCGAACAAGGTTTGGTCGTAGGCATTGGGGTATGACAGTAGTTCATTGTGGTTTATCTTCACGATGAACGGTATTTTATGCGCGTATTTCCGAGCGTACAGACCTAATACACCAAAAGTCGAGGCCACCCCGTTACAACCTGCGCCAATGGCCAGTTTTATAATATTCTCAGGGTCAAAATAATCGGGGTTTTTATAGAAGGAAAAAGCGGCACTATGCTCGATTCCCTGATCTACGGGAAGTATGCTTAAATACCCTGTATCCTTCAGGTTGCCATGCCCGTACATTTGGGCAAGACTTCGAAGCGTTTGTGGATTACGATTGCTGTTGACAAAAACTTTGGAGACAAAATTTTTATCGGGCAATTGCAGTTCATCCTTGGTAATCTTTTCGCTAACATGATCTAAATAGAAGGACGCTTTGTCCCCCAACTGCTCTATTAATTTTTCGTGAGTGTTCATTCTTGTTACTATTGATTAATACCTAGACTTTTATTGGTCTTAGCGATGGATTTATTACCATCCATCTCGATTCCGGTAAGTGCCCGAATGGCGTCGATCGTCTCAGGAATTACAATCGCTTGATTGTCCACCACGTAGGCATAAAAGAGTTCATCGCCCACCACTTTTAGCATATCTTCCCATAGGGCTACCTCGTACATGTCGCCCCAAGGCCTGCCCATATCCAAAAACATTTCCTTGATGGTGTTGTTGGAGACCAAGCCTTGATCATAGTGAATAAACTTGATTCTACTTGAGGTTTTGAGGGCGTTCAACACCTCTTCCTTTGATGTTTCTTTCTTTAGTTTCACGTTCCAGTAATGCATATGGCTCAAGGTTTGGGGAACTTTGACCGCTGAAGTAATGACATCCAAATCCGGATCGACACTTTGCGCATCGGGCCCTTGATGACTTGGGATTTCCTTTTCTGGCATCATGGTATTCATAATGCCTCCTAAATGGCTTTCCCAAGGATCTGTCGCTCTTCTTAATAATGTTCCCCGTGCATAATCCAATAAATCCGCTCTTTTTAAAGCAGTCAAGGTTCGAAGAATGGAAGTGGTATTACAGGAAACTACCCTTGTAGCATTTAAATTTAAAGCAGATTGGTAATTATTTTCGGCACTAAAGGAATGCCCAGTAGTTTCGTGCTTTTCCCCGCCGTGCAGAATGAATTTGATGTTATTTTTTTTATAGGTCTCCACATTTTTTGCCGCAATCTTTTTAGGGGTACAATCCACCACTAAGTCCGTCTTTTTTAATAGGCCCTGCAAGTTGCCCTTCACCGAAATGCCGGAGGCCTTCATTTCTTTTTCGGCTTCGGTAGTTGCTGCATAGATGTCATAATTCTTTCTTACGGCGTTTTGTATACGCCAATCGTTGATAACATCGCAAACCCCAACAAGGTTCATATCATCCTGTATATTAATTGCATCGGCCACTCTTTTTCCGATGACTCCGTATCCTACTACTGCTATATTTTTCATGTTATTCTTGTTTAAACTATTCGTATTTAATTAGATTTTATTTGTTCAACGGGCTGTGAGGCTTTCTTATGGACTTTCTTTTTATCCTTATCCACCTTAAAATTTCTAATAATTACTCGATTACTCTTCTCATAGGAAAAATAGCTTACGGCCCAGTTGAATCCGACCAATAATTTGTTACGAAATCCGCTGATAGACATTAGATGCACAATTGACCATAGCAACCAGGCAAAATATCCGGCAAACTTCAATTTCCCCAAATCGGCAACTGCTCTCCGTTTTCCAACAGTGGCCAAAGAGCCCTTGTCTTTGTAGATGAAAGGTTCGGAGGATTTAGATCGTATGTTGTTCAGCAACATCTTGGCCAGATGTTTTCCCTGCTGCATGGCTGCTTGTGCGACCTGTGGGTGGCCTTTTGGGGTTTCTTCAGAAATTAATGCGGCAATATCCCCAATGGCATAAATGTTTTCTTGACCATCCACTTTCAAATGTGCATCGGTTTTTAAGCGATTTCCCTTGACTACATGCCTCTCATCGATACCCTTTGGGAAGTCCCCTTTTACACCTGCTGTCCAAATCAAGTTCTTGGCTAAAATGGTCTTGCCGCTTTTGGTATTGACCACCCTGCCATCATAATTGCTAACGGACTCTTTCAGCAATACTTTCACGTTTAGATTTTCCAAATAGGTTAGGGTTTTTGAAGAAGCTTTGTCGGACATCGCCATGAGTAGTTCGTCCATAGCTTCTACCAAATAAATGTTCATTATGGAGGAAGGGTACTCGGGATAGTCCTTTGGAAGGATGTATTTGCAAAACTCCGCCAAGGCACCTGCCATTTCTACTCCGGCGGGGCCGCCGCCCACAATCACAAAATTCGTGAGGGCATCGCGTTCCTCATCATCGCATGTAATCGCGGCCTGCTCCAAGTTTTGCAGCATCATGTGGCGGATATTTAGGGAATCTCGGATATCCTTCATGCCCAAACTATTTCTTTCCACTTCTTCCATACCAAAGAAGTTGGTCTTTGTTCCCGTTGCTAAGACCAGATAGTCGTAGGTAAGTTTTCCTTTGTCCGTTATGACAGTATTGGTAGAGGCTTGAATTTCCTTTACCTCGGCCAGCCTGAAGCTCACATTCTTATACCCCTTAATTTGTTTTCTAAAAGGGAACACAATACTATCGGGTTCGAGGCCGCTAGTGGCTACCTGATAAAATAAGGGTTGGAATTGATGAAAGTTGTTGCGGTCTATCAGTACAACCTGAACATCTTTGTTTTTCAGCCCTTCCACCAATGCTAGACCCGCAAAGCCCCCTCCAACTATAACTACCCGTGGCAACCTGGAATTTGGCAAGCAGATTGCTTCCGTCACTTTGCACGTATGATCGTCGATACCGTTTAACATTTGATTCTGTTTCATTAACTTTTTACTGTTTATTTTTTTCTTTCGAGTCGCGTTTCCGGACTATCACGACGGAACAGTCGGCATGTGTTGCCAAGGACTGGGAAACCGAGCCGAGCAAAAATCTAGAGAATGCGCCATGGCCCTGCGACCCGACTATGATCAAATCGGCATCAAAGGCTTCCGCCTTTTCTAAAATTGCACTTTTGGGAAGCCCCTCTACCACGGCTGTTGTTATCGACAATACGTCATTCTTGTTCCTTAATGATTTTGAAGCTTCATTAACAAGGTCTTCTGCCGATTTTTTCGCATTGGAAACGGTTTCTTCATAATAATTACCAAGCGTGCCGCCCAAAGGAAGAGCACCAGGAGCGGCCAACATGGGATTTTCGAATACATTCAAAATACATACTTCGGTACCCGCAGGCAACGGTAGGGCCGCAAGTTCATCTATAGCGACTTTACTAAAGTCAGAACCATCTATTGCCAATACTATTTTCATCTTTCTAAATTTATTTGTTCATAATTAATTATGCTTAATTCCCATATTGCCAAATCAACTTATGACCAGGGGTTTCATCAATTTTTTCCAATACAAATGCTCGTATAGCCCCGACCAGTACATTCCGAAAGTGAAAGCGAACAAAAGCTCTTCTATTGGAATGCCGGCCACCAGAATATCACTAAGGTTTTCCAGATTCCAGAAAAGTTCTACATAATCGGGATAGAAGGGGAGAATACTTCCGAAATAAACAAAGTACAATGCCGTGAACAGAAATCCACTTGTCCAGATTTTGGTCTTTAGGTCCGGACGACAGTACAGGGTGGCCATTCCACCCAAAAACATGGCCAATATTCCACAGTAGATATGATTCAAAGGCGTGAACAGGGCCAACATCAAAAACACTACTGCCGGTACGAAAAGGATATATAGGTGCAACCGGTGCCTTTCATGTTTCCGTTCGGTATGCGGTATTTCAACATACTTTCGCTTAAAAATAAGATTGTAGATTACCGTGCCTATGCCCCCTATGGCAAAAGAGAAGATTAGGCTTTCAATATCGAACCCTGTCTTTATCGCCAAATCGAAAAGCGATGGCGGATGCCAATATTCGGGAACAAAAAGGGGTTCGGTAAGCCCAAAGGGCATAGTTATCCAACTCATCTTCAGCATTTCTCTTCGAGAATCTTTCTTCATTAGATAGACCACGCCCCAGAGGGCTAAAATAATAAGGGACCATATGAACCAGACGTACTGCATTTATCGTTTTAGCTGTGCATTGTAAAAAGCTGCGATCAGCGCTCCTGTCAGCCATCCGATAATGAATGTTTGGATCATCCCAATTATAGCTTCCCAAAAAGGAACATCCATGCGAATAATACTGGTTGTGTCAAGCCCATGGAGCAGGCTGTTGAAAAAATCTATGGTACCTTCCCTGCCGGCCGTAAACATGACGACCATACAGCCAATGTAGAGGATGGCGGCAGTGAGACCGAATGCAAATCCGAATTTTTTAATGTTTATACGGTTCATGATTTCTGTTTTTAGTTATTTGTCCGTTCCCAAGGTTTTTTTTGAATCTTCATATTCTTCCTTGGTAATTTCTCCTTTTGCAAATCGTTTTTTTAGAATTTGCATAGGATCTTCATTGCTCGATTTTTGGTAGGGTACGTCATACGGGATAAAGAAAATCCACACCAGTAGTACGAGCCAGATAATCCACCATATAATGTGCATGCCGCCCCAATGTCCTTCGAAATAGTGCATAGTTAAAAGTTTTAAATGTTAGTACTTAATTAATTCAATTCTGAAATTGTATAGCCCTCAAGTCGATTCAACTGTTTCTGCAGATCATCGACCGAAAGGTTCGATTTCATACTGATCTTGGCGACTCCTTTCGGACTTAAAAAAATCTTTGCCTCCTCAATGTCTTCATGAGACTCCAATACTTTTTTGACCTTTGTTATGCAACCGCCACAATTGATTCCGTCTATTTGATATTTTCTTTTCATTTTTTCGGGGATTTCAGTGTTGATGCTGTTTTTGGTCGTGCTTTTCCTTTTCTTCCTTTTTTCTTTTAAGGTTATCCTCCGTTAGCCCATGGGTATGGCCACCATGTCTCATGGGCATCAAGAGATGCACCGCGAACATGATTACTATGAACGTAAACAGTGTGAGGTTGCCTTTAATGCCGAATGCTGGTGCAAAAAAGATGAAAAGAAGCGGAAGTCCGCAACCGAGTATCATCCATATCCAATGATTCTTCATAATCGAAAATTTAAAAGTTAATCCTTAATTGTGTTCAGAATGGTCTTGCTCAGATGGTTCTATTTTATTTGAACCATCCTTCATGCCCATTCCTTTCATATCCATTCCCTTGTCGCCCATCATCTTCTTGCAAGACTCCATACAATCTTCGCTCATCATGCCCTTTTCGTGCATCATTTGCATCATATTGCCCATCATTTTTCCATCTTTCATCATGGATTGCATCATGTTTTTCATCATTATACTATCTTTCATCATCATCTGCATTCCCTGGCCCTGCATCATGGTACCCATCATCTTTTGATTGCCCTGCATCATCTGCATGGCATGGTCGTTGCCTTGCATGTTGTCCATGAATTCAGTCATGTAACTGTGGTTGCTGGCAATTGCATCAAAGAGTTCCGTTCTCGTTTGCGAATTTTCGAGCATTGCATTAGGACCTGTTTTCTGGTTGCAACCGGATAGACTTACTAAGCCAATTGCCAGTAAAATAATTGCTGCTGTTCTCATCATATTTGATTTTTAATTAATATTATTTCAGTTATTCGTTTTGTATTTATCTACAATTGTCTTGTTTTAGTTGCGTTTTCAATTCTTTTTTGATTCTAAACATTAGCTTGTTTTTCTGGTAATCTCCAAGGTTAAATCTAGGTATTGCCAAAAGCCTTTGTCTGCATAATTCTCTTTATTATTTATATAATTTCGTCAAAGAAATTTCGCTCCCAGGCTTGATCATTTTTATAATCGGTCATGCTCATGCCCATGATTTCCTTAAACTGCCTGGATAAGTGGTTGACACTGCTGTAATCGAGCAAATAAGCGATATCCGAAAAGGTATGTTGCCGCAACTGAATGAGCTCTTTTACCTTTTCTATCTTCAGCTTTATGAAGTATTTTTCAATAGTGATATTTTCATTTTTTGAAAAAATCTTGCTCAGTACCTTGTACTCTCGATGTACTATGTTAGCCAGATAGTCCGAGGTTTTTCCCCGATTGTTGATAGGGATATCAGCGACCAATGAGATCAAGGCGATCTTGATTTTCTCGACTATCATCTCTTCTTCGCTTTTGGCTATTTCAAAACCGTTGGAATGGAGGACGTCCACCACTTTTTGGTCTGCTTCAGCAATAGCTATTTCTGGAGCCTTTACCGTAAGTTTCCCTAGTTCTAGGGATAGTATGGTAATGCCCAAATCATGCAATTCTTGCTTTATGACCTTTAGGCAACGCCTACAAACCATATTCTTTATCCAATATTCCCTTATGGAATCCATGGTGCATGTATTATGGTTTACATTAAATCTCAGGTAAAATCCTGTTTGGCAATCAATCTGAATATTCTGTCGTGGGAATGGGGTACGACAAAAAGGGGCCACTTAAGAGGTATGGCCAATGCGAAGAGCGGACTATTGCATAAACAATCCGCTTAAATAAAAATCAAATTAAGAAAGTCTCGTGAAGAACTAGTAAATCCTTCTGAATCAACGGAGGTTTATAGTTTTTGAAGGGAACTACATTTTCCTCAAGTCCTTCAAAAAGGTTTATATAAGTGTGGACAAAGGCCTTTAAGAAGACAAAATTTTGAGAATCAATCTCAAAGGAAACCTTTTGGAGATTATCATTACCTTGCTGTATAAATGAATCATCACTACAACAGTCTCTAGCTCCAATTGAACACTTTTTTGAAGTGTTTTCCGGCTTTTGGATTTTTTGATCACAGGGCGTTGCTTTACCGAACACGGCAATATCTACCAGTTTTTCACAGCAAAAATGCATATCCGCCGTAAACGAGGTAGTCGAAAAGAGTACCGCCAACGTCAAAAACATGGATAATGTTTTGCTAAAAAACTGCTTCACAATCTAAAATTACAAAATTTTGTTTACCCCCAAAAATAATCTATTTTTTGACAATCTTACTTAATTATCTGAAAATCAAATATATATTTGGTGATCCATATAACCTTAATAACAAATGTAAACTAGAGGCTTAAACAAATAAATGATATTTATCATATCGCCGATAATTGACTTTGTTGGCATGGGACTTGAAAGAAAATCAAGGTATTAGATTTCCAAAATTTTGTTAAACAAAAAAAGAGTGTTAAAATTTTTGTAGTTTTGCAGAACGGATGAAAAGTGTTTTCCATAAAATAACATCGTTTACAATGGCACTATTAGTGCTGTTATCAACCTTCTCTTTTTCGGTTGCGCAACACTATTGTGGTGATGTTCTGGTTGATTACTCTTTCTTGGGCCATGCAGAATCTTGCGGCATGGAAGTTCAGGAGACAGCAGAGTTACCAGAGTGCAATTTGGTCAAAGCCGACTGCTGTAGCGATGAAGTCCTTACCGTTGATGGCCAGAACGACTTAAAAGTATCTTTCGAAAAATTAAGTTTTGAACAACAACAGTTTGTTGCCCTCTTCATCTACACCTATCTTAATCTTTACGAAGGACTACCTGAAAACATAGTCCCGTTTAGTGATTACCCCCCTCCACTTTTGGTCAAGGATATACAGATCCTAGATCAGATTTTCCTCATTTGATTTTTAAGTAATAGCATTTTACAGCCCGACTGATAGCAGTTTAGGGCTTATCCTGTTTTCGTTGGTTTCCGGCCAGCACTTCTAATTACTTAATCATCAATGTCATGCTGAATAAAAGCATCAAATTCCTTATCGAAAATAAATTGGTAGCCGTTTTGCTCCTAGTCCTTTTTGTAGGCTGGGGAACCGTAAACGCCCCTTTCGAGTGGAGCACTGGCTCATTACCAAGAAACCCTGTTGCCGTAGATGCCATACCTGACATCGGGGAAAACCAGCAGATTGTTTTTACCAAATGGGACGGTCGTTCCCCACAAGATATCGAGGATCAAATTACCTACCCATTGACAACCTCACTCTTGGGAATACCAGGGGTTAGGACCATCCGTAGCTCCTCCATGTTCGGATTTTCAAGTATCTATATCATATTTGAAGAGGATATCGAGTTCTATTGGAGCCGCAGTCGAATCCTTGAAAAATTGAACTCCTTACCGAGCGGTTTACTGCCCGATGGGGTCAACCCTGCATTGGGGCCGGATGCCACAGGACTTGGACAAATCTACTGGTACACTTTGGAGGGACGCGATGAGAAAGGAAATGTCACAGGCGGCTGGGATTTACAGGAGCTTAGAAGTATTCAGGATTTTTATGTTAAATATGCCCTATCGTCAGCAAGCGGTGTTTCAGAGGTGGCCTCTATAGGGGGTTATGTACTAGAATATCAGGTAGATGTGAACCCCGAACTGATGAAGCAATACGGTATTGGGCTACAGCAGGTGGTAAAAGCGGTAAAACAAAGTAATCGTGATATTGGGGCACAGACCTTGGAAATTAATCAGGCCGAATATCTTATTCGCGGGCTTGGGTATGTGAAGTCCATCGAGGATCTACAGAATGCAGTCGTTACCTCTGAGGATTACACGTCCATTCGCTTAAAGGACATTGCAAATGTTTCCTACGGACCGGCCACCCGGCGCGGTATTTTGGATAAGGAAGGCGCAGAAGTTGTCGGTGGCGTAGTGGTCGCACGGTATGGTGCCAATCCAATGGAAGTCATCAATAATGTTAAAGACCAAATCAATGATTTAAGTGCCGGACTGCCCTCAAAAGTACTTGAAGACGGCAGAACATCTCAACTTACCATTGTTCCTTTTTATGATAGGACCGAACTCATTCAAGAAACGCTGGGTACGCTCAATGAAGCCCTGACCTTGGAAATTTTCATTACCATTTTGGTCATCATTATCATGGTCTTCAATTTAAGGGCATCCATCCTGATATCGGGGCTGTTGCCGGTTGCGGTGCTTATGGTGTTTATTGCGATGAAGCTATTCAATGTGGATGCAAACATCGTGGCACTTTCGGGTATAGCCATTGCCATTGGAACCATGGTGGATGTAGGGGTCATACTCTCGGAAAACGTCATACGGCATTTGGACGAAAATGAAGAGGGCCTACCCATTAATACCGTTGTCTACAATGCCACCGCAGAGGTGTCGGGGGCCATATTGACCGCCGTAATGACCACCATCATCAGTTTTATTCCGGTATTCACGATGATCGGGGCCGAAGGAAAACTCTTCAGACCCTTGGCCTTTACAAAAACCTTTGCGCTTACCGCATCCATTATCGTAGCCTTATTTTTGATACCACCCTTTGCGGCCTTTCTATTTAGAAAAAAAAGCATAAAGAAAACCACTGGATACGCCGTTAATGGAATATTGATACTTCTAGGGATTATAGCCCTTGTTTATGGCTTTTTATTAGGATTTATATTGATTGCCTTCGGTATCGTAGGCTTGCTAAAAAATCCGGAATTGGCATCACGTATTTCCACTGGATTTTCGCTTTCCGAAGAACGAGCCAATCTTATCAATATCATTATTTCGGCCTTTGCCATTGTTTTTGTTTTGGCGGAATACTGGAGACCGCTCGGTCTCGATAAGAGTATTTTTTGGAACCTGATTTTTGTTTCGCTTATATGTTTCGGACTACTGGGCTTCTTTACCATATTCCGGAACTATTATACAAGGATACTTCGCTGGGCATTACGGAATAAACTGATATTTCTTTCCATACCCACCGCCATTGTGATATTCGGGGTAATGATTATGCGCAATACGGGCAAGGAGTTTATGCCTTCATTGAACGAAGGTTCGTTTTTATTGATGCCTACCTCCCTTCCGCACGCCGGTGTCGAAGAGAACAAACGGGTATTGCAGCAACTGGATATGGCTGTAGCCAGTATTCCTGAAATAGCAACGATAGTCGGCAAATCCGGTAGAACCGAATCCGCATTGGATCCGGCACCCTTGTCGATGTATGAGAACGTCATCCAGTACAAGCCAGAATACGTGTTGAACGAGAACAGGGAGCGCCAACGGTTCAAGGTTAATGAAGATGGCCTCTTCGAACTCAGGGACGGCACCTTTGTGACCAATCCGAACATGGTTCTAGATGATGAAGGAAATTACGATGAGTCTGCCATAGTTTCTGCATTCTCTGTTAAACAAAAGGATTTGATTCCCGACAATGATGGGGAATATTTTAGAAACTGGCGGCCTGAAATTGAATCCCCCGATGATATTTGGAACGAGATTGTACGTGTAACGAAACTTCCAGGCGTTACATCCGCGCCCAAGCTGCAGCCTATTGAAACCCGCTTGGTCATGTTGCAAACGGGAATGCGGGCACCTATGGGCATCAAGGTAAAAGGGCAAGATTTAAAGGAAATAGAAGCCTTTGGCCTCAAGCTTGAAGACATTTTAAAGGAAGCCGAGGGGGTCAAGGATGAAGCCGTATTTGCCGATCGTATTGTCGGAAAACCCTATTTGCTGATAGATATCGATAGGGAGCGCTTGGCACGATACGGCATTACCATTGAAGACGTGCAGAGCGTTTTGCAGGTGGCCGTTGGTGGCATGGTGCTTACCCAAACTGTTGAAGGCCGTGAGCGTTATGGCGTACGCGTGAGGTATCCACGGGAATTGCGAGAGAATCCAGCGGACTTGGAGAATATTTATATTCCTGTTGCAAAAGGAAGTCCGGTTCCTTTAAGCGAATTGGTTACGATCAGATACGAAAAAGGGCCACAGGTCATCAAGAGTGAGGACACTTTTTTGGTCGGTTATGTGTTGTTCGATAAGTTGGACGATTTTGCCGAAGTCGAGGTGGTCGAGAACGCTCAAGCGCTGATACAGGAAAAAATAGATAGAGGGGAACTCGTAGTACCCAAGGGTATCAACTATTTGTTTACCGGTACTTATGAAAACCAGCTGCGTGCCGAAAAAACCTTATCGGTCGTAGTACCGTTGGCATTGGCCATCATATTCTTGATTCTTTATTTTCAATTCCGTTCGGTCGGCACATCTTTAATGGTATTCACCGGGATTGCCGTTGCCTTTGCGGGAGGTTTTCTGATGATCTGGTTCTATGGACAGGATTGGTTCTTGAACTTCAACTTTTTCGGGGAAAATCTCAGAGACCTCTTTCAAATGCACACCATTAACCTGAGTGTTGCCGTATGGGTCGGGTTTATTGCGCTATTCGGTATAGCCACGGATGACGGCGTGGTAATGGCCACCTATCTTACCCAGACTTTTGATAGGAACAAACCCGATTCACTTGTTGCGGTCAGGGACTCAGTGGTCGAAGCAGGTGAGAAACGTATCCGTCCGTGTTTGATGACCACCGCTACCACTATTTTGGCGCTGCTCCCCGTATTGACATCCACAGGGCGGGGTAGCGATATTATGATACCGATGGCGATTCCTTCTTTCGGGGGAATGCTTATCGCTTTGATTACCCTATTTGTTGTTCCAGTCTTGTACAGTTGGAAGGCCGAATTTCAATTAAAAAGAGTATCCAAATGAAGAAATACCTATACATATTGATTGGAATAGTATCCGTCGCTTCCATGAACGGACAAGAGTTGGAAAGCCTTATCCAACAAGCCGAACTGAACAATCCGGAAATTCAGGCTTTTGGGCTGCGGTATAATATTGCCTCCGAAAAAGTGAACGAGGTCAACACTTTACCCAATACGGAGGTAAGTGCCGGACTTTTCGTAAGCGAGCCCGAAACACGGACCGGAGCACAGAAAGCACGGTTCGCGGCAAAACAGATGATCCCGTGGTTCGGTACCATTACCGCCCGTGAAAATTATGCAAGTTCATTGGCCGATGCCCAATACGAAGAACTAGTGATCGTAAAACGAAAACTGGCCCTATCGGTCTCGCAATCCTATTACCGACTATTTTCAATTAGGGCAAAACAAGGTGTATTGGACGAGAATATCGAATTGCTGGAAACCTATGAACGATTGGCCCTGACCTCGGTAGAAGTTGGTAATGCCTCTGCGGTTGATGTGCTACGCTTGCAGATTCGGCAGAACGAACTGCTACAGCAAAAAGAAGTTTTGGAACAGGAGTTTCTGGCCGAGCTGACCTTGTTCAATAATCTTTTGAATCGGGACGAGCAGACCCAAGTCGAAGTTTACGACGGGCTTACGGTACCGGAACAAGACCCGATAACGGAAGAAGGAAGCCTTGACCTGCACCCCGAACTTTTAAAGTATGATAAATTGTACGAGTCGGTCGAACAATCCGAAATCTTGAACCAAAAAGAAGCATTACCGGACCTTGGTTTCGGATTGGATTACATACCCGTCGCCGAAAGGCCCGATATGTCTTTTGATGATAACGGGAAGGATATTATAATGCCGATGGTATCGGTATCCATCCCGATTTTCAACAATAAATACAAATCCATATCCGAACAGAACAAGCTAAGGCAAGAGGAAATAACCGCCCAAAAGCAAGAACGAAGAAACAAACTCGAAACACTTTTGAGCGAGGCCATGAATAATAGAATAGCCTTCAGGATCCGGTTTAGAACACAATCCAAAAATATCAGGCAGGCCAAGGATGGGGAGGAAATCCTTATCAAAAGTTACGAGACCGGAACCATTGATTTTAACGATGTGCTCGATATTCAAGAGTTACAGCTTAAGTTTCAAATCAATCGAATCGAATCCATCAAGGGCTACTTTGTGCAATCGGCCATTATTAATTATCTAAGGAGCTAATATCCATATTGATAAGAGCATTATGTATCGATTGAATATGATACAGTAGGATATTATAAATATTAAAAAAGAGAATCATGATAAAAAAAATTACAGTGTTGTTGGTACTTCTCATTTCATGCGTAGGCATTGCTCAAGTAGGGACCAACGGACAAGATAGAAAAGAAGATGGGCGACCTGTTAAGGAGTATAACCTTACCATTGAAGAAAACAAAATGACGCTTGGTGGTGTTGCTGCCAATGCAATGACCATCAATGGTAGTATTCCCGGACCAGTCTTGGAATTTACCGAAGGCGACCTTGCTATAATCAACGTAACCAATAAAATGGACGAAGAAACCTCAGTGCATTGGCACGGATTGATACTTCCTAATTTTTATGATGGCGTTCCCTATTTGACTACCCCACCCATCGAACCAGGAACGACTTTCCAATACAGAATCCCGATCAATCAATCGGGTACATATTGGTACCATTCCCATACGATGCTACAAGAACAGAAAGGGGTGTATGGTTCCATTATGATTCAGCCCAAGGAAAAAACCTTGGACTATGATAAAGATTTAGTTGTAGTACTCTCTGACTGGACCAACGAAAAACCGATGAACGTACTGCGTAACCTAAAAAGGGGAAACGAATGGTATCAAGTTAAAAAAGGTACAGCGGTCCCTTTGGGCAGGGTCATCAAAGAGGGGGCTTTTGGCGCGCAGCTTAAATTCTGGAGAGACCGTATGGAAGGGGCTGATATTGCCGATATCTATTATCCGGCATTTCTGACCAACGGGAAAACATTGGCAGAATATCCCGAATTCAAGCCAGGAGAAAAGGTGCGGCTTCGCTTTATCAACGCTTCGGCCTCTACCTATTATTGGATGGATTTTGGTGGTGGTAACCCAATGGTGGTTTCCGGCGATGGTATTGATGTGCAACCCGTATCCAAAAGCCGATTTCTATTTGGTATAGCTGAAACCTACGATGTAATCGTAACCATACCTGACGGTACTTTGGAAGTTACGGCAACGGCACAAGATGGCTCTGGGCATACATCATTGCGTTTAGGACAGGGAACACTTTATCCTGCAAAAACGATTGATAGACCGGACAAAGTGGAAATGATGAAGCAAATGGCAAAAATGGATATGAAAATGGGAGCACCTGCAATGGCTGGTAATAAAAAGAAAAACACGCCTGAATTTTTAATGCAGAAGTATGGAATGAAGATGGATATGAAAGACGGTCAGATGAATATGGGGATGAACGATAAGATGTCAATGAATAAAGGCAAAATGGGCGATAAGATGAAAACGGATGACCAAAAACCTATGGATATGAATGACAATCATATGCAAATGGAGATGCACAAAAAGATGGACGGTATGAAGGGAATGAACCCGCCTGCCGGACGGGCAGGAATGGACTCGATGTCAATGGACCATAACGGAGAATCTAATAAAATGAAAGGCCATATGAATCACAATATGCCCAAGATGCAGAAGGATACTTCTTCATTTGATTACGACACTCGTAAAACATATTTCAACTACGACTTTTTAAGGGCAAAGGAGAATACCACCTACAAAGCTGATTTGCCGGTAAATGACATACTGTTGAACCTAACGGGAAATATGCAGCGCTATGTATGGAGTATGAACGGCGTACCCCTTTCAGAAACCGATAAAATAAAAATCAAGGGGGGCGAAGTAACTCGGATTACGCTCAACAACCTTACGATGATGCACCACCCAATGCACCTGCACGGGCATTATTTTAGGGTCATCAATGAAAATGGCGAACGTTCCCCATTAAAGCATACGGTAAATGTACCACCTATGCAGAAAGTGGTCATAGAGTTCTATAATGAAGAGTATGGCGATTGGTTCTTTCACTGCCACATACTGTATCATATGATGGGCGGTATGGCAAGGGTTTTCAGTTACGATACGCCAAGAGACGAAAGAATGAAGGATTATCCTGTTCAGAAACTTATTGATGAAACAGACCATTATTATTCTTGGGGAAGAGCGCGTTTAGGTTCAAATTTCAATGAGCTTAATCTTATATCGAGTAATATCCGCAATGAATTTGGCCTACGTGCCGAATTTGACTACGACCAAAATGCCGAAATAGAAGTGAATTATAATAGATACCTGAATGATTGGGTACGTGTGTATGCAGGAGTAAATACCGAAACTTCAACACCGGATTCTTATGATACATTTAATACTGTAGGATTGGTCGGTGTAAAATATTTTACACCATATAGATTTAATGTAGATGTGAGTATGGACCATCAGCTACGCCCAAGAATACGTCTGGACAGAGAATTATTGATTTTTCCTAGAGTTTTTCTGGAAGGCGAATACGAATACAGAGCTGACTTTGGATGGGTAAATGATTTGGAGAACAACAAATCCTTTGAAAGTGAAACACAATGGTTGGTAGGGGTTGCGTACATTCTTTCCCGTAATTTTTCAATCCAAGGCAATTATAACAACCGATACGGTTGGGGTGGCGGACTTTTGGTAAGATTTTAATTAATGGAAGGATATAAAAAAAATAGCTTGAGTTTGACCGGTGCCGTATCCCTGGGTACGGGGGTAATGATCGGTGCCGGTATTTTTGCCCTGTTGGGTCAGGTAGCAGAACTATCGGGTCAATGGTTTCCTATTGCGTTTTTGGTAGGGGCCATTATCTCGGGCTTTAGTGCCTACTCTTATATTAAATTGTCGAATGCTTATCCATCTGCAGGAGGGATTGCCACCTATCTGAAAAAGATTTATGGTAAAGGGGCGTTTACGGCATCCGGGGCTTTGCTAATGGCTTTTTCCATGGTTATCAACGAGAGTTTGGTTGCACGTACCTTCGGTTCGTACACCTTGCAATTGTTCGATGTTGGCGACAATAGTGTATGGGTTCCTATTTTGGGGGTCGTACTGTTGATTACGGCGTTCTTGATCAATATTTCGGGAAACAACGTTATCGGCAAATCATCGTTAGTGATGGCCATCCTGAAAATAGGAGGCATTTCCATTTTTGCGATAGGCGGACTGTGGGCCGCGGGATTCTCTTTTTCAGAAGTAGTCCCCTCTAGCAGTTTGTCCGAGTATCCAGTCTCCAGCTATTTAGGGGCCTTGGCATTATCCATCTTGGCCTACAAAGGCTTCACGACCATAACCAATAGCGGTGGGGAAATTATCAACCCTAATAAAAATGTTGGAAGGGCAATAATTATTTCACTGGCCATTTGCACTCTCATATATCTATTGGTCGCTTTTGCGGTTTCCTCTAATCTTTCGATAGAAGAAATCATACAGTCCAAGGACTATTCCCTAGCGGAAGCATCCAAGCCTGCCTTTGGCAAATATGGTCTTTGGTTTACGGTTGGTATTGCCATTGTCGCTACGATTTCAGGAGTTATTGCTAGTGTTTTTGCCGTTTCAAGAATGACGGCCATGCTCACTGACATGGATTTGATACCCCATAACCATTTTGGAATGCCAGGGGGCATACAGAAGCATATGCTGGTATATACCGTAGTCTCGGCAATCGCATTGACCGTTCTATTCGATTTGACAAGAATTGCATCTTTAGGGGCCATACTCTATTTGGTCATGGATATTGGAATCCACTGGGGCATTTTAAAAAATCTACGGAAAGAAATAAAGGCAAATGCGGCCATAATCGGTACCGCCATTATATTGGACCTTATCGTTCTTGGCGCATTTCTATGGATTAAAATATCGAGTGACGTGCTGGTCGTGATTGTAGCGGTGGTACTTACGATACTCGTTTTTGCTGGGGAAAAATGGTTTTTAAAAAGAACGAATAACACTTAAAAATTTAGATTATGATGATGTACTGGTGGGTAATTGTTTTGGTAGTTCTAGTTCTGGGCATATCGATGTATGCTGGGAAGAACGGGAATGTGTTAAGAAGAAAACAAAAACCTATGGATATTCTGGACGAACGTTTCGCGAAAGGCGAAGTATCCAAAGAAGAATATGAAGAACAAAAACGAATTATTAATTCTAAAAATTAAAATGATGAGATATTATTTCAATAAGACCCTTAACGAAGATTTCGATAAAGTTATCGAGAGGGTTACGGAAGAACTTAAAAAAGAAGGTTTTGGCATTTTAACTGAAATCGATGTCAAGGAAACCTTGAAAAAGAAATTGGATGTAGACTTCAAAAAATATCGAATTCTTGGTGCCTGCAATCCCCCCTATGCGCATCAAGCATTGGAGGCTGAAGACAAGATAGGTACCATGTTGCCTTGCAATGTAATCGTGCAGGAAGTATCAAAAGGGGTCGTAGAAGTTGCAGCGGTAAATCCGATGACGTCAATGCAAGCGGTCGATAATGAAATACTTGCAGAAATCGCAAGCGAGATTACGGCCAAGTTGGAAAATGTCATCGAGAAACTTTAAACATCAACTCTTTCGGTTTTACGAAAAAAAGAATAATCCAAATAATTATAAATCTAAAATTAAGAGCAATGAAAAAAATAAACCTAACAAAAGGGATTTTAGCAATCACATTGGTAGCCCTAACGGTAACTTCATGTAAAGAGGTTAAAAAGGAACAACATATCGATAACGAACATCACAGCGACGGAAGTCATGATGATTCAACTATGGATTCATCAAATGATATGATGGGCAACGACCAGCATGCGTCAAAATCAACTGCACTGGTCGCCAATTATCTAGAACTAAAAAATGCACTTGTTGCCGATGACAAAGATGCTGCGGCAAAGGCGGGCGGTATGATGGTTTCAGCTTTTGACGATTTTGAAACTTCTTCATTCGGTTCAGAAGAACAGCAAGAATTGAAGGATATCATAGAGGATGCCAAAGAGCACGCCGAGCACATAGAAAAAAGCCCAATCGACCACCAAAGGGAACATTTTGAT
>TARA_R110002049_G_scaffold46424_6_pt1 | contig 27751 bp, 23 predicted proteins | sample TARA_R110002049 | Tara Oceans TARA_R110002049 (sample SAMEA4396941) | marine metagenome | biome: Polar Biome; feature: [SRF] surface water layer (ENVO:00010504); material: water (ENVO:00002006), including particulate matter (ENVO:01000060) such as... | depth 5 m
ACCTTATTTGCCAGAAACCGAGATTTCATCCATGTCTTTTGAAGCACCAAGACTAGTAAACCAACAAGGCGGACAAATAAGAATCTTCATGCCTCGATACGGGAATATTAATGAAAGAAGACATCAACTACACGAAGTAATAAGGCTTTCTGGAATAAATTTAGTGATTAACGATTTGGATATGCCACTTATAATTAAAGTAGCATCTATTCCTAAAGAACGTATTCAAGTTTATTTTATCGATAATGATGAGTACTTTAAAAGAAAAGCCACTTTAACCGATGAGGATGGTGAATTGTTTTCTGATAACGACGAACGTGCTATTTTTTTCGCAAAAGGTGTTATTGAAACCGTTAAGAAATTAAACTGGTCGCCTGATATTATTCACGTGCATGGTTGGTTGGCAGCATTACTTCCCGTTTACTTAAAAGAATATTATAAAGACGAACCTTTATTTAACGAAAGTAAAATTGTGACCTCTATTTACAATCAAAGTTTTAACAATACGTTAAATAAAGATATGATAAATAAAGTTAAATTTGACAACATAAATGAAGACGCTATTAGCATGCTTAAAGAACCAACATATAATAACTTAATGAAGGTTGCTATTGAATATTCTGACGCATTAATTATAGGCTCTGAACACATGACCGAAGAACTGGATGCCTGCATAAAAGCATCAAACAAACCTATTTTAGAGTACAAAAGCAAAGATGAATTTGGTGAAGCTTATACAGAATTTTTTAACACTGAGGTTTTAAGCTAAAACCCATTATTCATTTGATTTACGTATGAAAAAGACAATTAAAGCCCTTAAACTACCTAGTATTTTTCTATTACTTATGGTTTCTTTTATCGCTTGTGATAAAGATTTTAGTATTATAGAAAGCGATGTTTTAGGTAAAGAGAATTCTAATTTTGAAACTAACAACCTTGATATTCCTATTGTTGCCTATAATAAAAAACTAGATTCATTACAAATTAATGGTTTGGCATCAAACTTACTTGGCGTGTTTAACGATCCTGCTTTTGGATTAACCACGGCTAGCATTGTAACCCAAGTAACACCAGCTTTGTTTAATCCAAATTTTGGCGTTAATCCAGAAATCGATGAAGTAATAATAAACATACCATATTTTAGTACCCAAATTGGAGTTGATGATGATGGTAATGCTACATACGCTTTAGATTCTTTATATGGAGATGCAACAACACCCATTAAACTCACAATTTATCAAAATAATTATTTTTTAAGGGATTTTGATCCTAATTCTGAACTGAATACAGCTCAAAATTATTATTCTAATGCAAACAGCTCCTTAAACTCTGCACTCACAGGTACTAGTGTAGTAAATTTTGATGATCATATTGTCGCTACAATTTATGAAGACCCTGAATTTATCCCAAGTGCAGAAGCTATTGTTATAACTACAGGTACTGGTAATGATGAAGTAACTACAAGGTCTGTACCTGCTTACAGAATAGTTTTAGATACGGATGAGGATAAGTTATATTGGACAAATACCATTATAAGCAAACAAGATGACCCTGTGTTAAGCAATCCTAACAACTTTAAAAATTACTTTAGAGGTCTTTATTTCAAGGCTGAATCTATAGGAACTGATGGCAATATGGTACTAATTAATTTAGCATCTTCAACTGCTAACATTTCTATTAACTACACATCAGGTGAAACGGATGCTAGAACACAATCCACATACACTCTAAATTTTACAGGAAATAGGTTAAATACATTTATAAATGATTATAATCTAGTAACCTTACAAAACGGGAATAAAGACTTAGGAGATGAAAAATTATATTTAAAGGGTATTGAGGGCTCAATGGCTGTGGTAAATTTATTTGAAGACGAAGATGCTTTACAAGATTTTATAAATGAATATAGAATACCTGACGGTAATGGTGATTATTTAAAAGAAAATAATACTGGTGATTTTATTCTAAGGAAAATAATTAATGAGGTACAACTAATAGTTCATGAAGATGAAATTATGGAAACGTTTCCAAAAGATGCGAATGATAACGATTATAGTACTTTCGATAGAGTTTATGCTTACGATATAAAGAATAATATTCCTACTATTGATTACCTTATTGACCCAACAGAAAACGCACAACAGGCTCTTAGTTCTAAAGTTATAAGCTTAGGGCAACGATTTGAAGACGACAAAAATAATTTTAAATATAAAATCCGTTTAACTGAGCATATAAAAAACATTTTACTTAAAGATTCTACTAACACAAAAATAGGTTTAGTCTTATCAACAAATGTTAACTATACAAACATTTCAAGAATTTTAGAAAGTGAGGTTGGCGTTACAGGAATTCCTGCTGCAGCTCTATTAAGCCCAAGAGGCACAATAATTTATGGCACAAATACTACAGATGAGGATAAGAGGATGAAATTAAAAATATATCTTACAGAACCTAAAGGAAATTAAACACTTAGCTTGAGTTTATACGATAAAAGTACTTTTTTTAATAAGAAAATGACTTTTATCGTATAAAATAAGGCATTCATATAATAATTCTTATTCATTAGTATTTATTTCACATATTTGCTCTGAATTAAAAAACCCCAAAATCAAAATAAAACATTATGTGTGGAATTGTAGGATACATTGGTCATAGAGAAGCTTACCCCATTATAATAGAAGGCCTTAAACGCTTAGAATATAGAGGTTATGATAGTGCCGGTATCGCATTGTTTGATGGTACTGATCTTAAAGTTTCAAAAACCAAAGGAAAAGTTGCTGATTTAGAGGCGCGCATAGAAAAAGAAATCACAAAAACCGGCAATGTAGGTATAGGCCACACACGTTGGGCAACACACGGCGTTCCTAACGATATTAACTCACACCCACATGTATCGAACTCAGGTGAATTAGTGATTATTCATAATGGTATCATTGAAAATTATGAATCTCTTAAACAAGAATTAATTTCCAGAGGCTATACATTTCATTCTGATACGGATACCGAAGTCCTTATCAATTTAATTGAAGATGTAAAAAAGAAAGAAAATGTAAAACTAGGTAAAGCTGTACAAATTGCCTTAAACCAGGTTATTGGAGCTTATGCCATAGCTGTTTTCGATAAAAACAAACCAGAAGAAGTTGTTGTGGCTCGTTTAGGAAGCCCCTTAGCTATTGGTATTGGTGAAAATGAAGATGAATTTTTTATTGCTAGTGATGCGTCTCCTTTTTTAGAATACACTAAAAATGCAGTGTATTTGGAAGATGAGGAAATGGCGGTTATAAGATTTCATAAAGGTATAAAAGTTAGAAAAATTAAGGACGATTCTTTAGTTGATACCTATGTTCAAGAGCTCCAGATTAATTTAGAGCAAATAGAAAAAGGTGGTTATGATCACTTTATGCTCAAAGAAATACACGAACAGCCAAAAGCCATTAAAGACACATATCGTGGTAGGTTGTTGCGACATGAAGCTATTATAAAGATGGCAGGTGTTGAAGATAACATGAAAAGGTTTCTTAATGCCAACCGTATTATAATTGTTGCCTGCGGTACTTCGTGGCATGCAGGCTTAGTTGCTGAATATATTTTTGAAGATTTAGCAAGAATACCCGTTGAAGTAGAATATGCCTCAGAATTCAGATATAGAAACCCAGTAATTACTGAAAATGATGTTGTAATAGCCATCTCACAATCAGGGGAAACGGCAGATACACTTGCCGCTATTAAATTAGCAAAATCTAAAGGGGCTTTTGTATTTGGTGTTTGTAATGTAGTTGGTTCGTCTATAGCACGAGAATCAGATGCGGGGGCTTACACCCATGCTGGACCAGAGATTGGAGTAGCTTCAACAAAAGCGTTTACTACTCAAATTACTGTTTTAACTCTAATAGCTTTACGTTTAGCTAGAGCAAAAGGCACTATTAGTAGTTCCGATTTCCGTCAGCATCTTTTAGAATTAGAAATGATTCCAGGTAAAATAGAAAGAGCCTTAGAGTCTGATTCACACATTAAAATGATTTCCGATATCTATAAAGACGTTACTAATTTTCTTTATTTAGGAAGAGGTTACAACTTCCCCGTAGCTTTAGAGGGCGCTTTAAAGCTTAAGGAAATTTCATATATACATGCCGAAGGATACCCTGCTGCAGAAATGAAACATGGCCCTATTGCCCTAATTGACGAAAATATGCCTATTGTTGTAATTGCAACTAAAAAGGGGCATTATGAAAAAGTGGTGAGCAATATCCAAGAAATAAAATCCAGAAAAGGTAAAATAATTGGGATTGTTACTGAAGGTGATACACAAGTTAGGGATTTAGCAGACCACGTTATTGAAGTTCCAGAAACATTAGATTCGCTTTCACCATTATTAACTACTATTCCGTTACAACTATTATCATATCATATTGCCGTATTGTTGGATAAAAATGTAGATCAACCCAGAAATTTAGCAAAATCTGTTACTGTAGAATAAAACAAACTTATAATTCAAAACAACTTTTAAAATGTTGAAATATGACAAAATCTCATATTTCAACATTTTTTTTACTAAATACTTAATAAAACAGATTCTTTTTTGTTAAAAAGTACTATGCGTGCATAATTTTTTTATATTTTTATGTGCAAGTCATATTTTATATACATATATTGCTACTCTAAAGATGAAAACAATTCTCCCATTTTTACTATTGTTGTTTTGTAGTGCTTCTTTCTCACAAACAACAATTACTGGTTCTGTTGTAGATGATAACAGTCAACCCATTCCTGGAGCAAATATTATCGTTATGGGCACCTCAACAGGAACCGTTACTGATTTTGATGGTAACTTTGCGCTTACCTACAATCAAAATCCACCATTTTCTGTTCAAGCAAGTAGTGTTGGATTTGAATCCATGACCATTCAAGTTACCCGAAGCAATCAAGTATTAAACTTTGTTCTTAAGGAAGGAACTTCTTTGGACGAAGTGGTTATTTCAGCTTCTAGAACGCCCGAGCGTGTTTTTGAATCGCCAGTAACCATTGAACGTTTCGGCCTTAAAGAAATAAAAAATACGGCTTCGGCTGAATTTTATGATGGTTTAGAAAACTTAAAAGGTGTAGATGTTAACACAAACAGTTTAACCTTTAAATCTGTTAATACAAGAGGTTTCGCCACATTCGCCAATACACGCTTTATGCAATTGGTTGATGGTATGGATAATGCAGCTCCAACACTTAACTTTCCACTAGGTAATCTATTAGGAATGATAGAAACTGATGTGCAAAGTGTAGAATTACTCCCAGGAGCATCTTCAGCACTATACGGTGCAAATGCTTTTAATGGTATTTTATTTATGCGAAGTAAAAGTGCTTTTGATCATACAGGAATAAGTGCTTACTATAAACAAGGATTAACATCACAAGAGACCTCAGGGGATAACGAGTATAAAGATTATGGTATTAGAGCTGCACATAAATTCAGCGATAAATTTGCTGCAAAAATAAACTTTAGTTATTTGCAGGGTACAGACTGGGCTGCAAACGACACGAGAGGAAAAGATAGAAACAGCACGTTCGTTAAACCGGGTAGCACTAGGGCAAATGATATTGATTATGATGGTATAAATGTATATGGAGATCTAGTTTCAACAAACCTCAGTAGGGTTAAAAGCAGTCCTGATTTTCTAGCTCGATTACCAAACCCAGCACTTGCTAATTTAGTGCCCGATGTAAATGTAAGTAGAACAGGTTATGATGAAGCAGATTTAACAAATTATGATGCTAAAAGTATTAAAGCAGATTGGGGCTTATATTTCCGTCCTTGGGAAAACGATTTTGAAATTCAATATGTAGGTAAAATTGGGTCTGGATCAACTATATACCAAGGTTCTAATAGATACCAAATTAAGAATTTTTTCCTTCAACAACATAAATTGGAAATAAAAAACAAAAACTTCTTTGTTAGAGGATACCTAACTGCCGATAATGGAGGGGATTCCTATGATATGGTTTTTACAGGCGTTAATTTGAACAGACAATGGAAATCAGATGACCAGTGGTTTGGTGAATACGCAGGAGCATTTATTGAGGGAACACTTGGTGGTTTAACAGCTGAACAAGCTCATGCAGCGGCAAGAGCTGCTGCCGATACAGGAAGGTTTGAACCTGGTACACCCGAGTTTATAAATGCTTTCAACAAAGTAACTAGTGACCCCGATGTTTTAACGGGAAGTCAATTAAAAAGTGAATCTAAAATTTATCATGCCGATGCTAACTATAATTTTAGCCATCTAACCGATTTTGCTGAAATCCAAGTTGGAGGTTCGGCCAGACAATATGTTTTAAATTCCTCAGGCGCTATTTACACAGATAGGCTAAGTGAAATTTATTACTCTGAAGTTGGTTTATATACACAACTTCAAAAGAAATTTTTAGAAGATGATCGTTTAAAATTAACAGCATCGCTTCGTTATGATAAATCACAACTTTTTGACGCCTTTTTATCTCCAAGAATATCTTTAGGATACAATATAGGAGAAAATGAAAACCATAATATTAGAGCCTCATTTCAAACTGGTTTTAGAAATCCAGATACGCAAGCCTTATACATCGGTTTCAACGTAGGCCCTATTGTTTTAATTGGTGGTGCTGCAGATAATCCTGAAAGATTTAGCAAAACCGTAAGTGCTGGTAATGGTCTTTCTACAACAGGACAAGCTATTATTGGTAGCAACAGCTTAACTTTTAATGGTGCAGGCGCTTATAACAACTCTTTCACAAGAAGCTCGGTAACAGCATTTGGTGTGTCTAGAAACCCTGCCGATTTGCAAATTGCAAATATAGGCCTTGTAAAACCAGAGCAAGTAAGTTCTTTTGAAATAGGCTACAGAGGAAAAATCGATAAATTTATTGTAGATTTTAGTACGTATCTAAACCAATACAAAGATTTTCTTGCCACTAGAGATGTTGTGAACCCTTTTTATGGAGATGTTCAATTAACCCAACAACTTCCTAATACAACACCACTAGCTATAGCTGCCATAGCAAATTCAGATTTTCAAGCGTTTAGAGCTTATACAAACGCGACAGCAGATGTAAGTTCTTATGGTGCGGCTATAGGTGTAAGTGCTAAAGTATTTGGAAATTTTGATTTTGAAACGAACTATACATTTACAAAATTAGATTTCGATAGAGTTGCAAATCCAAACACACAAACAAACTTTAATACGCCTGAGCATAAAGTAAAAGCCTCTTTTGGTAATACAGAATTATTTAAAAATTTCGGATTTAATGTAGCTTGGAGATGGAGTGATAATTATGTGTGGGAAGCCTCGTTTGCAACTGGAGCAGTTCCTGCTTTCCATGTTATGGATGCTCAAATCAATTACAGAGTACCATCATTAAAATCGACTTTTAAAGCAGGAGCATCGAATCTTTTTGGTGATGAATATTTCACTGCCGTAGGAACAGGTATGATAGGTTCTATGTACTACCTTTCTTGGACTATTAATAACTTATAAAATTAATTATGAAAACAACTCGATATATATTCCTTTTACTTCTCCTTATAAGTGTCCTTTCTTGTAGTGAAGAAGATAATATTTTACCAGAAGAAGTCGTTTTACCAGAATTAATTTCTGGTTCAGCAGATTTTTCAAATTATGTATCAATAGGCGCTTCGTTTACAGCCGGATATTCAGATGGAGCTTTATTTAAGGCAAGTCAAGAAAACTCATTTCCTAGTATTTTAGCCAAAGAATTTGCTAAAGCTGGTGGTGGTAATTTTACACAACCTTTAATGAATGATAACACAGGAGGCATGGTGGTTGGTACAACTCCCGTTGCCGCTTACAGATTAATATTTAATGGATCTGGGCCTCAGAGATTAAATGAGTTTTTTGCAAGTATTGGCGCTCCTGTTCCACCAATTACAACAGATGCTTCAGTTAATTTAGGAAGTACTTTTAATAATGTTGGCGTACCTGGAGCTAAAAGTTTTCATGTAACTTTTTCTGGATATGGCAGTTTAAACCCCTATTTTGGAAGAATGGCTACATCAGCAAGTGCCACAATGCTAGGAGATGCTATTAGTCAAAGTCCAACGTTTTTTACCCTTTCTGAATTAGGAGGAAACGATGTTTTAGCATATGCTACATCTGGTGGTATTGGAATGGATCAAACAGGTAATTTTAACCCTGCAACTTATGGATTTAATGACATAACTGATCCAAGCGTTTTTGGACAAGTATTTGATGGAATAGTAAGTGCTTTAACTGATACTGGTGCAAAAGGAGCTGTAACTAATGTACCTTATATAACTGATTTACCCTATTTTACAACCGTTCCAAACAATGCTCTAGTTTTAGATGCTGGGACTGCTGCACAATTAACTGGTGTTTTTCAAGCAGTTAGTGGTATATTTTTACAGGGTGCAGTTTTACAAGGTGTTCCTTTGGCTCAAGCACAAGCTTTAGCCACTCAATACGCTATTACATTTAATGAAGGCCCTAATAGATGGATCATTGATGTTCCAGTAACACAATCAAATCCTTTAGGTTTCAGACAAATGACAGAAGATGAGTTACTATTATTAACTATTGATCGAGCAGCTTTAGCCCAAGGTTATGGTACTGTAGCTCTCACGCCTCAAGTTCTACAAGTTCTAGGTATTCTTCAATCTGGAGGAACGCCTACAGCACAACAAGCAGGTTTGGTTATAGCTGCTGTTAATGGTATTGATGACAAAGACGCTTTAGATACGGATGAATTGGCAAGTATTAAAACAGCAACTGATGCTTATAATAGTACCATAGCAGCTGTAGCTAATTCAAATGAAAATATAGCATTAGTAGATCTTAACGCTATACTTACCGAAATAGCAAGTACAGGTATAGATTTTGATGGTTTTAATTTAACAGCTGATTTAGTTACCGGTGGTGCTGTTAGTTTAGATGGCATCCATCTTAATGCTAGAGGTTATGCTTTTATGGCCAACAAATTTTTAGAAGCTATTGACGCCTCTTTTGGGTCAAACTTTATGGCATCTGGAAATGTTGCTAAAGCAAGTAATTACGGTACCATTTACTCAGCTCAACTACCATAAAATAAATTCAAATTAATATATTAAAAACACCTTCAATATGAAGGTGTTTTTTTGTTCCAAAAAAGCTCTAAAAACAACTTTATTTTTAAATTAAAAAATATATCTTTGCACGCGAAAACTAATACCAGTTATTATTTGACATTTCTGTAAAAGAAAACGATGATTTTTTTCTTTATTCGAATTAGAAAAATAAAGCATAGCCTTAGTTACGGTTTCTTTTTATAATAAAGAAGAAAGGAATAAAGGGCGTTTTATTACGGTAATTTCAAATGGTAAATGGTATCTAAGTATTTTTATAGAATTGAAGTGGTTTAAACTTTTTGGATTGAAGCGAAAATTAGTGATTTTGTGACTAATTGAAGGCTTTTTTAAGTTGCATAGCCCCGACGCTTCGGGGCTACGGAACGAAAAAAAGACAAAAAGTAGGTGCAAAAGAGCAATTTTTTAGCTAATTAAAAAAGTTTAAACCACTTCTTAAAACGCATAATATTAAACAAATAGGTAATGGCTAAAGTTACAGGTAAAGTTGCACAAATAGTAGGTCCGGTAATCGATGTTGCGTTCAGCGCAGGTTCAGAACTTCCAAAAATTTATGATTCATTAGAAATTAAAAGAGCCGACGGTTCCTTATTGGTATTAGAAGTACAATCCCATATTGGGGAAGATACGGTTCGTACTATCGCCATGGATTCATCTGATGGTTTAAGCAGAGGGACTGAGGTCACTGCCACTGGCGCTCCTATACAAATGCCTGTTGGCGAGGACATTTACGGACGTTTGTTTAATGTAATTGGAGATGCCATTGATGGTCTTGGGAATTTGCCTAAAGCTGGAGACGCTGGTTTGCCAATTCACCGCCAAGCACCAAAATTTGAAGATCTATCAACCTCAACTGAAGTTTTATTTACAGGTATTAAAGTTATCGATCTTGTCGAGCCTTATGCAAAAGGTGGTAAGATTGGGTTATTTGGTGGTGCTGGTGTAGGTAAAACAGTGCTACTAATGGAGTTGATTAACAATATTGCTAAAGCGCATGGTGGTCTTTCTGTGTTTGCAGGTGTAGGAGAAAGAACTCGTGAAGGGAACGATTTACTTCGTGAAATGCTAGAGTCTGGTATTATTAAATACGGGAAGGACTTTATGCATTCTATGGAAGAAGGCGGATGGGATCTTAAAAGCGTTGATAAAACGGCCCTTAAAGAATCTAAAGCTGCTTTTGTATTTGGACAAATGAATGAGCCTCCTGGAGCTCGTGCACGTGTTGCCTTATCTGGATTGACCATTGCTGAGTATTTCCGTGATGGAGCTGGAGATGGACAAGGAAAAGATGTCCTTTTCTTTGTAGATAATATCTTCCGTTTTACACAAGCTGGATCTGAGGTATCTGCGTTATTGGGGCGTATGCCTTCTGCGGTAGGTTACCAACCCACATTGGCAACAGAAATGGGTGCCATGCAAGAGCGTATTACTTCAACTAAAAAAGGTTCTATTACATCTGTTCAGGCGGTTTACGTACCTGCGGATGATTTAACCGATCCTGCTCCTGCTACAACTTTTGCCCACTTAGATGCTACAACGGTATTATCAAGAAAAATTGCAGAGTTAGGTATTTATCCTGCGGTTGACCCGTTAGATTCTACATCGAGAATTTTAACTGCTGATATCTTAGGAAACGACCATTATGCTTGTGCACAACGTGTAAAAGAGTTATTACAGCGTTATAAAGAGTTGCAAGATATTATTGCCATCCTTGGAATGGAAGAGTTATCTGAAGAAGATAAATTAGCTGTAGGTAGAGCTAGACGTGTTCAACGTTTCTTATCTCAACCTTTCCATGTAGCTGAACAATTTACGGGTATTCCTGGTGTATTAGTTGATATTAAAGAAACTATAAAAGGATTTAACATGATTATGGATGGTGAATTAGATCACTTACCAGAAGCAGCGTTTAACCTTAAAGGAACTATTGAAGAAGCTATTGAGGCTGGAGATAAAATGCTAGCTGAGGCGTAAGCCGATGCTAATGCTGAACTCGTTTCAGTATCTCTCAATATTGAAACTCGAATAAACATTAAAAGACCCTGAACTAAATTCAGGGTAGTTAAACAAGTTTAACTATGTATTTAGAAATTGTATCCCCAGAAGCAACCTTATTTAGTGGAGAAGTAACTAGCGTTTATGTTCCCGGAGTAAACGGTGATTTTGAAATGTTAAATAATCACGCCCCTATTGTATCTTTATTAAAAGAAGGTGTAGTAAAGATTTCAGGGAATATTGAATTGGATGAAGAGGTTCAAGATAAATTCACTAAAGGAGACAAAGGGACGACTTTATTAAAGATTAATTCTGGAACTTTAGAAATGAAGGATAATAAGATTATTGTTTTAGCTGACTAAATTTCTTTTTAAAATATATTTAAAACGCGACGTAAATGCTTCGCGTTTTTTTATGCTAATAATATGATATCTTTTGTTCAAAATAAAAGTTTCACTCTTTTTTTAATCCAAGTTTATGTCCTGAGAAGGCATAATATAAAATAATGAGATAACAGGGTAATAAAATCCAATACCCTTTTGTAGCTGCTTGTGCGGATGCCATAGCATCATTCATGCCCTGGGCAATTAAATCCATTCTATTTCCGTCAACTAATCTTCCATATAGCGGTGGTATTATTGCTCCTCCTGAAATAGCCATGATTAATAATGCTGAAGCCGTTTTGGTGAATTTTCCCAATCCTTTTAAAGTTAAAGGCCATACGGCTGGCCAAACCAATGCATTGGCAATCCCTAATCCTGCAACAAAAAGAACAGAAGTAAATCCAGAAGTAAAAACGATGCAAAATGTAAATAGGATTCCTAAAATGGCACTTGTTCTTAAAGCCAAAGCTTGACTAATGTATTTAGGAATTAAAAACACCCCTAATGCATACGTAGCAACCATTGCCATTAATGTAAAGGTTGTAAAAAATTTAGCTTCAGTAGCAGGAATTCCTATGGAAATACCATAGGCTATAATAGTGTCTCCTGCAATAACTTCAGCACCAACATATACGAAAAGTGTTAATACGCCTAGCCATAAATGTGGGAATTGGAAAATACTGGTTTTAGTTGTTTCACCTTCTTTTAATGCCTCAATAGGTTCAGCTTCAACATGCGGTAAAGGTGCTTTTCTAATTAAGATGCCTAATATAAAAAGAACAACTGCCATAACAATATAAGGTGTTACAACGCTATCTGCCATAGTATCCAACAAACGCCCTTTTTCAACAACACTAACAACACTTAATTGCTCTTTAATGTCGTCTATTCCTGATAATAATAGAGCTCCAAAAATAAGTGCTCCCAATGCGCCAGCAACCTTATTGGCAATTCCCATAATTGCTATACGCTTTGCGGCACTTTCAATAGGCCCTAAAATAGTAATGTAGGGGTTTGACGCTGTCTGAAGCAAAGTCATTCCCATACCTTGTACAAAAATACCAGATAAAAACACCCAATATGTTCTTGCTTCTGCTGCTGGAATAAAAACCAAAGCACCTATAGCCATTACAATTAAACCTAAAGACATCCCTTTTCTATATCCAATTTTATTAATAATATAGGACGCTGGTAAAGCCATAACCACAAAGGAAATATAAGAAGCCGATGCTACTAAAAAGGATTGAGCAGACGTTAATTCATTAATAGTTTTCATAAAAGGAATTAAGGCGCCATTGATCCAGGTAACAAAACCAAAAATGAAAAATAATCCTGCTATAATTATTATAGGAATTAATGTGCTTTTTTTAGATTGGACTGATGTTCCAACGGTTTCAGACATAATTATTTAATTAGTTAGCTAAAGTGTATGTTTGGGCAAAAAATTAAACAACTCGTTGCATAATGAACATTTTATACAATAACGATTTGTAAACAAAATCATTAACCTTGAAATTTATTTTATTAGTTGGTTACTAATATACTTTTTTAATCACATTGGTAACAATACCCCAAATGACAAAATCGTTATCGTCTGTAATTTTTATAATAGGATAGTTAGGATTTTCTGGTTGTAACCAAACCTCGTCTTTATCTACTTTTAAACGCTTTACTGTAAATTCACCATCTAAAAAGCAAACTGCAATTTTATTATTTGTTGGTTCTAAACTTCTATCTATCACTAACAAATCGTTATCATCTAGTCCTGCACCAATCATGGATTGCCCGCTAACGCGTGCATAAAAAGTAGCTTCCTTATTTTTGATAAGTTCTCTGTCTAAAGACAGGCGCTCTTCTTTGAAATCTTCGGCCGGTGAAGGGAATCCTGCAGAAATGCCTGTGTCTAAAAAAATAGCTCCTAAACTGGTTGAGGGTTTTGGCGTGAAAAAGGTTAGGTTTTCAGATTTGTGTAATATCATGGGCTATGTAATTAATTGCTTATTATATGATAATAATTAGATGAAATTTATTTTAATATGTCCATTTTGCCTTGATGCAAAACCCCTTCGACTGCGCTCAGGATAAACCAAACCAAAAAGTCATATTGAAATGATGAATTTTTCTTCTGTTATCTCAGAAGAAAACCAAAAATAAAATCTAAATTTTTTCCAAGGCTTCAAAAATTTTTTACGATTTGATTTTTTATATTCTGCATTTCAATATTCAATTCTAAGAATTGATTTGGGACTTTTCTTTTAAATAGGTTTTTTGTTTATTCTAGTTTTATTTCTCTTTTTTATACTTTTCAAATACTCAGCTAACCGCTAAATGATTACTGACAACTGCAAACTGGTTGCGTTAGGGATTGATGTGGCATCCTTTTTTGTGCTTATCTATATTTTTGTGTTGAAACATATTTTAAAATATGCATAAAACACTTGATGTGATACTGAAACACCTTCAGCACAAAAAAGATTGTAATGTAAATCCCTCCCGATAGCTATCGGGATTGTGGTAACGCCCAAATAAAATTATTTATGCTAAATATACTATTTTAAAAGATTCCTGCCTACGCAAGTCTATTATTTTACAACTATAATATCGTTAATATTAGTGGTGTATCTAGGCGTTAAGCGTTCTTGCCGCATTTTCCAGGTGCGTTTTAAATCTTGATTGCCTAATTTAACTTTATGATCGGTATACTTAGAATTTAAATTATCTATGGCATGCATGAGGGGTTTGTGTTTGGGGTCTTCGTTTTGAAACATTTGTAATTGATGGTTATTTGTGGGGACCAAGCCCATAACAATAACGCCTGCCCGCTTATATTTTATGCCATTTTTGAAAATACCGGTTACTGCTTGAACCGCTTGCTGGCTGATAATTAAACTAGAATCTGTTGGGTAAGGCAAACTAACCACTTTGCTGCCACGGTGCTGTTGGGTATCTTTTTTGTGTTTATCGCTACTTAACATCACGTAAATCATGTGGCAACTTGAACCTTGTTTACGTAGTTTTTCGGCACAACTTACGGCAAAGGTGGAAATGCGCTCCTTAATATTATCGATATCTGAATAGGTGTATTCGAAACTTCGGGTGGTGGCTATGGCGTGTTTTGTTTTTATCTCGTCTAACTTTATTTTAGAAATACCTTCTAAATCTTTTTTGAGTTTCCAACCTGTAATTGAAAAGTTTTTTCGCACCCAATCATCAGAAAGTTGTGTGAAATCGAACGCTGTTTTACAGCCTTTTGCTTTTAATCGTTTTTGTAAACCCCTGCCAATACCCCAAACGTCTTCAACTTTTATCCATTTTAAAGCTTTCAATCGTTTTTCTTCAGAATCAATAACATAAACGCCTTTGGTTTGATTTGGAAACTTACGCGCTATTTTATTGGCTACTTTACTTAAAGCCTTTGTTGGTGCTATACCAACGCAGGTTGGAATACCTGTCCATTTTAAAATACGTTGCCGTATTTGATTTCCGTAATCTTGAAAATCATAATCGTTAAAGCCCTTAAACTCCAAAAAAGATTCGTCTATACTATACACCTCAACATCGGGTGTAAATTGTTCTAAAATAGTCATAACCCGACTACTCATATCGCCATAAAGTGGGTAATTTGAAGAAAACACTTGAATATTGTTGGCTTTACAAAACCCTTCCCATTTAAAAATTGGTGCTCCCATGGGTAGATTTAATGCTTTTGCTTCGTCACTTCGCGAGATCACACAGCCATCATTATTACTTAAAATAGCAATGGGTTTGTTGCGTAAATTAGGGTTAAAAGCGCGTTCGCAAGACGCATAAAAGTTATTACAATCTACAAGGGCGTACATGTGTATAAAAGTACGGATTTTGTTTTTTAGACCTTTCGGATTTTAAAAATATAAGGGTTCAGAAGATAAAAAACATTATAAATTAGGGTGTTTAACCCTTCCGACTTTGATTTCTTTTAGTGAAATCAAAGCCACCTTCCCTTAAAAAAGGGAAGGAGTTTTAAAAAAAGACATTTTGCTAAAAACATAAATTTCAGAAAAGTTTTGAAAACCTGACAGGTCTATTTATTGAAACTAAACTTTTTTTAAAAAAACTTTCCTTTTTCTATAATAGAATTGCCAACACGCTTATAACTTACCTTTTTACCATTGGCACAAAAATCATATATTCCGTTAGCCTTTTTTTCTGAAACAGATAGCAAAACCACATCTTGAACTGTACAATCATAATCTTTGGCTACTTTCTTTTTTATATGGGATATCGTTGCTCGTCCCTTTTTTAATTGATTCTGAATTTTGTTATCCAATTTTGGTTCTTCAAAATCATCAGCTAGTTTACAAGCGTTATTTTCAACAGGTTCTGATTTTTCTTTTACCTCAGCAATCTTTTTTTTGACGGTTTTTGTTTTAGGGATTTCGGTATCAATATATTCCCAAGTAAAATCGGCTTTTAATAAAACACGACGTCCGTCTTCAGTTTTTACAATGTGATTGTTTTGTGCGAAACTAAAACTTGAAATAAAAAATAAGAGGATAAAAAAAGATATTTTCATAGTAAGCATGTATTTAATTTAATTTCAAAAATACCATTTTTTAAGTTAAATTGTTACAAACTAGACCTGTCAGGTTTTTAAAACCTGACAGGTCTTTACTAATCTTCTACATATTCTAAAATATCAGCAGGTTGGCAGTCTAAAGCTTTACAAATAGCTTCTAAAGTAGAAAAGCGTATCGCCTTAGCTTTACCCGATTTTAAAATAGATAAATTTGCAGGTGTTATATCAATTATTTCTGCCAACTCATTGCTTCGCATTTTGCGTTTTGCGAGCATTACATCAAGATTTACGATTATTGGCATAGTTAAATTGTTAATTCATTTTCCTCTTCAGTCTGTTTTCCTCGTTTGAAAATTTCAGCAAGAATATAAAAAGCTAATCCAGCTGGAATTAAAAAAGTGAATTCTGCTTTAAGTTCATTAAGAAAGTTAAATGTAGATTTGTTAATGGCTGCTAATAAAAAGCGTAATACTAAAACATTGATGGTGTACCAAATAAAAATATTTCCAATCTTTTTAAAATACTTAATATTCTTATCACTAAAATAATTTCCGTTTTCAATTTCTTTCAGAATGGATAAAAAATATGAAAAGCCATAAATAAGATAACCTCTCCAAAAGAATAATCCAGCACTAATGGTATAATAACTCCATTGGATGACATTTTGAGATGTAAACCAACTTTCGTTTTTATCAGCCGTTTTTGCCCAATTTTGAAAGTCTTCAAACTGATTAAAATCAAACTCACGCATATCGTTGAGCAGAATAGACACAGCTGATAATAAAACCGCATAAGTGATTATGGTGAGTATTTTAGTGTTGTCTTTCATAGTTAAATTGTTAGGTCGTTTTCTTCTTGTATATGTTTTCCCTTTCTCAGAATATCTAGGTATAGATATATTAAAAAAGCTACTACTAAGTGAGCTAACACAATAAAATAATCATCATGAAGACGTAAATCCGCTCCTCTTAATAGAAATGAAGCTGTAAATATTATAATATAAACTAAAGGAATAAGATTTAGTTTTAAGAAAAAGCGTAATCGTTTTAACGATTTAGCTTCAAATACCTTTTTTTCAATAAACACTTTAAGAAATTCTTTAAACGCATAAAAATAAATAGCATAATATAGCATTGCAGCCCACATAATAAGAATAGAATAACTATGTGGAACATTTATACGTAAACCTAAAAGGGGAACTTTGATTTTTGAATGATTTTCCAGAACTTCTACAAGCGGGATTTGTATATCAAATTTATATTCAAAATAGGATAGTATTGAAAATACCATTATAAAAAGAAATAAACTTGAAAAGAAATAAAAGAGCAGTTTTGATGAGATATAAGCTAATTGTTTCATTTTATATTATCGTTTATCGATAACAAATATAATAAAATTATTGATAAACAATAATTTTTTATTAAAAAAAGATATTTTTAGTCTTAACGTATAAAGAAGTTTGTCTTAGGGAATAAGATGAAAAATGACCATTTCAAAATAAATTGAAAAGCTATTTAACCTGCAACCAAGCTTCGCGTAATGCTTTTTGTTTTTCATCCAATTTTAAGTTCTCAGATTCAAAAACATTTAAAGTATAATCTTTACTAGCTTGTAATGTTACAATTGTTTCCTTTGTTTCTCCAAAACGTTCATAAACCACTTTAATTTCATCATTTGGTTTAAACATATTTATTACAGCATCAAAATTGACAGATTCATCTATTAAAACGTAATTCACTTTAAGAATTTTATCCCCACTTTCTAATCCAGCGTTGTAGGCTGAAAGCCCCATAGTTGTATTCTCAGTAATCAAACTATATTTAACCCGTGCACCAAAATCAATTTTGGTATTGTCTTGGGTTAACGATACCCCAACCATATTTAAAAGGCGTTTCATATCGGGCATATTACTTTTGTAGATGTAATTATTAAAAAAATGATTCCCGAAATCTGTTCCAGCATAATCCTTTAAAGTGTTGTGTAAATCTTCAATTTTATAAGGTTTTTCTTGCTCTCCATAGGTTATCCAGATTAGCCTCATATAATCATCTAAACTCAACCCTTTCTCACGAAGTGATAAATCTAAAGCTAACCCAAGCATACTTCCATAGGAATAATATGAAATAAAGGTATTGCTTCTATTTACGGGATCTACTGAACGTGCCGCATCAACAAATGGTGCTTGATAGCTCATTTCAATAGGATTGAAGAATTTTCGCCCTGGAGAATTCCACACATAATTAAAGCTTCCTGTTAAGCCCTTTATATAATCTTCGCGACTTAATAAACCTGCTCTACATAAGATTAACGAAGTATAATAACTAGTAAAACCTTCAGCAAACCAAAGCGCTCCACTCATATTGGCTTCATCAAATTTAAAAGGTTCTAAAGCATCTGGACGAATACGTTCTACATTCCAACTATGAAAAAACTCATGCGATACCGTTCCAATATTTCGCTCCATACCACCATTTGCTAAAGCTCTTGTACTGGTTAAAATGGTTGAATTTCGGTGTTCCATACCATCTCCCGAAGCATTTGGAGTATAACATGCTAAAAACGTATAATTTCTATAATCAAACTTTGGAAGCTCTCCAAAAACAGCTTTTTCTTGTAATACAATCTTCTTTATGTTCTCAAAATAAGTGTCTAATTCTGGTTCTGTTCCGTTGTGATGCAACACAAAATTTATGGTTTGCCCATCAACATTAAAAGCCCGTTTGCTAAAATTGCTCATCTCCGTTGGGCTATCCATAAAATATTGAAGATTTGGCGCACAATAGGTATTCCCGTTTAAAGGTTTTAACTGTGTGGCAACCTTCCAATTTAAATCTTCACGTGTATTAAATGTAACCTCAATACCATCATTTTCTAAACTAGGCACATAAATAAAAGTAGCTGGAATATTAAGGTGTGCATGGGTTTCATCAATTTGGGAATAGGTGCCATCACCTCTATTTGCAAACAATATATAACTCACTTTTATAGTGCCGTCGTGCCCTTTCACATGCCAAGAATAGGGGTCTGGTCTGGTAGCATCCAAGATATTTCCTTTGCTATCGGTTACTTTAACGCCATAAATATTTTTTATAAATTCATGCAACGCGTAACGCCCAGGCGATGTTCTACTCATTCTAAAAGTAATAGCATCAGCTTTTAAGTTTGAAAATGTAGCTTCAACAAAAGCTTCGTGGTGAACTGCGTTTTCAAATGAAATGGTATAAGTTGACGAAATTTGTGCAAAAAGTATAGAATTAACGGTTAAAAAAAACAAACAAAAAAGAAATCTATCCATGAGGTAAATTTTAAGCCACTAAGATAGTATTTTTGTCATATGAATGGTTTGCCACAAAAGTTAAAATCTAGACTTGAAGAGCGTGAAAACACAAATGCTCTAAGGCAACTTGGTAATCAAAATAAACTAATCGATTTTTCTTCAAACGATTATTTAGGGTTTTCAAAATCTGAAACCATTTTTAATGCGACCCACGAATTTTTAAAAGGACATAATATTACACAAAACGGTGCCACAGGTTCGCGATTGTTATCTGGGAATCATCACTTATTTAATATTTTAGAACCTATGTTGGCAGACTTTCATAATAGTGAATCTGCTTTACTATTCAATTCTGGTTACGACGCAAATATTGGTTTTTTCTCATGTATTCCGCAACGCGGAGATATTATTTTATACGATGAATATATTCATGCTTCCATTCGGGATGGTATAAAAATGAGCAACGCTAAAGCGTACAAGTATAGACATAATGATTTAGAAGCATTAGAAAAGCTAATGCTTCGTCATTCTGAACTTGTTTCAGAATCCCATCAAAATATTTATATCGTTACAGAATCTGTTTTCTCTATGGATGGCGATTCTCCAAATCTAGTCGAACTTTCAAACTTATCTAAAAAATATAATGCTTATTTAGTTATTGATGAAGCACACGCTGTTGGTGTTTTTGGCGAACGTGGCGTTGGACTTATACAAGATTTAAAACTTCAAAATGCTATTTTCGCCAGAATCATAACCTTTGGAAAAGCTTTGGGTTGCCACGGCGCAGCTATTTTAGGAAGTGAATGGCTAAAAGAATATCTGGTAAATTTTTCACGAAGTTTTATCTACACAACAGCATTACCACCACACAGTTTGGCAACTATTCATTCGGCATATCATGAAATGATTAATAGTAAAAGTAGAAATACCCTATATCAAAATATTCAGTTTTTTAAGTCTGAAATTAAACGATTAAACTTGAATATTTTCCCTTCCGGGGAAATGCCCAAAAGACAATGGGGATTTATTGAAAGCCATTCCGCCATACATTCCTGCATCATCTCTGGTAACGAAACAGTAAAATTAGTCGCAAAAAAACTGCAAGAAAATGGTTTTGATGTAAAGCCCATTTTACCACCAACGGTTCCTAAAAACGAAGAACGCTTACGTTTTTGCATTCATGCCTTCAATACAAAAGATGAAATTAAAAGCGCATTACAAATATTAAAAGAAAACTTAAATGAATTTCCCTTTCCCTAGGAGAGGGGTTAAGGGAGAGGATTATAATTCTAAAGCACAAATTACTGAACTGTTACAACGGTTAGCTACATTTGTAAATATATGAGCGACACCTTTAAAACTATAGCCCGATTTCAATATTCTACCGAAGCCCAAATTATAAAAGGGCGTTTAGAAGCGGAAGGTATTCAAGTCTTTTTATCTGATAATTTAACGATAGATACCGACCCATTGGTAAGCAATGCCATTGGTGGTGTTAAGTTAAAAGTTTTATCTACCGATGCATTAAAAGCGCAACATATTTTAGAAACCATAAAAAAATATTCTATTGATGATGAAGGCGATACTATTAACTGCCCAAATTGTGATAGTGAAAAAATAGACTTATTTTCAACCATAAAAGATGCCAAATCATTATTCTGGTTTATTTTTGGAGTCTTGTTTTCCTCACTTCCATTTTACACCAGGCATAAATATAAATGTGAAGATTGTAAAACCGAATTCGATTTAAAATGAGTATATATTTCATTACAGGGATTTCGACCGATGTTGGTAAAACAGTAGCTTCAGCAATTATTACTGAAGCTCTCGAAGCCGATTATTGGAAACCCATACAGGCAGGAGAATTAGATAATGGCGATACTAAAAAGGTTCAAAAATTAGTGTCAAACTCTAAATCTAAATTCCATCCAAACGCCTATGCACTCAAAAAACCCATGAGTCCTCATGCAGCTGCAGTAATTGATGGTGTTTCAATTGATCTAAATGAAATTAAAACACCTAAAACCAATAATCATTTAGTGATTGAAGGCGCTGGCGGGCTATTGGTGCCTTTAAATGATAAGGCCACTATTTTCAATTTAATCAAACCCGAATATAAAGTTATCGTGGTGTCAAGACATTATTTAGGCAGTATCAACCATACGCTTTTAACCGTTAATTTTTTAAAAGAAAAAGGGTTTGACGTGTCTATTATTTTTAGCGGAAACGAACACAAATCAACAGAAGCTATTATTAAAAAAATGACGAACGTTCCAGTTATTGGGCGCATAGATGAAGAACCTTATTTTGATAGAAATGTGGTTAGGGAATATGCTGATGAATTCCTGCGAAGGCAGGAATCTCACAATTTTTTTAAAAATTAAATCTGGGAGAATTTAAAATGAGATTCCTGCCCCAGCTAGCACGAGCGTCACGCTCGTGATATTTATTTAACGGCACAAGCAAGATGCTTGCGCTAGCGTGGAGAAAATTTAGATTTGGTTTTTGGTTTTCATTCCTATTAATGGAATGAAAAATTCCTCATTTCAATTTGATTTTTTGGTTCGTTTTGTATCAAGACAAAATGAACATATGAGAAAATAATTAAAAATAGATTCCTGCCTTGTCAGGAATAAAAAATATGAGCTTAAAAGAACGCGATAAAAAACACATTTGGCATCCGCTAACGCAACATAAATTGCACCCCAATACTTTTGCCATAACCAAAGCAAAAGGCTGTGTGTTAACCGACGAAGATGGCAACGAATATATTGACGCCATTGCCTCTTGGTACACCTGCATGTACGGGCATTGTAACGCATACATAACTAATCGTGTTACTGGTCAAATGCAAGTTTTAGATCAAGTTGTTTTTAGTGGCTTTACGCATGAACCTGCTGTAAAATTATCCGAAGAATTGATTAAAATACTCCCAAAAAATCAAAATAAAATATTCTTTAGCGATAACGGATCAACCGCTGTTGAAATTGGTATTAAAATGGCCTTACAATATCATTTTAATCAAAACGAAAAACGCAATACCCTAATCGCTTTTGAAGATGGATTTCATGGTGACACCTTTGGTGCTATGAGTGTTTCCGGACTTTCGGTTTACAATGGTCCGTTTGAAGAATTCTTTTTAAACGTTAAACGTATTCCTGTTCCAAATGGCGAAAATCATCATCAAATTTTAGAGCAACTTCAAGATATTATTTCCAGAAATAAGGTTGCAGGTTTTGTTTACGAACCTTTAGTGCAAGGTGCTGCGGCAATGAAAATGCACAACGCAGAGGGTTTAAACGCCATTTTAAAGTTCTGTGAAAATCATAATATCATCACAGTAGCCGACGAAGTGATGACGGGTTTTGGTAAAACAGGAAAATATTTTGCGTCACTTTACATCGATACCAAACCCGATATTATCTGCCTTAGTAAAGCCCTAACAGGCGGTTTGCTCCCCATGGCAATTACCTCTTGCACACAACAAATTTATGATGCTTTTTATAGTGACGATATGGGCAAAGGGCTATTTCACGCACACACCTATTCTGCAAATCCGTTGGCCTGCACAGCAGCATTAGCGAGTATTGATCTACTACAAACCGACGATATTCAAAACAATATAACCCGTATTATAAAGTCACATAAGGATTTTGGAAAACGTATAAAAACGCATCGAAAAGTAAAATCAATACGTCAAACTGGAATTATTTTCGCACTAGATTTAGATGTGGAAATGGAACGTTACGGAAATTTACGAGATAAACTTTTAAAGTTTTTTATGGATAATGGTGTATTTCTTCGCCCGTTGGGAAACACCATTTACATTCAGGCTCCGTATGTTATTACCGAAAAACAGTTGGAAAAAGTCTATCAAGTTATTAAAGATGTTTTAGAAATTATTTAGGGCGTTACCCAAAAGGGTCAGGCTATCCACTATATCTTTCTTGTGCTGAAGGTTTTTCAGTATCTCATCAAACTTATAGGTCTCATTTAATCTAAGTACCAAATCAAACTATTTAGTAAGCACAAAAAAGGATGCCGCTTCTATCCCTAACGCAGTAAAAAGAGACCTGTCAGGTTTTTAAAACCTGACAGGTCTGAACAAAACAATATGGAAGTATGAAATTAACAACAGAACATGTATTTTTACCAAAAGTAAAAAACCTTTGCAAAAACCAATTTCAATAACAGCAATCTCTTCTATTTCCCCACTTGGGAAAACTTTAGATGAAGCTTGGGAAAACTACCAAAATAATTCGCACCATATTATTGAAAAATCATTTAAAAACGGAAGTGCTTTGGTAGCTCAAATCCCAAAAGCATCAAAACAAGAGATTGAAATTTTAAGACAATCTGACAATAAATATAAATCACTTGACGACACTGTTTTATACGCCATTTTCGCATCAAGACAAGCCATAAAAAATGCTGGTTGGAATGGTTCAGACAACTTCGGAATTAATATCGGCTCATCACGAGGTGCAACACATCTTTTTGAAACCTATCACGAGGATTTTTTAAAAAACAACAAAGCAAAAACACTTAGTTCTCCAACTACTACTTTAGGTAATATTTCATCTTGGGTAGCGCACGATTTGCAAACGCAAGGTCCTGAAATAAGCCATTCCATAACCTGTTCAACAGCTTTACATGCGATGTTAAACGGCATTGCTTGGATAAATTCTGGCATGTGTGATAAATTTTTAGTTGGTGGTAGCGAAGCGCCTTTAACGCCTTTTACCATTGCGCAGATGCAAGCGTTGAAAATTTATGCAAAACCACAAAGTCACTTCAAGCATAGTCGAGAAGCCTCAATGGGTTTCGACTGCGCTCAACCTGACAATATTGAATCTTTCCCTTGTCGCGCACTAGACCTCAACAAAAACCAAAACACGATGGTTTTAGGCGAGGGCGCATCCATGATATGTTTAGAACAAGGTAAAAAAGAACATGCTTTAGCCACTGTAAAAGGTATTGGTTATGCCACCGAACTATTAAAACATAACATTTCAATATCTAGTGATGCGAAATGTTTTCAACGTTCCATGAAAATGGCTTTAGGTGATACAAACCCTAATGATATTGATGTTATTGTTATGCACGCACCAGGAACCATTAAAGGCGATATTTCAGAATTTAAAGCCATAGAAAAGCTTTTTCATAATAAAATACCGGCGTTGACTACCAACAAGTGGAAGATAGGTCACACCTTTGGAGCGTCTGGATCTTTGAGTATTGAGCTCGCAATTTTAATGCTTCAACACCGAAAATTTATTAGCGTTCCTTATTTAGAAAACCAAGAAACCCATAACAGAATAGAAAATATTTTAGTTAATGCCGTTGGGTTTGGAGGAAATGCTGTAACTATTTTATTAAGTAAAAACTAAGAAATTCACTATTTAATTAGTATTTTTGATATTGAAAATCGACCGATTTATGAGTAATACCAAACACAACTGGACTAAAGAAGAAATCCTAGCCATATACAACAAACCTTTTATGGAATTGCTTTACGAAGCAGCGACTGTGCATCGTGTAAATCACGATCCAAATACGGTTCAAGTATCCACTTTGCTATCTATAAAAACGGGTGGTTGTTCAGAAGATTGTGGGTATTGTCCGCAGGCGGCTCGTTATCATACGGATATTGAGGGCAATGATTTAATGAGCATAAAACAAGTTAAAGCCCAAGCCTTACGCGCAAAATCTACAGGTAGCTCTCGTGTTTGTATGGGTGCTGCATGGCGAAATGTAAAAGATGGTGAGGAGTTCGATCAGGTTTTAGAAATGGTGCGGACCATTAATAAACTAGACATGGAAGTGTGTTGTACACTTGGTATGGTTACCGAAAATCAAGCAAAACGTTTAGCCGAAGCTGGTTTATATGCCTACAATCATAATTTAGATTCATCCGAAGAATATTATAAAGAAGTTATTTCTACGCGTGGGTATCAAGATCGATTAGATACTATTGGTAATGTTAGAAAAACAAATGTGACCGTTTGTAGTGGTGGTATTATTGGTATGGGTGAAAATATAGAAGATAGAGCAGGTATGCTTGTCGCACTTTCTACATTAAATCCGCAACCAGAATCGGCTCCAATAAATGCTTTAGTGGCCGTTGAAGGTACACCGCTTGAAGACCAAAAACCTGTTTCAATTTGGGATATGGTGCGAATGGTGGCTACCACTAGAATTGTGATGCCAGATACCCAAGTGCGTTTAAGTGCTGGTAGAACACAAATGACAAGGGAAGGACAAGCCATGTGCTTTTTTGCTGGTGCTAATTCTATTTTTGCTGGTGATAAATTATTGACTACGCCAAACCCAGATGTAAATGAAGACATGGAAATGTTTAAACAACTAGGTTTAAATCCACAAAAACCATTTACTAAAAAAGTGCAACCACAAACGGTTGAAGCTGCCGATTCACAAATTGGTGCTTTGGGCGAAAAACCAAAATGGACCAGACCTGAGCATAAAATTGAACGTAATGAAGCCGCAAAGGCAAAAGCTAAAACGGTTAAGCAATAATGTCATTTCGACGATAGGAGAAATCCCATAATGGGAAACTTTAAATCATCAAATATTTTAATCTCTATGTGATGTCTCAATCGTTCCTGATTTCGACATGAATAAAAAGAGACTCTATTAGGGATTGCAGTGGAAATCCTTTTTTGTGCCTCCCTATATGTTTGAGTTTAACCTGTTGTAGAATATATAGAAATTATTTGATGAGATACTGAAATCGGAGATTCATGAATACTTTAATTTAAAATAGACATACATGAATAAAAGCCCTCCCGATAGTTATCGGGATTGGGGTAACGCCCAAAATACTATTTTAAGTTTCGTAACGTTTTCTTAACTTTGATTTACTAAACTAAACTACTTTGTCTTTAAATCTTCAAGATATTCCGCGTGTAAAAACGATTACAAAAGCGGATTTTTTAAAACACTATTTTAAACCGCAAAAGCCTGTGGTTATTGAGTGCTTTATTGACGACTGGCCCGCGTTTACCAAGTGGGATTTGGAGTATATGAAGACTATTGGTGGCGATTTGACTATTCCGCTTTATGATGACAGGCCTGTTAATTTTAAGGATGGTTTTAATGAGCCACATACGGAAATGAAGCTTGGTGAATACATTGATTTACTTAAAAGTGAGCCTACTAAATACCGTATTTTTTTATGGAATGCTTTAAAGGAAATTCCTGAATTGCAAAACGATTTTACATTCCCGGATTTTGGACTCAGACTCATGAAAGGTATCCCCATGTTGTTTTTTGGCGGACGCGATTCGCACACGTTTATGCATTATGATATTGATTTGGCTAATATTTTTCATTTTCATTTTGAGGGCACTAAACAGGTTATTTTGTTTGACCAAAAGCAGAATGACTATTTATACAAAATTCCGCACGCTTTAATTACACGAGAAGACATCGATTTTAATAACCCCGATTTTGAAAAATGGCCTATGCTTAAAAAAGCTAAAGGTTACAAAACCGAGTTAAAACATGGTGAAGTACTTTATATGCCCGAAGGCTATTGGCATTATATGCGTTACATAACACCTGGTTTTTCAATGAGTTTACGTGCTATTGCTCGAAACCCAAAAAACTTTAGTAAAGCGGTTTACAACTTACTGATTATGCGAAATTATGATACTTTGATGCGACGGCTTAAAGGGCAAAAATGGATTGATTGGAAAAATGAACAGGCTATAATTAAAACTCATAAAGCTTTGTAATAAAAGGTGTTTTGTATTGAAATTATAATATATTTGCGCTCTTTAAATTTAAATACATTATGAAAAAATTAATTTTTATTACAGCTATTTTTTGCGTGTCTTTAGTTAATTCGCAAGCTTTTATTGGAAAGAATGATAACAAGTTTCAGGTAGGTGCAAATTTTCAGGATAATGGCACCGGACTTAACATAAGTTACGATTATGGTATTGGTGAAAATATTTCTATTGGTTTATCATCTACTTATTTATTAGGTGTTGATGATGCTTTGAAAAACAATGCTATGGACGACCTAAATGCTACGTTTGATAATCGTTTTGATGTGAGAGCACGTTTTAATGCCAATTTAGGAAATGTACTAAACATAGACGAAAATTTTGATGTGTATCCAGGTTTAAGTCTTGGACTTAAAAACTTTGGTGGCCATTTAGGAGCACGTTACTTTTTTACACAAGGTTTTGGACTTTATACCGAATTAAATGTACCGTTTGCTAAATACAAAACAGGAGATTTAACGGCTGCTGAAACATTGCATAATCAATTTACAGTTAATTTTGGTGCTTCTTTTAATTTATAGGAAGCTACTTAACTTAGAACTCATCTTGACTTTTTCTATGTCCTAAAAAATGTCTAAAATTCGCCCATATTTCGTTACTTTTATT
>TARA_R110002049_G_scaffold99010_4_pt1 | contig 27745 bp, 25 predicted proteins | sample TARA_R110002049 | Tara Oceans TARA_R110002049 (sample SAMEA4396941) | marine metagenome | biome: Polar Biome; feature: [SRF] surface water layer (ENVO:00010504); material: water (ENVO:00002006), including particulate matter (ENVO:01000060) such as... | depth 5 m
CCTGCTTTAGCTGGAGGTTTAAAACAAAATCCCCGCTATAGGCAGGGACTTACTCATACTGAGTTAAAACTGATTCTACTTTATAATATATTAGTTGGCTTCATCTTCTAATGCCTTGATGTTATTGTCTGTATAGTACTTATCACGATACTCCTGAAATTCCTCTTCCAAAGCAGTAACTAATTCGAGATTGGAATTTACATTTTGCCACATGTCAGGAAGTTTCTTTTCCAGTAAACCCACCCCTAAGTTGATGTTATCGGCTTCTATCTTGGATATTTTTTTCAAAACTGAAGTTTGACTATTCTTCAAATCATCAAATTCCCGAAGGATTTTATCCATCATTTCTAATTTCTCTAATTTATCCATGGTTCGATTTTTTAAGGTTATAGCAAATCGCTAATAACAAGATAATGAATAATTACCATGCCTAATGAAACCCCTTTAACCCACTTTGTGAAAACAGCCATGAGCGAAAGCAAAGACAACGAACCTTTTTAAACGCTATCAAACTGGACAAATCCCTCATAATTATTTTTTCGGTAAGTCCATTCCCCAAAGAATCCTATATTTTGCATACCCTTTAGTAAAAGAAGACTATTGACAATAAACCTATTCTTATTCCTCTAATTCAACAGATGTTTATTTCTAAAAAACTTATACTTTCTACTGGTATTTCACTGGCTATTTTTGCCAGTTGTACACCAGAAAAATCACCCTTTGACGTATCTCCTGCCGATTCTCTGGATCCCAAAAGGATGGAAGCGCCCTACCCTGCCATCAGCATTCCCGAAGGCACTGACATGGAGTCTCCCCGCTGGAAAGGCATTGACCTAACTCCTCAGCCGCCTGTGGTGCCTGTTTCTGCTAATGAGCAACTGAAATCTTTTGTCTTACAACCTGGCTACAAACTAACTCCTATACTTTCTGAGCCTCAGATCCGAGAGCCTGCCGCCATTCAGTTTGATGGTAATGGAAGAATGTATGTACTGGAACTAAGAACCTACATGCAGGATATCGACGCCAACGGGGAATTGATGCCTACGTCACGCATTTCCCGCTGGGAGGATATAGACAATGATGGTGTCTATGAAACTAGCGTCATCTTCTTGGATAGCTTAGTATTTCCTCGCTATGTAGTTCCCTTTGGGAAAAACACCATTTTGTCCATGGAGTCTAATGAAGACAATGTCTATAAGTACACCGACACGGACGGTGATGGCAAGGCTGACAAAAAAGAGCTCTTCGCTTCTGGACTCGGAAGATCAGGGAATGTAGAGCATCAGACCAGTTTCCTGACTTGGACTATGGACAATTGGATGTACAGCACATATAATTCCCGCAGAATTCGCTGGACTCCTGATGGAGTAATTCAAGAACCTACCGGAAACCCATATGGACAATGGGGCGTCACTCAGGATAATTACGGTCAGGTATGGTTCCAAGACGGTGCTGGCGGAGTACCTCAAAACTTTAACTTACCAATTGTCTATGGCAATTTCGGAATAAAGGGTCAGTACAAAGACGGCTTCAGAGAACCTTTCAGTTTGGTGAAATTGGCTGATTTCGAGCCAGGCATGCGGGAAACAAAGCCTGATAACTCCTTGAATAATGTAACGGGATCGGCTGGAAATGACGTATTCCGCGGAGATAGACTGCCAAAAGAAATTCAAAACAAATACTTCTATGGCGAGCCTGTTGGAAGAATTGTGCGTCAGGTAAACACTGAGAAATCAGAAGGACTTTCTTACATACAAAACCCTTACAGAGAAGCTCAATCAGAATTCATACAATCAACTGATCCGCTTTTCCGCCCAGTAGATATGGCAACAGCTCCCGACGGCACCATGTATATAGTAGATATGTATCGTGGGATTATTCAGCAGGGAAACTGGACTCAGGAAGGGAGTTACCTACGTACCAAAATCCAGCAGTATCAAATGGATGATATCGCAGGAAATGGTCGTATCTGGAGCTTGACTTACGAGGGTATGGAGCGAAATACCGAAAAGCCAAGAATGTACGAGGAAACTTCTGCAGAGCTAGTTCGGCATCTGAGCAATCCAAATGGCTGGTGGAGAGATCAGGCGCAGCAGTTGATCATCCTGAACCAAGATAAATCGGTGGTGAAGGATTTGGAAAAATTAGTGAACAGTTCGGATAATGAACTGGCAAGAATACATGCATTGTGGACACTTGAAGGATTAAACTCCTTGAAAGTGGATATGATCAGAAAACTGATGAAAGACAGTAATCCTAAAATTCGTATTCAAGCACTCAGAGCAAGTGAAAGCCTATACAAATACGGTGAGAAAAGCCTTGCAGCGGATTATAGAACGATGGTCAAAGATTCTGATGTCGATGTAGCTTTTCAGGCATTGTTGAGTGCCTATATTCTAAATATCGATAAGGTAGAAGAGTTTATAAAAACGTCTATCAAAGAGAATCCTGCTCAGAGTTTTCAGGTAATAGGAGCTCAACTCTTAGAGAAAATGGCAGAACAAAAGAAGATGGCTGCCACTCAGTTTGCTCCTCAACAACTTGCACTTTTCAATAAGGGAAAAACCATCTTCGATGGCTATTGCTCTACATGTCATGGTGTAAAAGGCCTTGGAACTCCTACTGGCGGAGGTGAGCTCATTGCTCCAGCATTCTCAGGGTCTCCTAGACTAATGGGCCATCCGGAATATGCAGTAAAAACACTTTTGCATGGGTTAACTGGAGCACTTGACGGTAAGGAATACGAAGGCGTAATGATCGCCATGGACAGTAATGATGATGAGTACATAGCTTCTGTGATTTCTTACATACGGAATGATTTTGGAAACTCAGGGAGTTTCGTCACCCCAGAGTATGTAGCTCAGCTAAGAAAAGAAACAGCCGATAGAGAAGGTACATATGAGTTTGACGAACTGATCGGAGAAATACCTAAAGCACTTACACTTCAGGATAACTGGAAAATCACAGCTAGCAGTACTGCATTGCAGGGTGTTGGATCTACAAAGGATCCTTCATACGCCTTCAGCTTTAAAGGTTGGAAAACAGATGGGGCACAAGAAGCAGGCATGTGGTTCCAAGTAGAACTTCCTAAAGAAAGAAATCTCACGGAATTGCAGTTTAATTCCGGGGATAAAGAGTATCCAAGAAAGTATAAAGTATCTATTTCTTCCGATGGTAAAGCCTGGACTGATGTTGCGACTGGCGAAGGAGTAAAAGGCATGAACACTATCCACTGGAATGCGGATAATCCTGCGAGATTCCTGAAAATTGAAACTTTGGATAAAGCCGAAGAACCATGGGCAATGAAGCAGTTAGTGCTGCTTGCTAGGTAAATTAAGCTTAAGAATTTTATAGCTTTGAAAGGCTATGAAGTAAAGCGATGGGAAAACCCCATCGCTTTTTTTATGAATTAAGTCTGAGGATTTATTGGTGGATATTTCAGATTTCAAGGATATTGCGCCCTGTCAGGGCTAGTATTTCTAAACTGCATTTTCACACAACGGCCTAGCGACCGTTGCTAAGGTATATTGCCCCTACAGGGCAAATTTGAAGGTTGATATTTAGTGTATTGTAATAGTAACAATAGGCCTGAAAGGCCTAAATTGAAAAGCGATGGCTGCAGCCCATCGCAAGTGAGAATGTGAAGATTGATTAGCTCTACCTCGATTGCAATCTTGAAGGGGGAGATAGAAAATCATTTTAAACCTTTTGACTAGCATTTAAAAACTAAGCCTCCATATCCTTTCAGCTCATTTCACGTACTTTTAACCCAAACCCATAAGTTAAATACACATGAAAAGATTTGTACTTGGATTTTTGGCAGCGCTACTGGTTATTGGAGGCATCTGGTTCTTTACTGATAGCAGAGCGAAAGAAGCTGAACTCCAGGCTAATTCAGATATGATCCAACAGCAGATCCAGCAAGTGGGAAAGTTAATCGTGACAGAGGCTTATTATTCACAGGTATTTACCTATAAAAACTCACAAAAGCTTTTTCTAAATCTGGTTAGTGCAAATAAAAAAGCCTTGATCATAGCTAAGGCTAAGGCCACTGTAGAATATGACCTTAGGCAAATGGAAACATCTATAGATGCCGATAATAAGACGGTCACTATTGTAAAAATCCCGGATCCTGTAATCAATGTTTATCCAGAGTTCGAGTATTATGATGTGACTCAGGATTACCTGAATCAATTTGAAGGCAAAGATTACAACAATATCAAGACTAGTATTACAGCGCAGTTTCGAAAGAAAATAGATGAATCAGGACTTAAGAAAGATGCTCAAGAACGCTTGATGAGTGAGCTACTTAATATCTATATTCTCACCAAATCCATGGGTTGGACGCTAGTGTATAATGAAGTAGTAATCGAAAGTCCTGAGCAGATGAGTAATCTAAAAAAGTAAGCAAATAAAGCTACATTAAACCGACGGGGCACTCCAAGTATCAAATACGCTTTTGATCGATTTGCCGATTCGCTGAGGATCCTTAGCAATAATAGCTATTCCCAAAGCTACTAAGGTAGCAGCTACATCCAATCCCTTTTGAATATTGCGTAGTGTCTTAATCGTTCCTTTAATATCTTCTGTAATCGTATTTATTTTACCTAAGGAATCAGCAACCTCATCCATAATTAAGGTAGTCGCAAAAGCCAAAATATCTTCGCCAGATTTCAACAGTTTGTAACGAGTATCCCCAAGTTCCTTATTCTCTTCCAGACTTAGTTTCTCCCAGTTTGCTATCCTAAAGTCTGTAATAGCTACAGACAAATCAAAAAAGTTATCAGATAATTGTTGCGCTTGATCAGAAGTCAGGTTTGCCATAATATCAGTCGTTAAGTTTGTTGAATTCGGAGATCAGCTCCTTTACATTACTAGAATATCCATGCAGTAATTCCTGAAGATTTTTGACAGAAAGCTTATTTCTGTTTTCATATAAAACCTGATGACCTTTAGCGATTTCCGCCAAGCTTCTCCCAAATACTTCGAGTTCCATTTCCTTTCGCTGTATAGTTTCCAAAGCTTGGTAGTAGTCTATTGTTGCTTTACCCTTTTCGTAGTCTGAAGTCAGCGTTCTATTCATTTTCATATCTGTGTAATAGGCATAAAGTCTCTCCTGTTTGAATCTTAATTCCTTTTTTAGGTTGTTGCTGATGATAGTTTCAAACTTTTCAAATAAAATCTGAATGGGTTCATTGGCTTGCTCTATGTACTGAACGATTTTCTTACGTCTATAGAAATCCGTAGAGGCTCGTAAAAGAGTGTTAGAAAGACTGGAAAAGGCAGATGCCGTACGCTCTTCGATTTTTACCGGGCCAAGCTCATCTGCAGTCAGTGCACTCATTATAGCGTTGCTGCTGTATTGGGTCAGCTCATTCTGAGAAAGATTTCCCAGACCTTGAAAATACCCTTCAATAGAATTATAAAAGATCTGAGTCACGCTATCAGCTTCTTGATAAAGTGCGCAGGAACAGTCTTGAGCTCGCTTTATTTCAAAAGTTCGTATCGCCTCATCCGCACATCTATCCAAACAGTGTTGTAAAAATGAATACTCTATTTGTTCAAAATTTCTGATGCTCTCGAGAGAAGTAGCAGAATAATCGCCGACAGATTTAAGATTGATACAACTAGATATCAACAACGGAAAAGTCATTAATATCAAAACTAGACTTTTCTCCAAAAGAAGATTTTTCATTTGAAAATGGTTTAAAAATGGATGACAGGATCAACTTGTATATGCCACTAAAAACTTACATAACATTTACCATCAATAAGATAGGAAAAAAAATAGGAGTAGTTTAAACTTAAACAATACAAAATTACATCCGAGAAAATACTCCCTGAACTTTGCTCTGGAATCACAGGCTATAAAAAGTATAGGGAAGAGGATGAATATTAATTTACCACATTCATCCTCTTCCCTAATAAAACAAAAGTTCGAAGCTCTAGATTAATCGAGGCCAAAGTGAGATATATCTACTTTTTTAACAAAAAAGCGGGGCCATGATAGAAGTCTCAGTTTTACGCAAACCTGTATTTAATCTAAATGAGGTAATTACAGCAAGACCATAAAACATATTACTTCCTATAAGCCGATTGTCTCTCCACCATCCAGCCTGGATATAGCATAGGAAGTGGACTTACTTCATCTATTTTTACCAAATCATCCTCTGTCAAAATGAGCTGAGTAGAGTCAATATTGAGTTTCAATTGTTCCAAGGTTTTCGCCCCAATGATAGTACTCGTAATACCTTTCTGCTGACGAACCCAAGCCAAAGCTACCTGAGCAATACTCGCATCATGGATTTTCGCCAAATCCCCCATCACGTCCACTAAATCATATGCTTTTTCCTTGTCAATTGGAGGGAAATCAAATTTGGCTCTTCGAGAATCCGCATCAGCTCCTTCTCTGGTAAATTTGCCAGTCAAGAATCCACCGGCTAAGGGGCTCCAAGGGAAAATAGCCAAATCATGATCTGCAGCCATAGGTACTAACTCATGTTCGATATCACGGCTGACAGCCGAGTAATAATATTGCAAGCCCATGAACTTGTGCCAGCCTCTATAATGCGCGATCGCCTGAGCTTTGGCCACCATCCATGCCGGCCAGTTACATATGGCAATGTATCTGACTTTGCCAGACTCGATGATATCATTTAGCGAACGGACGATTTCCTCCAAGGAAGTGAGGGGATCTACACCATGGACGTAAAGAATATCCACATATTCCATTTGCAATCTTTTCAAACTTGCATCTACCGAATTGAAAATATTGTATCTGGAAAGTCCAGCGCTATTCGGCTTGTTTTTCATTTTAGCCAAAAGTTTGGTAGCTATCACCACCTCGTCTCTCGGCACAGCTAAGTCCAATAATCCTTGTCCTAGCAGCTCCTCGGATTGTCCAAAGGAATATACATTGGCCGTATCAATAAAGTTGATTCCTGATTCGACCACTGCGCCAAGCATATCATTGACTTCTTTCTACTGTAGCTTTCCAATGTTAGCCCACATATCAGCCTCTTGACCTCCGAAAGTCATGGTTCCAAAACATAGTTCGGAAACAATCAAGCCAGTGTTTCCTACATTATTATACTTCATCATTAAAATAGGTTAGTAGTGGTTATTAAGTTGAATTAGTAAAACTAAAGCTATTACAAAACAGTTGCGTGAAGCCTAAAAAATATCAAGAAAAGTGGCTAGATCCAGTTTGAATGGCCGATTTATACTTTTTGCTCCTTACCTTTAATTTCAAATTACATAATAGATGAAGCTAAAACTCACCTTTCTTTTCTCCTTCCTGATTATACATGCTACTTTTTCATGTATAATGGAAAATGAAAAAGCATTCAATTCACAGCTAATTCCACTAGGAGGAAACACCTATCAAACTCAAGGATTAAGTGAAGAGAAAATCAGTTCTGAAGGAATTTTAAACTGGAAAAATCCAGACACCGAGTTCTCTGTTTTTGTAAAGTCAACTGCAGAGGAAGAAATCAATCTTGCACTAGAAATACTCTCACAAGAGAGCAATAGCCAAATCAGCATAGAATTAAATGGCCAAAAACAGCTTGTAAAACTGGAAGACGGGAAAGCTGGAATCATTTCCGTAGGGAAAATGAAGCTCATGAATGGTTACAATGAAATCAAATTGAGAGGAGTAGAAAAATCAGGTACAGACTTCGCCCAAATTAAGGCTATTCAGATAAATTCAGAGAAAGAACTTTCTTTGGATTTTGTGAAAGACAATGTAGACAATCGATACTACTGGGGCCGTAGAGGACCTTCAGTTCACCTGAGTTATACCCTTCCGGCGGACAAAGATTTCAAATGGTTTTACAATGAGGTAACTGTTCCTGAAGGTGCTGACCCAATTGGCTCTTACTTCATGGCAAATGGTTTTGGGGAAGGGTACTTTGGAATACAGGTTAATTCAGAATCAGAACGTAGAATTTTATTTTCTGTGTGGAGTCCTTTCAAAACAGACAATCCAGGAGAAATTCCTGATGAGGAAAAAATCATTCTGCTGAAAAAAGGTGAAGATGTCTATACCGGTGAATTTGGTAATGAGGGTTCGGGTGGCCAAAGCTTTCTCAAATACACCTGGAATGCAGGAAAAACGTATAGCTTCCTAAATTCAGTAGAGCCCGATGGAAAGGGAAATACCATTTACACAGCGTATTTCTTGGATCCTGAAGTTGGGGAATGGATGCTGATTGCAAGTTTTTTAAGACCTAAAACAGATACTTGGTATAAGAGACCTCATTCCTTTTTGGAAAACTTTGTTCCAGAATCAGGCCATTTGGAGCGCACCGCTAACTATGGTAATCAGTGGGCATCTGATGCTGACGGCAATTGGGAGGAACTCACTGAAGCAAAATTCACGGGAGACGATATCGCCAAACGTGGGTATAGAATGGATTATGAAGGCGGTGAGAAATCAGGACAATTCTACTTGAAAAACGGAGGCTTTTTCAACAGAGTTATCGAATTGAACAGCATGCATCAGCGTAAATCCACCGCTACCCCTCCTACTATAAACTTTAATAAATTGCCATAACCGCCAGCGAATTTTCAATCAGCTTGCTTGTGTCACCCCGCACAATTCTAAAACTACTGAAATTTAAATTTACGAATGAATTACACGCTTCAATCCGTGGATCTCACGGTAGAAATCAATCCTATAGGAATGGAGATAAGCTCCATCAAATCGAAAATTACTGGCCTTGAATACATATGGCAGGCCGATCCAGCTATCTGGAATGGGCAAGCGCCAGTCCTGTTTCCTATCGTAGGTGGATTAAAAGATGGTTTCACAATCATTGAGGGCAAAAAGTATGAAATGCCTAAGCATGGCTTTGTCCGTAATTCTTCCAAACCCAAACTTATAGAGAAAACGGATGATTCGGCTCGTTTTCGCTTAAGCTGGGATGAGGAGTACTTAGCGCAGTATCCCTTTAAATTTCAATTGGATATGGTTTTTACCCTTGTAGGAAAAACACTTTCTATCGAGCATCAAGTCACAAATCTTGGGAGCAAAACCTTGCCTTATTTCATCGGGGCACATCCTGCATTCAATTGCCCACTTCATGCTGGCGAAACTTATGAGGAGTATTCTCTAACATTTCCTGAACTGGAAACGGATGCAACTTGGCTGATTGAAGACAGTGGCTTGATCAGTGATCAGACTCAGTCTTTCTTAGAAAATAGCAGCTCTATTAACTTGGAAAAGCATCTTTTTGATAAGGATGCGTTGATTTTCAAACACCTGAAATCGCGAGAAGTGACACTTACCCATAAAGACAAGGGAGCAATTCTGTCGGTACAATTTGATGACTTTGATTACTTAGGTATTTGGGCAAAATCAGGAGCACCATTCGTATGCATTGAGCCTTGGCTAGGAATCGGTGACAGCGCAAATTCCAACAATGAATTCTTAGAGAAAGAAGGTTTGCAAAAACTCGAACCTCAGCAGAGTGAAACCAAAAGCTATTCAATTACGGTTATTGCCTAAATAGGGAGAAACAATAACTAAAGTGATGTCAGAGTTGAAAATCGGTTTTGGAGGAGGATGTCACTGGTGTACGGAGGCAGTTTTCCAAGCTTTACGAGGAGTTAGTAAGGTTGATCAAGGCTGGATAGCTTCTGAGGGAAAATTCAGCAGCTTTTCGGAAGCCGTGATGGTGACTTTTGACTCTGAGTCGATTTCCCTCAAAACCTTGATAGAGATTCACTTGCTCACTCATGCGAGTACTTCAGCTCACAGCTTTCGAAGTAAATACAGATCGGCTATCTACTATGAGCACTTGGAACAAAAAGCGATGTTGGAAAAAGCATTTGAGCAAGCTCAAGAAGTGGTAGAAGGAGATGCAGTCACGATGATTCTGCCGCTGGCGGAGTTTAAGAAGAATGAGGAGGAATTCTTAAATTATTACCAGAGTCGACCTGATGCACCTTTCTGCCAAACTTACATTTCCCCAAAACTTGATATGCTTAGAAAGCGTTTCACCAAAGAACTCAATTAGTAATTAAACTGAAGGAAAATATATGCTTAACTGGAACGACATCATCAAATTTGCAAACAACGGCAATCCTACTCCTCCAAAACGTGTGGAGAAAACGGATGAAGAATGGATGGCACTTTTGACAGACGAGGAATACTACGTCGCTAGGCAGAAAGGAACTGAGCGAGCACATAGTTCTGAACTTTGCAGCTTATTTGAGCCTGGTTTGTATGCCTGCAAATGCTGTAAAACACCACTTTTTGATTCGAATGAGAAATTTGAAAGCGGTACAGGTTGGCCATCATTCACACAACCCGTAGCAGTGGAAAATGTAGGATATCATAAAGACATCAGCTTTGGAATGGTAAGAGTAGAAGCATTATGTAATGTCTGCGATGCGCATCTTGGTCACGTGTTTCCAGATGGACCAGCTCCTAGTGGCTTACGCTATTGTATGAATGCTGTTTCTATGGAAAAAGTAGTTGAGGAATAAGAAAATCTTATCCCATAAATACAATCGCAGCAGGCTCTCATGGGCCTGCTGCGATTTTTTTTTAGCCAACATTCGCAATGAATGGAGCTTCTTTTACATGACTTACATTCTGCAAAGCAGCAATTAGGAATTTCGCCAAGCTAGTAGCTGAAATATGCTGTCCGGGACAATCTGTAAGTGAAACAGAAATCTCTGGAGCTTCATCTGTTTGGCCTATTAAGGGTAACCTTACTAATGTCCAATCCAACTTACTAGCACAGAGAAGTTCATATTCTAACTGTCTATCCTTAGTAGAAACCGGATAATTAGTATACATCCAATCCGTGGCAGCCTTTGTAGCTACTCCTTTTTGATCAAACTCAGTATCTACATTCAATCCTGTGACGACGATGTATCGACTAATTTTAGTCATTTCCAGTACTTCCAAAATGAGCTTAGTTGCCATGGTGAAAATGGTTGGTTCACTGAATGGAATGCCTGCTCCTAACGTACTTATCAATCCCCCACAACCGGAAATAAGTTCATGTAGCGCATTCTTGTCTAGCACATCTCCGATAATCACTTCCATGTTGGGATGAGCAGGTGGAATCTTCTCAGGATTTCGAATGAGTACTTTAATTTTGAAATTTTGACGAAGGAGTTCTTTGACTAGATATACTCCAGATTTGCCTGTACCGCCGATTACGGCTATTTTATTGAAGTTTTGCATGAGATTCTTTATAAAATTTGAGTAAAAATAAACCACAGCATTCCCTAGCAGGGATAGCTTAATCACTTGCTAAAAAGCAAGCGCTTGGTTCTGTCAGATATTTTATAAAGAGATTTTAATAGGTCAAACATAGCTTAAAATAATTTGTCTTAAAAGTAAAAGGGAGCTAGTTTCCAGTTAGCCCCCTTCTTTATCTGTTACGTATTTCCGCTATTCCGCTAGTAATCGGACTAATGCATTGTAGGATTTGGTGAAATCAAACCTTGAGGCTCTTCGGTCACCCGTCATCGGTCTTCCCGCTTTAAAACAAGGGAGTTAAGATTAATCGTATGTGGATATAAAAACCTCCTATTTAGCCCATTCGATGTAATCTCGATTGACTTGTCCGTCTAGGACTGTTTCATTGGAATAAATGATAATTCTATACTTGAATGTAGCTGACTCGCCTTTTGCCAATTTGAAGTTCAGCTCATCCTTACCATCACTAAGCGCTTTTTGTCCCAAAGGATTTGCCGCAAACAAACCATATCCTCTAGCATGCCAGTAGGTTGGATAGCCTGGATTAGATGGAAAATCAAGTATAGCAACAGAGATGTTCTCGTCTTTAATTTTGCCTGTAAGACTTACCCAGTCTCCTCTAGTACCCCAAACATCATCACCTTCGACTCCTTCACTACTAAGGTACATGCCAGTGATTCCATCATTGTTCATCGTCGGCACACCCGTTGCTACTCCTGAAGCATCAGTGAAAATCTCAGGTTTATTAGATGGATGCTCCAGTTGTCTCGCAGTGCGAAGACCCAGCATACCTTCCTTATTATCTGTCATCTTCACTTCACCATTAGGTGCAGTCAGTGTAGCTATTCTATCAATAGTCCGTTGATCATCCTTGCCTCTGAAAATAAAGGTGGTATTCTCTGTCAAAAGGACTTCGCCTGCATTGTTCACCCAATCCAAACTCACTTCCAATATTCCTTCCTCATTTCCACTTTTCACTGACTTGATGGATTTATGAACAATATGTCCATACTTCGTTTTGTCTTTGATCGCAGAGGAATTGTTCCAAAAGTCAAGACCATTTACATCGCCATAATTAAACCACAGTCCCAAATGGTGCGGATGATCCACACGCTCCCCTGGACGAGGTGTTACTGGCCAGCCTCGGGTAATTGCATTTCCATTAGCAGTATTGATTGGATATAAAACTGGCTTTTCCAAAGAGTCCGGATAGATATAAGAAGTAAAGAACTTACCATCAATGATGACATCTACTTTCTTTGCAGCGTCGTCTTGGACTAGTTCTATTCTATCTTTCATCTGCTCAGAATCTTGTTCAGTTTCAGTTTTCCCCTCTGTACCTCCACAAGCAATAGTCATTGCTGATAAGGTAATTAGAGCTGTATAGTTAAAGAGTTTTTGTTTATGAAAATTCATCTTATAATTCACGATTTAGTAATACATGTTTAATGAAATAGAGTTAATGAGTTTTATCTAACTCACTATTTCCCTTTTTTCAATTGATTGAATAATGCCAGTTGCTCCTTCAGTGCTGCTACCCGATCAACAGGTTCGGTTCGGGCTTCCATCAGAATCCAACCGTCGTACTTGATCTCATTAAACAGTTTGAAAAGCTGCGCGTATGGATAGTCCCCTTCGTTGAACTCACGTACGTGAACAGTATCTCCAAACCATTTTTTCACCGAGTTGAAATTAGCTTCCAAGCCCGGCGCTAATAGATCTTCAGCATTACAGTTCCAGCATATTTTCACAGCTGGTTCTGTTACCTGATCAAATATCGCCTTCATCACCGGAAGTTCTTGAGTCAAATGCCCGTGTACCTCCACTCGCACTACTTGCCCATATTCAGCTGCGAACTTGCCAACTTCATTGAAAGCTGCTGCGATCTGAGCGATGGTTTTTTCTTTAGGCACACCTTCAGGCAGATTGTTTGGTTTAACCTTAATTCCAGTCGCACCTATATCCTTGCAGAGTTTGATATACTCTTTTGTACCATCAATATTTTTGCGAAGCACCGCAGGATCTGGACTGTGATATTCAAAATTACTTCCGTAGCCCAAGCAAGTCACTTTGCTTTCCTTAAAGCGCCTTTTCACTTCTGCACGTTCTGCTGCATTCAGGCTTGTCTCCACCCCATGCGCATGCTCTGTACGAAGCTCCACTCCTAGTACTCCTGCTTTTTCACAGTTTGCAATAAGCGTAGGTAGATCCCAGTCCTTACCCCATTGGTAAGTCACCAAACCGAATTTCATCCCTGATTTTGCCATTGAAAAGGCATCGAAGGGAATTTGCATAGCAGCTAGGCTTAAACCCGCAGCTACGCTTTTCTGCATAAAATCTCTTCTAGAGTTGCTCATAGCATTATACCTTATTTGGTACAGTGTAAGGATCACGATAATCTCTTGTCAGCATTTTGTCTGCTTCCTTGTCCTTGACAAACTTTTCTGTAGTTCCGTCAAATCGTAATTCGCGGCCAGTCAGGTAAGATACGTTTGCTATCAAAGGCAGTACTGAAGACTTAAAGCCTTCTTCTATATCACAGTGAAGTGTCTCGTTATTTCCAGCTCGGATTGCATCCAAGAAGTTGGCATAATGCTCAGCACCACCTGGTGCCGCCAATACCTGAGTACTTGCTGCCGGAGCCGCTTGTTTTTTGGATTGGGCAAAAGGCTCTTTTTCCTTCTGACGGAAAGCTTTCCAAGTACCACCGTCAAGTTCTAAATACCCATTAGTACCATAAAACACATTTCCTATTTCTATGCCCAAGCTAGACTCACCATTAGTATATCTTCCACGGGTTTCAAATTCCAGCATGGTGCCATCAGCATATTTGAATACGGAGCTTTGCGTATTTGGAGTTTCCTGAGAGCAATCATTCGGATCGATGCCGTAGATTCCACCAGCAGAATAAACTGAAACTGGGTGCTCATTCTTATTCATTCCCCATCGAGCTACGTCAAACTGATGTGGTCCCTGATTTCCTGTATCACCATTTCCTGTAGCCCAGTGCCAGTGCCAGTTGTAATGCACTTTCTTCTCATTGTAAGGAACCATCTCTGCAGGACCTCTCCAATAATCGTAATGCAATGAAGCCGGTGGGGTGCTATCAGCTACTTTTCCAAAAGAATCTCTCGGTTTGTAGCAAGTACCACGAGCCATATAAACATCTCCTATTCCCCCACCATGAAGAAATTCCATAGCTTCCATTACGTTGGCAATGGAACGGTTTTGAAAACCTACCTGCACTCTGCGGTCGTACTTACGGGCCGCTTCTACCATTTTTCTGCCTTCCCATACATTGTGACTGGCAGGTTTTTCTACATAGACATGTTTACCCGCCTGGCAAGCCCAAACTGTAGCTAGCGCATGCCAGTGATTTGGAACCGCAAAGGAAACCGCATCAAGCTCTTTATCATCTAATACTTTGCGCATATCCCATTCTGTCAATGGGGTAACACCTGTTTTATCTATGACTACTTTTGATTTCTCAGAGAAATATTGTTCGTCTGCGTCACAAAGAGTTTTCAATCTCACATTACGATTGTCTTTCAAAGCACACCACTGGTTGATGTGATTGCTACCTTGTCCGCGGATTCCAACCACGGCGATGTTGATTCGCTCATTTGCTCCTATGATGGAAGCATATGATTTGGCACTCATACTCATGCCAGCCATTGCTATCCCGGCTGTGCCTAAGAGACTTTTCTTTATGAATTCTCTTCTTTTTTCCATTTCAATTTTAGGTTATAGGGTTTTTTGTGTTTGCTTTTTATGCTTACTGATTATTCGTTTTATCTTCTCATAGGCAGTATATGAGCTATGAATTTTTAATCTAAACAATCTCTTCATACCAATCAATACTAATTATTTGGACACCTAGATAACTTGTGCAAACGATTGCTTTTTTTTAACAAGCTAAGGTTTCTACAGAAGCTATACTTACACTTTATCACCGTAAATGGTGATATTCTGTTTTATCACTGTAAATGGTGATATTTTGATTTATCACCGTAAATGGTGATATTAGAATTATGATTGCATTGCTTACAGGAGACATTATTAATTCTAGAGAATTGAAGGATCAGAACCTCTGGATTAATCCATTTAAGAAATTGCTAGAAAAATGGGGACAGACTCCCAAGCAATGGGAGATATTTCGTGGAGATAGCTTCCAATTGGAAATTTCAGACCCCAAGGAAAGCTTACTCGCAGCTCTGCAGATCAAAGCACTTATCAAAAGTCTCCCATATCCAAATGAGAATAAAAGAAGCTCTCCAGTGGATGTCCGAATGGCAATAGGACTTGGTACAAAATCCTATGACGCAGATAGAATATCTGAAAGCAACGGGGACGCTTTTGTACGCTCAGGAGAAAAATTTGAGCAATTGAAAAGTGAAATGATTACGCTGGCGATCAACTCCCCATGGGCTGAATGGAATGATGAGATGAACCTTTACCTGAAACTGGCCGGGATTCAAATGGACAGTTGGTCCATATCATCTGGGGAATTGATGTCTGAAATGCTCTCCAACCCAGACCGCAAGCAGGCAGAAATCGGAGAAGTTCTTCACATCAATCAAAACTCAGTAAGTAAAAGATACAAAGCTGCAAACGGTGAGGATATCTTGGCTATGGAGAAATTATTCAGAAAGAAACTGAGCCAACTTCTCTGATGCTTATACTAATCAAACTTATTCTCGCTCATATAATCGGAGATTTCCTGCTACAGCCTACCACTTGGGTGAAGGAAAAGGAAAAACTAAAAGCCACATCGCCAAAGCTATATTTGCATGTTTTAATTCATGGAGCACTGGTCGCCCTACTTCTATGGGATCTTAGTTTGTGGCCAATAGTTCTTGCAATCACCATCCTGCATTTACTGATTGATCTCATCAAACTTTACGCTCAAAAGCCTAAAACAAAAACAACTTGGTTCATCGCAGATCAAGCGATGCATCTGCTTAGCATCATGATTATTTGGGCAGTATTTACGGAGGTCTCTGTGAACTGGTTATTAGTATTTCAAGACCCTGCAGTACTTGGACTGATCACTATTGTGCTTTTTCTCACGCAGCCTACCTCGATTATCCTATCCACTTTACTCAAAAAGTGGGCTGACTCCATCCCTTCCCAACCTGATCAATCCCTCCAAGATGCAGGCAAGTATATAGGAACTCTAGAACGACTATTTGTTTTTTCCTTTATAGCCACAGGACATTGGGAAGCCGTAGGTTTCTTACTAGCAGCAAAATCAGTCTTTAGATTTGGCGATTTAAAAAAATCAAAAGAGCGAAAACTCACTGAATACATCCTGATAGGAACCTTGCTCAGCTTTGGAACCGCCATGCTTGCGGGGATTATCTTTCTATCCATCTCCAATTAAATGACATCAAACTCCGAACTGGATTCCATCCAACTCAATTTTTCCTCAAGTGATTTACTGCTGCTCAATCTAGCTCTTGCCCTCATTATGTATGGAGTGGCGCTGGATCTCAGATTTGAGGACTTCAAATACTTGGTGAAAAATCCGAAAGGATTCATTTTAGGAATCTTTTCACAGTTTTTACTCCTGCCATTTCTTACATGGTGCCTAGTGTTGATCATGAAACCACCTCCATCAGTAGCCTTGGGGATGTTTCTGGTAGCAGCATGTCCCGGAGGAAATGTATCCAATTTTCTTACCAGCCTAGCCAAAGGAAACACAGCTCTTTCGGTAAGTCTTACCGGGTTTTCCAGCATCCTATGTATCATCAGTACTCCATTGAATTTTGCACTCTGGGCAGGATTCTATGCGCCTACCTCAAACTTACTAAGAGATATCAGTCTGAATTATACCGAAGCATTTACTACAGTGGCGCTGATTCTAGGCCTTCCATTACTACTCGGGATCATCACACATAAGTATGCTCCTGTTTTTGCAGAAAAAGCATCTAAAATTCTCAAACCACTGAGCATTCTGATTTTTGCTGCCTTTATAGTAATTGCTTTTGCTGGAAATTTCGATTTGTTCACCAAGTACATTTCTTTGATTTTCCTCTGGGTGTTGGCTCACAATTTCGTGGCGCTTGGATCGGGTTTCTTAACTGGCAAAATATTCAAATTACCCCTGGCTGATGTGAAAACTATGACCATAGAGACGGGGATTCAAAATTCAGGTTTAGGGCTGGTTTTGATCTTTACTTATTTTGATGGCCTTGGTGGAATGGCTATTATTACGGCCTGGTGGGGCATCTGGCACCTGATCTCAGGCATGTGCATCGCAAGTCTTTGGAAATTAAAAGTTTGACAATATAAGCAGGCGGTGAAAACGCTAACATATCAATGCAATACTTAATAAATGAATTCCTTCGAACCCTCGTAATGTTCTCATTAAAGGGATATTTCAAAAAAATAGTAATTGAAGGAAAAGAAAATATCCCTAAAAACACTCCCATCCTTTTGGTCTCGAATCACCAAAATGCGCTTATCGACCCCTTGCTTTTGGGCACGCACACCTGGTTAAAACCATATTATTTGACTCGCGCGTCTGTTTTCAAGCAATCATTTGTTGCCAAATTTCTGAATTATATACACATGCTTCCTGTATATCGCGTGCGGGATGGGTTTTCTTCTATTCAGCAAAATCAAGGCACTTTTGACCAAACCTATGAAGTACTTCGCAATAATGGAACAGTGATCATTTTTGCCGAAGGCTCACATAGTCTCATCCGAAATCTGCGACCACTAAGTAAGGGTTTTACCAGAATAGCTTTTGGGCTAAAGGAGAAGTACCCAGAAACTAATCCTGTGATCTTACCAGTAGCAGTGGATTACAGTGCACATAAGCGCTCTGGAGGAATTGCACGAGTTACTATTGGTAAGGCCATTCCTGTGGATATGCCTGCCGCTAAGTCTGGTTTACTCACCAAATCGGTACAAGTAGCCCTGGAAAACCTGGTAGTAGAGATACCAAGTGAGGGGTATGAACAACATCTGGAGCGACTGATCGAGCATAAAGTGGATTTGAGTTCAAGTTCAGATGTAAGTCAGTTTCTGGAAACCGGAGAAGTTCCTAACCCCGTAAAAGAAATATCAGGGTTCACGAATAAACTGATGAAGATCTTCCATTTCCCACTCTATTGGATATGGTTGTGGAAAAAGCCAAGCGTGAAAGATCCTGTATTCTCATCCACGTGGAAGTTTTTGATCGGCTATGTATTGGGCCCTTCCTATTACTTATTACTGCTTTTGCTTGCCATAAGCAGCCCATTAGGTTCTTGGGCATTGGCATTTTTGGTAATGGCAATAATCACCTTAATCATCAATAAAAACCCTCAGGAATAATCGCAGGCTTGACCAAATATTCTTTGGGATATTTTATACCTTTGAAAGAAGAGATAAACCCAAAAACAATTAACCATGAGTCAAGACTTCCTGCCCTTAAAAGGCACTGATTACGTAGAATTGTATGTTGGCAATGCCAAGCAATCTGCACTATACTATCAATATGCTTTTGGCTACGAACTCATCGCCTACGCCGGCCCCGAAACTGGTGTGAAGGACAGAGCTTCCTATGTACTGAAGCAAGATAAAATTAGACTCGTACTTACTTCTCCTTTACAACCTGATGGAGCAATCGCCGAGCATATTCAAAAACACGGGGATGGCGTAAAAGTACTCGCTCTCTGGGTGGATGATGCCGAGCAATCCTGGATAGAAACGACCAACAGAGGAGCTGAATCTGCTCTAGAGCCAAAAACACTAAGCGATGAATTTGGCGAAGTCAAGGTAGCATCCATCAAAACCTATGGTGAAACCATCCATACGTTTGTAGAGCGAAACAACTATACAGGCATTTTCCTTCCGGGCTATCAACCAAGATCAAGTACGTATACTCCTCAGCCAATTGGCTTGAAATACATAGATCACTGCGTGGGAAATGTAGCTCTAGGCGAGATGAACCGTTGGGTGGAGTTCTATGAAACCGTCATGGGTTTCAAATTGCTCATCACCTTTGATGACGAGGATATTTCTACCGAGTATTCGGCCTTGATGTCCAAAGTAGTCTCCAACGGCAATGGCTACGTCAAATTCCCGATCAATGAGCCTGCGGAAGGCAAGAAGAAATCACAGATTGAAGAATACCTAGACTTCTATCGTGGTCCAGGAGTGCAACATATGGCAATTGCCACGGACGATATCATTCACACTGTGACTGAATTGAGAAAAAGGGGAGTTGAGTTCCTTGTGGTACCTTCCTCCTACTATGATGATTTGCTGGATCGTGTAGGGAAAATAGATGAGGATTTACAACCACTGAAGGATCTAAATATCCTTGTGGATAGAGATGATGAAGGTTATTTACTTCAGATTTTCACCAAACCTGTGCAGGATAGACCTACACTGTTCTTTGAGATCATCCAGAGAAAAGGTGCAAAATCCTTCGGAAAAGGAAATTTCAAGGCGCTGTTTGAAGCCATAGAAAGAGAACAAGGACTGAGAGGTAACTTGTAATACTAGCACCAATAGCCGACTTGTAAGAGTCGGCTATTTTTTTTGCTTCACAAAGAGCTGGGTTTGCATAGGACTTGTAATGATTTTAGAAAACATTCTAACATCATAACCACATGGTCACAGCCGCCGAACTCCCAAAAGGTCTTGTATATATACGAGACTCACAGCCTGGAATACTTAGAAAGAAAAAAGGTCGTGGTTTTATTTTTATTGACAAAGACGAGCAAAAGCTTTCAAATGAATCACAACTAGAGAGAATACATGGTCTGGTGATTCCGCCTGCGTGGAAAAACGTATGGATCAGTCCAAAAAAGAATAGCTATTTACAAGCTACTGGTATAGACGAAAAAGGCAGAAAGCAATACCTCTATCATCCGAAATGGTCCGAATATTCCCAAAAAATCAAATATGATGACCTGCTCAAATTTGGGTTTTATTTACCCAAACTGCGAGAACGCTATCAAAGAGATTTAAGACAAAAATCGTGGACCAAGAATAAAGTTTTGGCTTTGGCTACGGCACTTTTGGATGAGTTATATCTGCGTGTAGGTAATAAACAATATACCGAAACCAACAAAACTCACGGATTAACGACGCTCCGAAGAAAGCACTTGAAAGAAGATGGTAAAAAACTTCTGATCAATTACACTGCAAAAAGTGGTAAGGAACGCTCTGTGTCTCTCACCAACGTAAGACTAGTACGATTACTCAAAGACTGCTCTCAGCTGCCCGGCTATGAACTATTCAGATATCAGGAAGATGATGAGTGGCATACCGTGGGTTCTTCCGCATTAAACGACTATATCAGTCTTGAAGCTCCTGGAGACGATTATTATACAGCTAAATACTTTCGAACCTGGGGCGCTAATAGTGTTTGTATTAAGAACACAGAGGAAGTTGGGAAGCTATGCGAGGATACTAGGAAAAAGCCAGAAACTACTTTGATCAGACTGGTAGCAGAGAAAATGGGACATACAGTGGCTGTTTGCAAAAGCTCTTACTTACATCCAGAAATTCTGTCCCAGTGTTTAAATCCACAAAAACTTAAAGATTGTTTGCCTAAGGATTTCTCAAGTGAAGGATATAAACCAGAAGAAGTTCTGCTGATGCAAATCCTCTGTACTAAAATAAGCTAAGGGACTGTAAGGTCATCTTGGCATGTTTTTTTGACTTAAAGGATTAAAAAGAAAATATATACCTATGAGTACAGCAGAAGTTTTAGAGTATGATACCGAGAAAGTATTTGAAAAGATCACAGGCAAACTAAGCACATGGCTAGACATTATGGTGGAGAATTTACCAAATTTTGTCCTAGCCATTATCCTTATTATCTGTACTCTTTTTATAGCAAAATCAATTAAAAAGCTAGCTGCCCGATACATTCATAAATTGGGGACCAATGAGACTATTTCTAAATTTCTAAGTCAACTCATTTTCCTCGGTATTTTGATACTGGGAATTATGCTAGCCTTGTCTGCAATGGATCTCACCAAGACCGTTTCCTCCATTCTGGCAGGTTTGGGGATCATTGGATTGGCTTTGGGATTTGCTTTTCAGGACACTGCAGCCAATTTCATCTCAGGTATTTACATCACTTTTAATCAACCCTACAAACTCGGAGATATCATTCAGACCCAAGATGGACACGAGGGTTCTGTCATTGAAATCAATCTTCGTGTCACCAAGATTAAAACTTACAACGGTCCAATTGTCTATGTGCCAAACCGCTATTTGTTCCAAGAATGCTTTACGAATTTCACCGAATTCGAAAAGAGACGAGTACAGATTGAATGTGGCGTAAGTTATGGAGAAAATCTAGAGCAAGTAGAAAAAATAGCTCTAGAGTCAGCCAGGAATGTATCCAGCCGACTGGAATCTGAAGAGCCTACCTTATTCTGGACTGGATTTGGGGATAGCTCCATAAATTTCACTTTGAATATCTGGTGCAAATTCAAAGGAGCAAATCTTGATTACATACCTGTAAGGAACGAAGCAATCATTGCTCTTAAGAAAGCATTCGATAAAAATGATATAATGATTCCATTCCCTATCCGTACTTTGGATTTTGGAATAAAGGGCGGTACTCAGCTTAACAAAGAATTATCTGGACTTTCTATTTCGCCAAAAAATGGCTCTAATCAAACTAATGAGAGCTAATGGAAACTGAAGAAAATATGGGAAACATTACCCCTACGAGGTTTAAAATAACGCACATCCCCAGTTTAATGGTGGAGAGTTTCAAGCAGTGGAATGCTGCCGATCCATGGAGACTCAGTGCTGTAGTTGCATATTATGCGGTACTTTCACTACCCGCACTCATGATCATCGTCATCAACACGGTAGGCGCTATCTGGGGAGTAGAGATTGTAACGGGTAAGCTAAATAATGAATTAGCATCTGCCATGGGACCAGAAACTGCTAAGTTTCTTACAGAAATGGTAGAACAAACCCAGAAAAGTGATAAGTCGCTGATAGCATCTATTATAGGAGTGGGTGTATTGATATTTGGTGCTTCGGGTGTTTTCCTACACCTAAAAATTTCCATCAATGCTATATGGGGACTCAAACAAACTGATGAGGTCAAGTGGTATTATACACTCTTTGATCGAGCCGTCAGTTTTGGTTTTGTCCTTGTACTCGGATTTCTGCTTTTCATTAGTTTCGTACTTACTGCCTTATTATCGTTTTTCAGTGATTTTATTAAAAGCATTTTACCTGAGTTCGTAGTAGTATTTGCCTTTGTAGTTGATTTTGCGATTTCTTACGGAGTGATTGCGGTACTTTTCGCCTTAATATTTAAATATCTTCCTGATGCTAAAATCAGATGGAAATCGGTATGGATTGGTGCATTTCTAACCTCTTTCCTGTTTACTATTTCTAAATTTTTACTCGGTATTTACTTTGGCGCGGCAGAACCTGGTTCTACCTACGGAGCTGCAGGATCAGTTATCCTTGTCTTACTTTGGGTTTCCTATTCCTGCCTAATCTTCTTTTATGGTGCGGAATTCACCAAAGTATTCTCCATCAGATATGGCTATGGCATCATCCCTAGAAATCATTATTCAAGGGTAAAAAAAAAAGAAGTAGTACTTGATGGCGATTTTGTCCCACCTCCTGAAGACCCTATTCCTGAAGGCGAGGTAGATGATTTGAAGGAGGAAAATGAAAGTCAAGAAGAAGATTCAAAGGAGAACAAATAGATTTACAAATTCCATTTGTGTCTAGTCAGGAAGTATCAATCAAATCTAAACCATAGGATCATGGATGAGGCTTGCTCTCCCCTAGATGCTTTTACAGTTTCAGGTGCAATCATCTCTGATCCCAAGTGAAACTTGGTGCCTATTGTTGGTATTGAGTAAAGGAAACTGAGATCTGAATGAGGCAGAACTGGCTTAGTCCCTGGAGTAGAATTCTCAGGCAACACTGGTTTAAACAAGCCCATATACAAGTTTGGGGTTTCTGTTCTTACTTCTATTCTCCCTTCTTCAGTTTCTAATAAGAGTGCATGGAAATCAGCATGGAAGCCTTTGAATTCTGGGTAAACCAAGTTTTCAAAACTATGACCAGTCATTGTATTATTGTATTCCTTTTCCCAAAGTCCAAACTCAACTCCTTTCATTCTGTTAGCCCAAACGCGGTAAGGACCATTTCCTATCCATTTGGCGCTTAACACTTTTTCCTCCGGAAATGAAAATCCTATACCCTGCAAATCCAAGCTGCTCTCAGGAGCAGAAGCCTCCATCATTAATTCTCCAGTAGTGAATACAGTCCAAGTGAGTTTTTTAGGATAGGTGTCATAGGTTGACATGATCTGAATAGTGCCATCCTTCATCTGTTTCCACGTTACCTTTTCCACAGATGCATTTACTCCTTCAGGATTTAAAGCTTGATTTAAATTAATTATACTTTTCCCAACCTTTACCAGTTGGAGATTGCCTCTATCCTTTCCAAAAACAAAAAGCTTCTCCCCTATAGAAATATGAATGTCAACGGAGGATTCCCGGACGGTGATAATTTGGCTATCCAATTCAGGTCTTGAAGAAAAGTAAGATGGATTTCCCTCCTTAGGTTTTCTAATTGCTTCAGACCAAGTATAGAGTTCTTCTCCATTTATTCCTATTGCCGCAATTTTCAAAACATCTCCATCGCGCCAAGTAATAGGAAGACCTAAATCAACTTCGGTGGATTGGCCGGGTTTGACATTTGGCAGTAAAACGCTTCCCGAATGCAGCTTCTCAGCATCCTTCCAGCTGTCATTTTTTTCTACTGACCATTCGAGTTTACTTGTGCTTAGATCAGAATAGAGGTAATTATTGGTTACCTGGATTTTGCCATCAAACCCATCTGTGGGAATAAAAGCTCCGAGTTGAATCGGTGACCAAACTTCCTTGATCGTATAAAAACTTCCTTCCTTCTCCCGATATGGACCCAAAATCCCGTCAGGAGCATGATTTCCATCAGAATCCAGCATACCACCTTTATCATCTCTTATTACTGCTTCATCAGAAAACACCCAAAGAAATCCACCTGCGAAAAGTGGGCTCTTACTGTACTTCGTCCAGAAATCATCTAAACCTGCACCTAGCCCACCATCATACATTCCATGCAGCAACTCAGTAGGCATAAAGATGTTCCCGCTTTTATCCAATCTTCCTTCTGGGGAATCATAGGTAGGATAATGTTTGGTATCAATGCCATTTCGATTCAACCATGGATAGATTATCGGCCGCTTCTGTACATCAACTAAATGAAAGAAAGGCTCATTCTGAAAGTTCCATCCGCCTTCATTCCCATGGTCCCAAGCGATCACCGCAGGATGATTGGCATCTTTCAGCACAGTTTCTTGAATCAACTTAGGTCCCACTATGGTATCATACCCATCTTGCCATCCCGTCACTTCATCAAGTACGAAAAGGCCAAGCGAATCCGCCAACTCCAAAAACCGCTCATCCGGATTATAATGTGACATGCGGACTGCATTCATATTCATTTCCTTCATCAGTAATATGTCCTCCAAGTGATTTGCTTCACTTAAGGCTCTGCCAGTAGTCGGATAGAAAGAATGTCTATTCACACCTTTCAAAATCACCTTCACATTATTGATATATATCCCATCTTGGCTGCGAAGCTCAACAGTTCTAAACCCAATTTTTTCCGTTTTTTGATATAGTATTTTCTTGTTTCGAATAAGAGAAAAACGGGCAATATATAAGTTGGGAGTTTCAGGATTCCAGGATTTGACTCCCGGAAAAACATGGCTTAGCCAGACAGAATCAGAGTCGATCGCTTGAGCGAATTCACCAACAACTTCTCCTGATTTCTGCTCTACTAATTGTACCTGAATTTCTGACAACCTAGGAACATCTTTCACTGTAATGAGAGCTTCGAAGAAGCCATCTGCTTTCGCATTTACAGCAATCCTCGTGAAATGATTATGGGGTACAACCTCTAGAAATACAGGCCTAAATATTCCTCCAAAAATCCAAAAATCAGCTTCTCTCTCTGCTTTGTTAACTGACTGATTTGAAGATCGTTTGTAAACTTTCACTTCAAGTATGTTTTTAGATCCAAAATCCAAAAAATCTGAAATATCATAAGAGAATCTATAGAAGCCTCCTTGATGTATTGGGCCCACAATTTCCCCATTTATTTTCACCTCAGTATCAGTCATCGCCCCATCGAAAACCAAGTTGACAACATTCTTTCTCCACGCCGAAGGAACATCAAATTCATGCTTGTAATAGCCTATTTCATCGGCTACTTTTCGTTCAGGATTCTTATGGTCATGACCATAATTGAAGTTGCCAAAACCTTGCATTTCCCAGTTTGAAGGAACCAAGATTTTTGTCCACTGCTCTTTCTTTCTACCATCAGAAACTTTGAAATCCCAGTAAACTTGAGAGGCAGCATCTTTACCACTTAAGTATACTCGTTTATATTCATTTTGAGATTGTCCTTTGGCAGTAGAAAAAAGTAAAAGAGATAGGCCAAAAATGGAAATTAAGCGACAAATGTTCGAGGGCATGTAGGATGTTTTCTTGAAAATTGAAATTAGGGTAATCCCTTCGATTTAAAAAAGACTGTAAATGATTTATACCAAGGCCAATTATTTCCTTTTAAAAAATAATTGCCACTACTCAAGATGATTTTAAACTTGGGAATGGCATATTTTATGTTTTTCTATATCTTAGAACTCAAACAATTTTTAAAACATGACAACCATAGACCCTAACATATTAGCCAAAGCAGATTCTTGGCTTAATGGCAATATCGATGAAGATTCGAAAGCCCAAATCCGCAGCCTTATTGATCAAAACCCATCTGAGCTCACGGATTCCTTCTACCAAGATTTAGAATTCGGTACGGGCGGCCTAAGAGGTCTGATGGGTGTAGGTACCAATCGAATGAATGTTTATACCATAGGTATGGCCACTCAGGGATTGGCAAACTACCTATTGAAGTGCTTTCCTGGTGAAACAATTAGAGTAGCAATTACCCACGATTGTAGAATAAACAACACACTTTTTGCGACGACCACCGCAAATGTGTTGACTGCAAATGGGATTCACGTGTTGTACTTTAAAGAAATGCGCCCTACTCCTATGCTTTCCTTTGCGGTAAGACATTTTAACTGCAAAAGCGGTGTAATGATCACGGCTTCGCACAATCCTAAAGAGTACAATGGCTACAAGGCTTATTGGGATGATGGAGCGCAAGTAGTTGCCCCACACGATAAGAACATCATAGATGAGGTGAAGAAAATCACTTCGTTCGACGAGGTAAATTGGGATAAGAATGATGCCCTTTTCCAATATATAGAAGAAGACTTCGACGAGATTTACATGAAGCTTGTCAAAGGCTTGAGCTTGGCTCCAGATGCTATCAGAGCTCAAAAGGATATGCCTATCGTTTTTTCTCCGATTCATGGAGCCTCCGGCAAAATGGTGCCTGCTGCAATAAAAGCCTTTGGTTTCGACAATGTGCATGTAGTAAAAGAGCAGGCTGAGCCAGATGGAAATTTCCCAACGGTCATTTACCCTAACCCTGAAGAAGCAGAGGCTTTGACCCTTTCTTTGAAACTTGGGAAAGAAGTTGGTGCTGAATTGGTTTTGGCTTGTGATCCCGATGGTGACCGCTATGCGGCGGCTGTTCCTAATGCTTCAGGGGAATTTGAGTTATTGAACGGTAATCAAACAGGTACTTTACTCACTTACTACCTGTTGAGTCAATGGAAAAAAGCTGGTAAACTTGACGGCAAACAATTCATGGTAAACACCATTGTAACCACTGAGTTAATCGATAGAATCTGTGAAGGATTTGGCGTAAAATGCTTTTCTGTCCTGACTGGATTCAAAAATATCGCTGCCATTATCAAGGATCTTGAAGGCAAAGAAACCTTCATTGGAGGCGGCGAAGAATCTTACGGTTATCTCATTGGAGATTTTGTCCGTGACAAAGACGGTGTGAGTGCCTGTGCCATGGTAGCTGAGGTGATCGCTTATTACAAAACTCAGGGAAAAACAGTTTTTGATGTCCTTGCAGAAATTTACAACCAGTTTGGTTTTTATAAAGAATCGCTAATCTCTGTCACCAAAAAAGGGAAAGATGGTGCCGAGCAAATTCAGGCATTGATGATGGATTTCCGAGAAAAACCACCTAAAGAAATGAATGGAATTAAAGTGGCCAAAATCGTGGATGTGAAAGAAAGCACTGTAACAGACGTAAGTACTGGAAAATCAGAGAAGCTAGCTATGGACAAATCCAATGTGATGCAGTTCTACCTCGCAGACGGAAGTAAAATCTCTGCTAGGCCTTCAGGCACTGAGCCAAAAATCAAGTATTATTTCTCAGTGAATGCACCGCTTTCCAATGTTGCAGATTACAGAAAAGTAGAAGCTGAACTTGACGAAAGAATAGAAGGCTTGAAGCGATATTTCAGTTAATTATAAACTAAATAGTATCTCGCTCTCTCAGAGCTTATAATCATGACTAGTCCTGAATAGGCGTTACAGTTTTAAAGGATAATTTAGA
>TARA_R110002049_G_scaffold247690_1_pt1 | contig 27691 bp, 32 predicted proteins | sample TARA_R110002049 | Tara Oceans TARA_R110002049 (sample SAMEA4396941) | marine metagenome | biome: Polar Biome; feature: [SRF] surface water layer (ENVO:00010504); material: water (ENVO:00002006), including particulate matter (ENVO:01000060) such as... | depth 5 m
ACCCATAGCTCAGCTGGATAGAGCGCTGCCCTCCGAAGGCGGATGTCAAGTCTGGCGATCACGAAAGGTGCTGGAAGAAAGAAGTGACTAAACAAAGGCTTGAGCGGATGTCGGGTTCGCTCTTCAAGGAGCCGAAAAACTCGCGTAAGCATGGCGTAAGCATCTCGCGAACGGTATGCACCCGTAGCTCAGCTGGATAGAGCGCTGCCCTCCGAAGGCAGAGGCCAGAGGTTCGAATCCTCTCGGGTGCGCCATTTATCTCAATGAAAACAGATGTTTGCGCTTATGTCGCGCCTGCGCATTTCTGCTTACGCGGTGCTTACGTGGGGTTCAATAGCGAGACTATTCCAGGTCAATGACCTCAGGTTTCAGATCAGGTGCGTCTGCCTTTCGCGTCGAATCTCACCTGAATCGGCACTTTCTTCCGACATTGCTCTCCACTGGATGGGCTGCCCATCGTGGAAGAAACCTCCAATGGATCCATCGGTTTCCAGAGTTGCCAATCGGAAGTTAAAACTGGCTCCCTATCGGCATCCGAACGTGTATGACGATCCACATTGTTCTGCTCTAACCAGTATCGCTACGCAACAAACGCTCTTAAAGCGCTCATAGAATTACCTTCTGTGATTTCACCCTGGTTCAACCTTTCCGGTGCCTGCCCCAGCCTGTTGACCCAGACCGTTGGATAACCGAACCAGCTTGCCCCGGCAGCGTCCCACGCCGCAAAAGCGCAGAACGCGATGTTGTCTTTGGGCAACCCGAAATGGCTCAGCCCAAGCGAGTAAGCTTTCGGATCGGGCTTAAAAGCGCCGGCATTGTCTGTACTGAGATAGTCAAATTTGTTCTCCAGACCGCCATTTCGGGCATTGGCCCGGAGCATTTCTTCGGTGAAGTTGTAGAGGAATGCCAAGCGGATATTCTGTTTGTCAAATTGCTCTATCGCGTCAGCAACGTCCGGCCATGGCCTCAGCGTAAACCAGACATCTAAAAGCTCCTGACGCTGATCTTCTGTTAGAGTTTCGCCATGAGCCGCAACTGTGTAGTCTAGCGCTTCAGCGATCACGGAAAGAAAGTCCTGATAGCGATCACCGCTCGTACGCAGCCATGTGTAGGCGAAGATCTTATTGAACCACATCTTGCCAAAATCGGCATGATTGGAAAACGTCTGCCCGACGAGGCCAAAGATCGGGCGCGGATCAAAAACGGGAAAGGCGTCGAACGCAATGGCCTTGATCTCTGGCCCTGGCAGGGCCGCCATTGCCTGATTTGCCGAAAGCGATTCTGCTGCCACGAGTAGCCCTCCTGCAGTTGCCGTTAGAAATTCGCGTCTTTTCATGAAACACCTCTTTTCTTTATCGTCTGGTCGTGGCAGGGGGCCGCCGAAACAGGCATCGGCAGACGTGATGTGGTGTCAACCCGCGTGGCAGCGCCGATGGTGTGTGATGTTCGGCGAAGCTGATGATTTGCTCGGCCCCAATCATCTGTTTGATGTTGCCGTGATACCATCGGTCGAAGTGCAGAATAATGCGTCGGTTCTGAAACTCTTTATTTTGAGTTTCGATAGCAATTGCACTGCACGGGTTAACGCCGTTGCGGTCGGTGCAGTGCCGGGATCGACCTGAGCCGGTCCTTCGCAATTTCTATGAAGCTTCTCACTTTCGCAGCGGCCCTCCGGCCCTCCACATGTACGAGGTGAATGGGGAGCGGCTCTGGCTCAAATTCCTCCAGCACCAGTTGAAGCGTCCCAGCCTCCAGCTCCGGTCCTATCTGATACGACAGAACACGGCACAAACCCCATGCGCGCTGCGCGGCGGCGATTCCAGAGGCAACGCTACTGACAGTGAGGCGCGGGTCAACCCGAACGACTTTTTGCAGGTCACGGCCAAACCTCCACTCGGGCGTGGGGCTCACCGAAGACGCAGACACGATACGATGCTCCTGTAGGTCGTCAGGCGCGCGAGGAACGCCATATTCTGCAAAATAGCTCGGGGCACCGCACACCACGCGACGCACGCTGCCCACCCGAGCCGCCGACAGATCTGAGGATGGCAGCGGTCCAATCCGCACGGCGATATCGAAACCCTCTTGGACCATATTGACGATACGATCGACCATGAGCACATCTGCGGTGACATCGGGATAAGTCTCGAGATAGTCCATCAGGATAGGCGTGACGTAGATGCGGCCAAACTCAGTCGAGCAGGTGATGCGCAACTGACCAACCGGATTGGTCGCCGCACCTGAAGCTGTATCATCCGCCTCTTGCAGTTGCGCCACAACCTGACGCGCCGATTCCAGATACGCTTCACCAACCTCGGTCAGTTGCACACGGCGCGTGGTACGGGTGAAAAGCCGAGCGCCGAGCCTGGTTTCCAACGCGTTGATGCCCCGGGTGGCCGATGGCGCACTCAACCCTATAGCGCGGGCTCCGCCGGCGGAGCTTTCGGCTTTGGCCACAGCTATTAAGACCTTGAGTGTCTGAATGCGATCCAAGATCTACTCCGTAGTAATGTGGTCATTATTCAAAATAACCCGCTCCCCGAAAGGGGTAACCGTTTCACATTTTGGAGAAAATTACTTCAGTACCAGCAAGTGACGCGCGAAGAACCAGGTCTTTGTTCAGAGGATCAGTCTGAAGTATCCTACCAGGTATAGCGCCATCCGCTCCCATCCTTCACCCGCGAAAGTGCCATCCAAGAATTCCTACTCGTCGAAGATGCGGCAGCGACCGTGACCCGACATAAGGTAACTCTTGCACATACAAATGGAGCGGTCGCGCCCAGGGGCATCGCAAGGTGGGTGAACTGTTGTACATTGAAGGTTCACGGTTAAACCACAATAAACGCACGCGCCTGTAGCATAATGACCCCACGGTGATCCGGCGGAGGCCCAAACACCCCAACCACATTTTGTACATTGACTTCGTTCACGACAAGCTGAGCAATGGTCGCCCCTAAAAGATGCTCACGGTTCTTGATGAATACACCCCAGAGACCTTGTGTATTGTCGTCGCCGTCAGAATGGAAACCGCTGAAATTTTGGAGGCGCTTTTCCCCTTGTTGCTTCAGCGCGGCAAGCCTGACTACGTTCGCTCAGAAATCGGATCAGAGTTCGTCGCCGCACCACATAAAGAAAGGCGGAAGCGGGTCTGTATTGAGCCGGTCCATCTCTATTCCGGCTCACCGTAAGAGAATAGCTACGACGAAAGGTTCAATGGGACGCCGCGCCTTGAGGTGCTAAACGCCGAATGGTTCACCTCAATTTGATAGGCCAAGATTGTCGTCAACCAGCGGCTGCACCAAAACAATCACATCAGACCTCATCACGCACTTGGAATGCGCGCACAAGTCCCCAAAACCTTTGTGGAGAATTCTCAAATCACAAAACAACCCAAGGCGACTAGACCGTCAGAAGGCCTTGCGGCGACCTATTTCATGGGTGTTCTAGGAGACTAAATGGACCACAAAGGCATTCACGATGTAACTTCGGAGAACGCATACATTTTCCACGAGCCGTCGATTTTCGTAAATGCGTAGAAACCATGAACATGCTCAATGACAGAGCCGTCGACGCGCCGCCGTACGGCGGAAGCGACCGCATGGGCGTGATGATCGTTGATTGCTGGGATATCGAAATGCCAGTCCGTCGAGTGATCCCATCCTTTGGCGGCTTTGAGTTTCGCCGGATCAATCGGATAGCTGTCCATCATTTCGACAACACCGTCTTTAAGATAAGCGATGGGATAGCGAACGATCTCGTCGATTAGATTTACGTCATTGGCCTTGAATCCCTCGACGTATTTTTCATATGTCCTGCGAAGTTCGTCTTTAAGAACGTCTTGGTCGTTCATCGTGCAGTCACCTCATGAAATGGATGGAATAAAGTCTCGTTGCTCTAAGAATCGACACATGGACGATCAGATGTCGGCATATATCTCCAGGATGTTGTTGTCTGGATCCCGGAAGAACAGTGTTCGATGGCCCCATGGCTGGTTTGTGGGTTCGCCGATGATCTCTACTTCGGCTGCCTGCAATTCCTCCGCGCAGGCATCGACCATCTTGGGCGCGACCCGAAACGCTAGCTGAACCGAACCAACACCAGGTGCAGGAATCGTCTCGGGAAAGAGGCCACCCGCTGGTTCGCTCGTCAGAACAAGGATATTGCTGCCAACCTTGAACTCGACCCATCCATCTCCTGCAGTCTGGCGAAACTCAAACTGCATGATTTCTTCGTAGAATTTTCGCATCGCGATCATGTCGCGGGTATAGAGAATGGTGTAATCCAAAGCGCGGATTTGGTTGAGTGCGGATACGGCCTTACTCTGGGCAAATGCTGTCGTCGGATTCGCCAAGATTGCCGAACCAACAGCGGCCATTGCGATGCTCTGACGGCGGGTTAATTGAGTCATAGATCATCCTCTGTATCTTTTTTGGTTTCTGATACCCGTCGCGTCCTGAGACGCCCCCAAGTTTCGACTGGCCTATGAATCGTTTGAGGCGATGCGGCTTGATGCGCGATACCAGACCGACTCCATGGCGTTGATCAAGCTCGTTCTTTCAGCATTTTTCCCACCGTAACGATCGCTTCGATGGCAGGAACGAGCTGCTGACCGAGATCGGTTAGGTTGTATTCAACTGTTGGTGGGGAGGTCGCCACAACCGTCCTGTCGACGACACCTTTTGCTTCAAGCTCTTTCAAACGCGCACTCAAAACCTTGGCTGAAACTGGCGTAATATCTTCTTTCAGCTCTGAAAATCGGCGCGCGCCTCCGCTGAGGTACCAGATGATGTTGGGGGTCCACGCACCTCCAATAAGCCTCATGCACTCGTTCAAAGGGCAGTCGGGATCGTGGGCCGGAGACCTATTTTTTCGTCGCTTCAAAACTGTCAAAGCACGTCCTTTCCGTGGTTACCATCTGGAAACTTCAAAATAAGAGTAACCTGAGGAAAGCTAATTACAAGATGTAACGTTGGACCTATCTAGTCTGCATCTGGTGCGTAACTCGGATGGAGGCAAACTCATGCAAAGCACGCAAACCCTGGATCTGCTGAAGATCAAACATCCTATAATTCAAGGCCCTTTTGGTGGTGGGCTTTCGACCGTGGAGCTGGTTTCCACCGTTTCTAACCTCGGCGGCTTGGGGTCGTTTGGTGTGCATTATCTGGAAGCCGACGGCATTCTGGGTGTCGCTTCTGAAATCCGGGAGAAGACCAGCAATCCCTTCGCGCTGAACCTTTGGGTGTCTGATCACGATCCAGAGGCACGGGACTTTTCCGCTGATGCCTACGATCGGGCGTGGCGCTTATTTGAGCCGCTTTATCGTGAGCTCGACCTTCCCAAACCAGAGCAGCCGCCCCGGTTTCATCCCAGCTTTGATGAGCAGGTGGAGGCAATCCTAGAAGCAAAGCCGGATGTGTTCAGCTTCGTCTTTGGAATACCGTCGGCGCGCATATTGGAAGCGTGCAAGGCTAAAGGTATCACCACTGTTGGGGCCGCAACAACATTAGCCGAGGCGCAAGCGCTTGAAGCTGCAAATGTCGATGTGATCCTCGCCACAGGGTTTGAGGCCGGCGGGCATCGGCCGTCCTTTTTGGAGCGTGCCGAGGATTGTTTGATGGGCACCATGCCACTTACCCGGGTTGTCTCGGATTCCTGCTCAAAACCCGTCATTGCGGCGGGCGGTATCGTAGACTCTCATGGGATCGAGGCGGCATTACAATTAGGGGCAGGGGCCGCACAATTAGGAACCGCTTTTCTGGCCTGTGCGGAATCCGGCACCGTGGATCAGCACAGGACGGCGCTGTTTTCCGACCGGTCTGCCAATTCAGAGCTGACACGCGCCTACACCGGGCGACTTGCCAGGGGCATGCCCAACCGGCTGATCAAAGACATGAAGGATGCGGCAGCTCAGCTCGCGCCGTTTCCGGTCCAGGCGTGGTTTGTGGCGCCCCTGCGCGCAGCAAGCATCGCTGCGGGGGATGATGATTTCCTCTCGCTCTATGCGAACCAGGCCGCACCGCTTCTGAAGCACAGGAAGACAGCCGACCTGATGGCTGACCTGATCGCAGGCATCGCGTGAGACCGCGGCCTGCATCGTTCAAACCCCTCTGAAATCATGGAGCCTAAAATGAAACTCTACTATTCTCCCGGCGCGTGTTCATTGTCCCCGCACATCATCCTGCGGGAGGTGGGCGCAAAATTTGAACTCGATCTCGTCGATCTCGAAGCCAAGAAAACGCAGTCCGGCGACGATTACCTTGGTATCTGCTTGAAAGGCTATGTTCCGGCCCTGGCGTTGGACACAGGCGACGTCATTACCGAAGGCGTGGCCATCGTTCAGTACATTGCAGACAGCTTTCCGGAATCTGATTTGATCCCGCCTTCGGGCGGCATTGAACGCGCAAAATTGCAAGGCGTGCTGAATTTCATAAGCGCCGAGTTGCACAAATCCTTCGCACCGCTGTTCTCAGCAACAGCGTCAGAGGAGCAAATCAAGGCGGCTCCCGCCAAAGTGGGCAAGTGCTTTGACTACATCGAAGCGCGGTTCACCGATGGCCGCACGCACATCATGGGCGATGCCTATACGATTGCGGACGCCTACCTGTTCGTTGTTGCACGATGGGCGGGCTTCAAAGATATCAGCCTCGACACATGGCCTAAATTACAGGCTTATCTGGAGCGGATTGGAGAACGTCCAGCAGTAAAGGCCGCGATCCAGGCCGAGACGTCCGGCTAGTGTTCGGCGGCGGTAGAGAGACTATCAGTCGTTGCTACAAAAACGACAAGTGCCCGCTGGAAGCGGGCACTTGGACAGCATTCTGTTGGATTCCGTGAGTGGTGTACCAGGACGCTGTTAGTGATGGGGCACATCTGTATAGGTTGCCAGTCAAACTGTCGGTTCAGGGCTTAGCCAGGTGCCAAACGCCTTTGACGCCATCGCCCGTGATGTCACCCGGTTTTTCGTCTTTGAACCAGGTATAAAGCGCTTCACCCTTATAGGCCCATTGGCGTGAGCCATCTGCGCGGATGATGATGCCGAATTTGTCGGTCGGGCGGGCATTGGCTTTGGCTTCAAGAGGGGGCCACTTCACAGCGCAATCGCCGTTGCAGTTGGATACCGCCGCGGTGTCGTTGTCAAAAGTGTAGAGCGTCATGCCAGCGCTATCGGTCAGAACCTTCCCAGCGGAGGTTTTGCCGGTCTGGATCACGTTTTCAGCCATTGCCGCGCCAGCACCGAGCATACCGGTCATCAGAATGGTCGCGAGCACTATACGAGATTTGAACATTTGTTATTCCTTTTCATCTACGAACCGCAGACGGATCCGTTGCGGTAGCTCCGTTTGTCGGAACTGGCATAGATACGGAGCTGGGTGAGATTTATTCCCTGACGATCGGCCCGAAATAGAATTTGGCCGATTTCAGGCGTTTCGGGCCCTCGAACATGACGAGAAAGGGCAGAGCACGCGTTGCCCCGCCCTCGTTCAGCGACCTCTGTGGATGGAAGCTAGGGCGTTGCACCGCGCGTTCCGTTCAGTGCCGGATATTCCGGCTTCGCTTCGTTATGTTGCCCTTTCAACACCGCAAGCCGCGATCTCATCGCCAGAATCTCTGTATGCTGATTGGAGATGATGCCCTCTGCGATTGATCTCGTCAGCGGATCCTGCCCGAAAACAAGTGCGAGGCGCGCCATATCTACAGCGCCTTGATGGTGCGGGATCATCATCACCAAAAAATCAATGTCGGGATCGCCGGAATAGCCGGGACTATGCATATCCTGCATCATGCGCGCCATGTCTGTGTCCATCTGCCTCTGAAACTCAGAGACATTGGCGTCAGCCGCCGACCCGTGATCCCCACCTTGATTTGCGTCATGGGTATGGGTGTGCGTTCCAGCCTTGCTCTTGGCCGTCTGGTTGAAACTCATGACAGCCTCCTTATCCTGTATGCATCTGCGCGCCAGGGCGCACATAGATCAGGTTGATGCTTTTCTTGTTGCGAAGTTTCCCGGAAGGCAGGTCCAGATATCCCAGGGGAATTTGCGTGACAAAAACCGGTTTGAACGGGTCGGTGATGTCAAAGACTGAAGTGACGGTCTGTCCCTCGTTGGGCGTGCCGGGCAATTCATCCTGTTCGTGCGCGACATAGAGTTTGGTGGCATCGGGATCGACCCAAATCCCGTGCGACTCCCTTCCGTGGCTGAAGAATGTTCCAACAACCTTGCGCGCGCCTACCTTAGCATCGCGGTCAATGATGGCGATGCGACTTGATGAAACGCCTTCCGGGCCGTTGTCATCAATGCGGCCCAGGCTCGCATATACGACTTTGCCCTTGGCGTTCTCGGCAAATTCGACATGATTGGGGCGGGCTTTTTCGCCAAGGTCGATGTAGTCTACCAGATCGAAGCTTTCGCTGACGCTCCGGACCGAAAGGTGATCCGCGATCTTGTGCGACATCCACATTTCCGCGCCGTCGGGTGCGATTTTCTGAAACGGGGTGAAGCCGAACGGATCCTGTCCGGAAATGTCGATGCTGCGCACGCGGGTGGGGGCGCTAAACCCGTCAACACCGATATTGGTGCGGAAAATATCTATTTCTGAGACTTTCTGCGAGATCACGAAAGCCAATGTGCCGTCCTTCGAGAACCAAATCTGAGCTGGGCCATAGATCGTTTCGACATAACTGCGAACGGCGCGTACCGGCGCGCCGGCGCTTTCCGCGCGCGCCAAGGCCGTATCAACAATGGCGATACGGTCCTCGCCTCTCAGCGCGACCCAGATCTCCTTGCCGTTCCGCGAAAAGGTTGGCTCGTGCGGCTCGCGCCCGACCAGCACACCGCTGGTAATGCGCTCTGCCACGGTGTCGGTGGACGCTTGTGGATTGGGTTTGTTACCGATCACGGAGAGGTCCTGGTAATCGATCAGGTAAATGTTGCTGGACCCGCGGCCGCTGACGGCGGACAGTCGCTGGTCTGGGGATGGCGCCCCGCCATGGACATGGATCGCACCATGGTACAGTGCCTTCTCCATCATCGCTTCGTGGGTCGGCATTATGCCACCCGTAACAAATCGGAAGGGTGGGCGAGGATCCTCGTCAAAGCTCGTAAGATTGATGGTTTTGACGACCCGATCCACTACCGGGTCGATCACGGACAGAGTTTGACTGTCCTCATTGCATACCAAAACATAGTCGCCTTCTTGCGACCCGGTGTTACCACTTGCGAGGGCAGGACGTGTCGCAGCGGCCATCAGGCCCATTGCGGCGGTCGTGCCAACCATCATATCTCTTCGAGTGATCATCTGTCGGTCTCCTTTGCTTTGTTCAAGCGAGAGAGACGTTTGAAAATGCAAAATCATCCATCGCAGCGGGTCACGGACTGTCACCAAGCCGTGATGCAAAGCGGTGTGCCGCCAGCTTTTTAGACCTTCTGCAACTAAAATCTAGGATGGGTTGGAATAAACCTGCGCGCCCCGCGTACATAAGGTCTGAGGTGTTCGTAGCTGCGCATGCCTTTTGTTTTGCTGAAATCTGGATAGGATGCTCTCTTGAGCGATGATGTCATAAGAACTTCCGGCTGCGAAAGCGCTTGCGAACATGACTCCTGATAGCGGTGTGCTGATCGCAGAGATTCCCCATCTGCGCCGCTATGCCCGAGCGCTCTTGCGCGACGCCGATGCGGCTGACGATTTGGTGCAGCTATGCCTGGAGCGTGCAATGAATAAGCTGCATCTCTGGGATACGGACAGGAAACTGCGGACATGGTTGTTTGCGATCATGCGTAATCTGCACAAGGATCAGATGCGTCATAGGGCGGTCGGTGGGGTACAGGTGCCCCTCGATGCGGTCGCGGAGCCGTCGCAACCAGCGCGCCAGGATGACATTCTGTTTACCCAGTCGGTGCTGAACGCGATCGATCGGCTGTCACCAGACCACAGGGAGGTCATTATCCTGATTGGCGTCAACGAATTAACATACGCCGACGCGGCTGAAATTTTGTCGATTCCGCTCGGCACTTTGATGTCACGGCTGAACAGGGCGCGAGAAAATCTCCGCTGTGCCTTACAGATGGAAAAACCCCGTATGACGCTTCGGGAGGTGAAATAATGACACAGAACACTGGGAAACAGCCGCCGATCACAGCTGACGACCTTCACGCCTATGCGGACGGCCTCTTGCCCGCCTCACGCGTAAAGCAGGTCGAGGCTTATCTGGCCGGCAACCCGTCAGAGGCCGCCAGGGTGGCGGACTACCGGGCGATCGACCAAGCGTTGGGGCAAGAGTTTGATGACGTGATTACTGAGCCGGTTCCGAGCGAGATGCTTGATATTGTGAGCCGCAATAAACGTTTTCCCGGGACGCAGTTGGCCTCCTCACTGCGTCGTTGGGCTCCGTTTTATGGCACGCAAAGTGTGGCTTCGTATCCTGGCTCCAGGATGCTTATCGCCGCATCATTGAGTTGGTTGGCGATCGGCCTCGGGGTCGGCTGGATGGCGAATGGCAGCATGGCGCCCGGCGTCGATCCTTTTGACCGACTGACCCGAGCCGCCCAAACCGCCTATGTGGTGTATTCGCCGGAGAAACTTCACCCGGTCGAAGTCAGCGCCGAGCGGAGCGATCATCTGTCCTCTTGGCTGTCAAACCGCCTTGGGCGGCATGTGCCGATCCCGAGCCTGAAGGATCTGAGTTATTCATTTGTTGGCGGCCGTCTGCTGACCGGACATGAGAAACCGGCCGCGATGCTGATGTATCAAAACACCAAGGGGCAGCGATTGGTGCTTTACGTCAGCACTGAACTCGACCAAATGCAGGACGCACCAATGGAGTTTGAGCAGTCTCCGGACGCGGCGGTGGTAACCTGGGCCCGGAACGGCACTGGTTTTGGCGTCGCCGGAAGCTTTGATGAAGATGAGTTGATGCCTGCTGCAAATCTGGTCCGGGCGCAAATCTCGATCTGAGGCCGCGGTGCTGTGTGTGACGAGTTCCAAATCTTCGGCGTGATACTTACGTGGTCAATGCCGTGCCAACCTCCGCCGACATGACTGCTGTTGAGGCAGCTTGACGCAGCACGGAATAAACTCACCCCGCCTTCGTAGCTATCGGTGTGATCGAGGCGCACGGTTCTGCGCCATTCATTTACACTTAAGCAGAAGGAAAGAACGATGATGAGACCAATGACCTGGATCGCCGGCGCGCTGATTGCGGTTACCACTTCACTCGGCGCTCAGGCAGAGACGCTCAGGCTCTATGGCCCCGGCGGTCCGACACCGGCGATGAAGCAAGTCGCTGCTGCCTTCAGCGCCGAGACGGGCCACAAGGTCGAGGTGACTGCAGGACCGGCGTCACGCTGGATGGAGAAGGCACGTGCGGATGCCGATCTGATCTATAGCGGATCAGAAAACATGATGACGGCGTTCTTTGCGGCGCATGGCGATATTGTCGAAGACAGCGTTGTCCCGCTTTACATGCGGCCGTCTGCCATCCTTGTCCGAAAGGGCAATCCAGACGGATTTGCCGGCCTCAAGAGTTTGCTGCAGCCGGATGTGAACATCATGGTGGTGCAAGGAGCCGGTCAGGTCGGGATGTGGGAAGATGCTGTGGGCCGTATGCGCAACATTGAGCAACTGCGTGCCTTCCGCGACAACATCGTCTTTCGCGCACCCAACAGCGGCGTCGCCCGCGAACGCTGGAAGGAAGACACCAGCATCGATGCGTGGCTGATCTGGAACCACTGGCAGATCGACAATCCGGACCTGGCTGACATGGTTGCGGTCGAACCGGACCTGGCAATATACCGCGATACGGGCATCGGACTGACCACGCGCGGAGCGAAGAATCCGGTAGCGGAGGACTTCATCGAGTTTCTGCAATCGGACGAAAGTGCAGAGATTTTCGCGGCCCATGGCTGGCAACGCGAATTTTAGTTGCGAGTGTAAACGACAGTAGAAGGGAAGGGCTCGCATCAGTCTGATCGCAGGCCATTTCAAAGAAACCCAACCGGATGCCTCGCAAAAAGCGCAGGCCTGTTGGGCAGGGATAGGTGACAGACACGCAGTCTCTGCGGCAGATCGGCAAAGATCTTCACACGATCCATTCTCTCAGCGTCTACAACGCGCTCGCCTTTTTTCGGAAAGGCGTTCGCGTTGTAGACGCGCCCATCGATCTCAACCGACATGGACAGATATTCATTGTCGGCGCGCGAAATTCGGTGCCAGACGCCGCCGATCTCGATCAATCGTCCGCGTGGGGACTTTGTGTAGACAATGAAATCCGGGCTCTCTTCGAGCCGTTCCTCAGATATGTTCTTTGTTACGATAAGATCACGGTCAATGGTCTCACTTGCAATGTAGCCTTCAAAGCCATCGTCCGTTTTTGTCAGCTCACCTTCCAAAGCCATTATCTACTCCGTTGCGCAGCTGTCGATGACTGCCGAGCCACGGAGCGAGGGAAGGGGATCAGGTGAATGCCCTAACGCTGGTGCCAGCTCACGGTAATGAAATCGAGTCCAACGAGCCCCTATGGTAGCTGAATGATTGGCCAAGCGACCATCACCAACCCTCCCATAGCGACCATCCAAATAAAGGACCGAACAAGCGGTATGCCGAACAGATAGATGGGGATGTAGAGAACCCTGGCCAAAAAATATGTCCACGCGCCTGCCGCCGTTATTTCGCTACCTAACCCGAGGACCTGCACAAGCAGAAGCAATGCGATCGTATAGGGGAGCGTCTCTTTGAAATTTTCATTTGCCCGTTCCATCCGCTGCGAAAACTTGTGTGAAAATGCGGGCAGGTCATCACGGGCCGTCCAAAATGTAGCAGCCCAGCCTTGTTCGAGGATCCGCGGAATGCCCCCTCCGGCCATAAAATGAATGCTCCCCAGAACCGGTAGTAGGAGCAGTATTAGTATTTCTGTACTCATGCATCATCCTTGCGATTGTGCGTTCCGTACCAAGAGCACATCTCCTGAAACGAATGCCGGGTTAGACCTTAGCAGGTGCGAAAATTCATCAACAGTGTTGAGTTTCGCCGAATAATCGCGCAAATTTGCATCAATGAGAACTTGGGATGATCTTCGTTATGTGCTTGCGGTGTCTCGAACGACATCGATCAAAAAAGCGGCCGGTAGTTTAAGCGTCAACCGATCAACGGTGCTTCGACGGCTTAATGCATACGAAACATCGTTGGGTGTTCGCCTTTTTGAGCGCTTGCCTTCTGGCTATTTTCCGACGCCGGCTGGCGAAGAGCTTGTTGCGATCGCTGAGGAAATGGAGGAGCTGCTCGGTGACGGGGAGCGCCGTGTCGCTGGACAGGACGTTAAGCTGAAGGGTCGGATACGCGTATCTGTGTCCGCGACGCTGCTTTCTTATGTTTTGGTCCCGGCAATTGCGGAGTTTGCAAAAACCTATCCTGATATTGAGCTTGAGCTGATTACCACCTTTGACCTCCTTGATCTCGCAAGACGAGAAGCAGATGTTGCCATCCGAATTTCGGACAACCCTCCGGAAGAACTTGTAGGTAGACGGCTCGTGAGAGTGGGGCGCGCTATCTATGAACGCAAAAACCTAGGCAAAGAGGGGTCTGTAGGATCAAAGGAGCAAACTATTAGTCCAGCACACTGGATTGGCTGGTCTCCAAGTTCAGCATCATCGCCACAGCAGACAAGCAGTGTCTCAGATTTTCCGGTGAAGATGGTAATCACAGATCCAAATTCGACGGTAAAGGCGATCGCTGAGGGTTTCGGGGTCTCTATGCTGCCGTGTTACATAGGGGATCAAGAGCCCGCGATCAGAAGAAAACCTCCGGCAAGAACAGAGAGTGCGACGGACCTGTGGGTCTTAACGCACAAAGACCTCCGGAATGTTGCGCGAATACGGGCGTTCGTTGACTACATCTCCGCTGCGATTGAGACAAATAGGGAGCTTTTGGAAGGGAACTGACGGAAACGCTAGATTCCAACTATCCGAATACGAGCAACAACCCACTGATCGCCGAGATTGACAACACGAGGGTCCGGAGCAGACGGGCATTGATCAGTCGCGCTAGGCCCGGCGCCATCCAAAGACCAAGTAGGACTCCCGGTATCAGCAGCGCTGTCGCCAATATCTGATCAGATCCAAAACGCCCAACGATCATCAAAGCAATGATTGAGAATAAGTTCCCGATCCCTACGAACGTCAGGATTGCGCCTCTGACCCGATCTGGTTCCAGACCTTGATAGAGCAGGGCGATCGGCGGGGCATGCACACCAGCGATCGTTCCCAGGAAACCTGCGCCGCCTCCTGCGGCAACGAGATTGCTCCGAGTGAGAGGCGCAGACCAGCCTGAAAGCGCAAGCCCGACACCCAGAACCACAAATGCTCCAAGCAAACGCGTCAGGTTCGAACTATCGATGAGAGCCGCGACAAGCCCTGCACCGGCCGTTCCCATTGCCAGGCCTGCTAGGGCAAACGTCAGCTCGCTTCGGTTTACCTTTGCCGGCACGCGCCAAAGTGCAAGAAACGATAGCGTAAAGGATGCAACCAACACCGGTCCTGGGGCATAGATTGGGTTGATCAGCAGAAGGAGCGGAATTGCGAAGAGATTCAGGCCCATTCCAATGGCGGCCTGGCTTGCTGACCCGATGAGGATCACCAAGGTCACCAAACTCATTTCCAAAAGATCAAACGCCAATTCCAAAAATTCTCTCCACAGAATCCACTGTTACATGAACAATGTTTGGGTTCAGCTTCTTCCTCGAGAACCATCGAAATTGTGATTGATCCGGACAAATGGGTCCTGGATCGCAGTCGCAACACCCACGCAAATTAGCGCCCCGACCGGCTCTCGTCCTTCGCCGGTTTTCTAACAGGTCATAGCCAGGGTTCGACACTAGTCATTGACACGGACGATAATTTTACCAATTGGGCCACGATCGAGATGCGCAAAGGCGTCTTGCACGGCTCCAAAGGCGTATTCCCTATCGATTACCGGATGGATGTCATTGCGTTGAACAAAGCTGATCAATCGCTCAAGAGCACGTCGATGTCCGACCGAGACTCCTTGCAGTCTTATTCTGCGCAGCATGAACGGAATCGCACTGATCTGCGCATCCATCCCGCCGAGGAAGCCGACAAGCGATATCTGGCCCTGTGGCGCAGCTGCTGTCAAAGATCGGGCAAGGTTATCACCACCGATCAATTCCAGAATATGATTGACACCGGCGCCGCCGGTTAGCTCCAAAGCTCTTTCGGGCCAGTTTGGGTCGATGCTCGTATTTATACCAGCCCAAGCACCAAGCTTGAGCGTCTGGGTGAGTTTGTTCTCACTTCGCGAAGTAACGATTACGCGCGCGCCGATCGCTTGCGCAATCTGCAATCCGGCAAGTGCTACGCCTCCTGTGCCCTGGACGAGAACGGTTTGACCCTCCCGGACATTGCCGGCTTCGGCGAAAGCGAACCAAGCCGTCAGTGCTGCTACTGGCAGCGTGGAGGCTTCTGCATCTGTTATGTCGCTCGGCACTTTGACAGCTGCTGCTTCCGGGATGACGATGTATTCAGCAAGCCCACCAGGCAGAGGTCCGCCCAAAGACAAGCCGTGAGTCAGCATCGACCGCGGAGGTTGACCGTCAATCCATTCGGTCCAAAAGTTACCAATCACCCGGTCTCCAGGCTCGACGTTTGAGACGCTGTGCCCGGTTTCCACGACCTCACCACAAAAGTCAGAGACAGGGATGAATGGCATCTCAGGCCGTTCTGGAAGAAGTGTCCCCTCGACAACCAGTTTATCGCGATAGTTCAAAGAGACTGTCCGCACACGTATCAGCACCTCCGTCGCAGATGGAGACGGCCTCTGGAGTCGCACTTCTTCAAGGTTGCCAAGGCCAAATTCCGCAAGTGCCCACGCTCTCATTGCCTTTTGTGTCATCTATTCTGTGCCTCATATTTTCAGGTGATTTGGTCCGGATCACGTGACGTATGGGCACATCCTATTGTATATTGAAAGTAGTCGGTTACGATACTCCGTCCTATTACCTGCGCACAAAGGTCGCCAATTGAAGCGTCTTACACCTTCTATGAGCATCGAAGGCATGCCAGCCTTCGTCTACACGGTTGAACTTGGAAGTTTCACTGCAGCTTCGCAGGCCCTCGGCCTTTCAAAGTCAGCGGCCGCCAAGAGTGTCGCCAGGCTTGAAGAACGGTTAGGCGTTCAGCTTCTGCTACGCACAACGCGTTCGGTTACGCTAACGGATGAAGGCGAAGTGTTTTTTCAGAAGAGCAAGGCGATACTAGAAGATATCGAAGCAGCAGAGGCGTCGATGAACGTGCGGCGCAGAGAAGTTTCGGGCGCTTTGAGAGTAAGTCTGCCCGTTTCATTCGGGCGGCTATGGGTAGCTCCTGTGCTCACTGAGCTCACGTCTCAGTATCCGAGTTTGGTTCTCAACTTGTCTTTCACGGATCGTTTTGTCGATCTGGTTGAGGAAGGCATCGACCTTTCAGTGCGGATCGGCACGTCAGATGACAGTGCGACTATTCTGACCAGAAAGCTCGCGGATCAGAAGTCGATCCTCTGTGCTGCGCCAGCTTATATCGAACGTTACGGCGAACCCGACAAACTTGAGGCTCTCGCATCGCACCGCTGTATCCTTTTCGAGCATGGTGGGCGGCTTCTCCCTTGGGATCTCGAAAATGACGCAGGCGAGATAATAGAGCAGTCATATGCTGCCTGTTTGACCGTCAATCACGGCGAGGCTCTCCTGGATGCCGCTTTGGCAGGGCAAGGCATAGCTCGGCTATCGACTTGGCTTGCTGGCGAGCACTTGAGTTCAGGCGCACTTGTTCCAGTATTGTCTTTCTCCGATCGGGTGGACCGAAGCATCAACCTATTGTGGCCGCGACGACGCGATCATGCGCCCAAAATCCGGGTGGCAATTGATGCACTCGTCGCGCGGTTCAGGTCGCCACTTCCTTGGCACAGATGAACAGGCCGAGAGCTTTGTAGAACGTCACGCAACGGCAGCACCTTTTACGATACTCGGCGCACGCTCGATCATATGCTGATGGAAGGCTCTGATGTGTTTTGGGTAAGCCGCCGCACGCATCCAGATTGCGTCAATACGGATTGAGGCAGGATTCTCAGGCGCCACCATGATCCGGCAGGTCTTGTCTCGAAGTTCCTGCGAAATACGTGAGCCGGGCAGAATGGTGGATCCGATACCCAAATCGGCCCATTCCTGCATCACGTGATAGCTCATTGTGTGCCCGGAATACTCGTTCAACGGAAGATCGGCCTCGGTGAAGAGTGAGCGCGTTGCGCTGGCCAAGCCACATCCGTCATGGGAAAGAATGAACGTGTCTTCTGCAATGTGCGAAAGAAGGACGGCGCCCTCATCAACCTGAGTCGTTGCCGTTGATCTCGCGGGAAGATACAGCAGTTCCTCTGTGTAAATCTCGATGCTGATAGTGCTGCGCGCTGCGGGTTCATGCGGCAAAAACGGGCGGAGCATCAGATCAATCTGTCCGTTCTCAAGACGCCCATCCAGATCGTCGAGAAAGCATTCCTTAAAGAAAACATCGACATCGGGAAACTCTGCTCGATAAGGCTCAAGCACGTGTGTCAGCAGGCGCATGTCGATCAGCGGCGACAAGCCAATGCGCAGCAATTGGTGCTGCGGATCGAAGAAGGCTTGCGCGCGCGCCTGTAACTCTCCTTGCGACTGAAGCACTGCGTCGATTAGTGGTAAGACGTCTTTACCAAAGGCGGTCAGACTGACTTTGCGCGTAGTGCGATCGAACAGGGCTCCGCCGAGTTCTTCTTCCAATTGCGAGATTCCGTTCGACAGGGTCGGCTGGGTGACATGGCACTTTTCGGCCGCTCTGGTGAACGAGGCTTTGGCCGCAGTTGCCGATGCGTATCGGAGCTGGTTAAAGTTCATTTATAGATACTCGCTATTGGTTATATTGTGAGATGCAATTTCTCTATCAATAACCTAGCAGCTACAGTCCAGGCAACCCTAATCCCAATTTGAGGTCTGCCATGAAACTCTATGACTGCACTGGTGCAGTGAACCCGCGTCGCATCAGAATTTTCCTTGCTGAGAAGGGGATCGATATCGACTGCGCCCAGGTCGATGTCTTTAAAGGCGAGCAGTACAGTGAGGAGTTTACCAAGCTCAATCCGCTCAAAGCGGTTCCCTGTCTTGAACTGGATGACGGCGCGGTCATCTCTGAGGCTGTTGCGATTGCCCGTTACTTCGAGGCGACGCAGCCCGAGCCGTGCTTGCTTGGCAAGACAGCCAAAGATCAAGCTTTGGTCGCGATGTGGCAACGACGGGTCGAAGACGGTCTGATCGGGGCGGCAACTTCCTTTTTCCATCACGCCACTGACGGCTTGGGCGAAGCTGATCGCTATCGCAACAAAGAATGGGGCGAGGCGAACAAGCCCCGCGTTGAAGAGACCATGCGCTGGTTGGACCAGGAGCTGGCCGGACGGGACTTCGTCGCTGGCGACACGTTCAGCTTTGCCGACATTACGGCGCTCTGCGGTGTCGATTTTGCGGGTCTGTTTGGCATTTCGATCCCGGCTGACTGCACGCATCTCGCGGCGTGGCACGCGCGCGTCTCTGAACGTCCGAGCGCCAAGGCCTGAAACTGATCAAGGAGAAACAATATGAACGATTCACCACAAAAGAAATCTGCGATCATTGCCGGTATGGCGCCGGGCTTTGGCGCAGCGATTGCAAAGACGCTGATCGCGGATGGCTACAACGTGCACGGCCTGTCCCGGAAAAGCAGCCTTGAGGGAGAAGACCTCGGCGCGTCTTACACCCACCTGCCTTGCGACTTGAGCGATCAGGCGCGTGTCGAAAAGGCGATTGAGCTGATTGACGGGCAGGATGGCCCTGCAACGGTGCTAATCTACAACGCGATGCAGCTCATCCCGAAACCCTTTCTGGAACTGACACCAGAGGAGTTCCAGGCGTCTTGGGTGTCGACCTGCTTCGGTGCAATGATCACGGCGCGGGCCGTGCTGCCCGGCATGGTTTCTACAGGTAGCGGCACAGTGATCTTCACCGGCGCAACAGCGGCTCTCAAAGGCAATCCGCGCTTTGCAGCCTTCGCATCAGCGAAGTTCGCGCTGCGTGGCCTGGCACAGTCTCTTGCCCGCGAATTTGGCCCGCAAGGGATCCACGTCGTGCATTCCGTGCTCGATGGCATCATCTGGGGACCCCAAGCCCAGGAACGCTTCAACATCAAGGAAGAAAATTGTCTCGACGCTGACGCGATCGCGACGGCCTATCTGCAGTTGATCAATCAATCCCCCAAAGCCTGGACACATGAATTCGACATGCGCCCTGCGACTGAGAAATTCTGAGGACTTCATCATGACGTACAGTGTACCAGAGAGTGTAAACACTGATCTTTCTCAACCGGCCATCGTTCATTCTGCTGAACAAGAGTGGTCGCCTTCTCCGACAGCCGGGGTTGACCGCCGCTTTCTGGAACGCGACGGGGCCGAAGTTGCCCGGGCCAGCTCGGTGGTCCGCTATGCGCCGGGAAGTGCGTTTCCGGAACACACCCATGACATGGGCGAAGAATATCTGGTGCTTGAAGGCGTGTTTTCTGATGGTGACGGGGATTTCCGCACCGGGTGTTACGTGCGCAACCCTCCGGGCAGCAAGCACGCGCCCTTCACGAAGGATGGATGCACGATTTTTGTGAAGCTGCGCCAGTTCCAAGAAGATGATCGCCAGACCGTCCACAAGCATATTGATGACCTCGCATATGAGCCAACCGGAACGGACGGTCTGACCCGCGCGCAGCTCCATCAGGATGTGTCCGAGACGGTCGTTTCAGAGAGGCTTGCGCCAGGAACCAATTGGGGTGACCGCGGCGATTTTTCCGGCGAAGAGATTTTCGTCATCGAAGGGGAGTTGCTTTACGGCGACACCCTATGCGGCGCGGGCACATGGCTGCGGTTCCCGGCTGGGGAAGAATTGCCCATCCAATCCCCGTCAGGCTGTCGCATCTGGGCCAAGCGGGGCCACTTGGGGCATCTCACCTGATCGGCCGGAAAACGCGCCGCCCTGAAATCGGGTTGCTAGAGCGACCCGCATTTCAGGCTGATCTCGTCATCGAAAGGAAACAATAATGACTGAAATCCACTGGATGGCCGCAACGGGCCTCATGACTGCCCTGTTTTGGATGGTCTATGTCTTGAACCGCTTTGCCGTAATCGGGATACCAGCATCGCTGGGAAATCCGAACCCTGAGCATAAGCCCTTGTCGGACTGGGCGCAGCGCGCGACGGCGGCCCATCAAAACGCGATGGAAAACTTTCCGATCTTCGCGGCTCTGGTGTTGGGAGTCGTCGCCTTGAATTTGTCCTCTAGCCTCACGATCACACTCAGCATGCTCTACTTCTTCGCCCGTCTGGCGCACTTTGTCGTCTACACGCTGGGTATTCCGGTCGCTCGGACATTGACCTTCGCCCTTGGGTGGATAGTCCAAGTGGTTCTGGCCATGGTCATCCTCGGGGTCGTTTGATCGTGGCAGCGAAACTCAGAGCGCGCGCCACTCGCTCCGGTGACGTGGCGCATCTCCTAGCTAGAGTCGTCGCGTCCTGTCGCCCTCCCCAGTCGTGCAGCAACGGGGTGGAGTTAGTATTTGTTGCGGGATTGCATCGTGTCTCGACGCCTTAAATTAGGTGCAGGGGAACCGAGTTCTGGCATACCTCTTTGTATATCTGACTTGCAGTGTTTTCTGTCTGTCTGCGAGGCAGGTAGCATTCGTAAAGCGGCAGAGGCTATTGGCGTTGGCCAACCGTCTTTGAGCAGACGCATTCAGAAATTGGAGGAAATGCTTGGGTTGTCGCTCTTTGAAAGGCGTACGACAGGAGTGCGCCTGACGCCTTTTGGATGGCGTTTTATGTCACAATCCCGGATGCTTGTTGCCGGGGTTCAGGACGCTCTAGAATCCGCCTCTATGGCTGGGACTGCTATGACTGGAAAACTGGACGTTGGCATTACAGCCTGCCTTTCCGGCGGACCCGTGCGAAACCTGTTTTCGGCTTTTATCGAAGCCCATTGCGATGTCGCAATTCAGGTGATTGGAGCGTCCAGCAACGAACTCTCCACTCTATTGAACCAACGCCTCGTGGACGCAATCATCACTTCACGTGCGCCAAAGCCAAGTGTCGAAGACAGTGTTTTACTTTCGCGCGAGCGGATGCTTCTTGCGGTCTCGACGGACCACGAATGGTCTGAACGTCATCAAATACTCTGGGAAGAGTTGAATGAGGCTTCTGATGTTCTTTGGGTGACGGAGCCATTTACGGCTTTCGATACACACAGGCTAGGGCACGTTGCGGCTTTCGCAAAATCAGAACTCGTTCACCGAAATCGGCTGAGTCGCGAAGAGATCATGGGTTTGGTCGGTCTGGGGTTGGGCATCACATTTGTCTACGAGCACTGTAGAGGGATTACCTACCCTAATGTCACCTATGTTCCCATTGGGGGTGATGGTGAGCCAACTCCTTTTTCTCTGACATGGCTTCCAGAAAACGATAACCCGGCACTTCGACGATTCATCAGTCTGGCGAAGATCGAAGCAAAGACGAACGGTTCTCTTTCTTGAGCTTCGCGAACCCGCGATCGGTCTTCATGAAACGCTCCAGCATGGGCGCGATGAGCTTGGCCGGTTCGAGTTTGCGCCCGTTCTCAGCCGCAAGAATCTCCGCATAAGCTGTCAGATCCCGATGCACCTGCGCTGGTAGCTCGATCGTCAGCTTGACGGGCTTGTCGTCGCGAATGTCGCCTAGCTTCAACTTGCTCATCGGGCATCTCCTTGCGGTTCGAGGATTAGATCGCGCGTCACCATCACGCGTACCGGAAATCCTGGCCGGATCGTAAGTGTCGGCGGAATCTGAAGCTGGCGCTGGACGATGGCCTCGCCGGCGCGTCCGATCGTGTCCTGCGTGCCGTCTCTGATTGCCTCGGCGATCTCGTCGCCGCCATCTTCGCCGGTCTCAAGCCCAATATTGAGGATGGTCGCCAGACCCGCCGCGCGGAATAGTTGGCCCCAGTGATTGTCGACACCGTCTTCGAGCCCGGCGTATCCGGCCTGATCCGTGCCGGGCTGGCGTTCGAGGACGATGGAGCGACCGTCGGGTAGGATCAATCGGGTCCAGGCGAGCAGCAGACGACGCTGACCGGTTTCCACGCGGCTGTCATATTCGCCCAGCAGGCGCGCGCCTTGTGGGATCAGCAGGAATTGCCCGGTGGGACTGTCATAGACGTTCGCTGTGACCTGCGCGGTGATCTGCCCCGGAAGGTCGGAGCGCAGGCCTGTCAGCAGCGCTGCCTCGATGACCGATCCCGCTTGCAGGACGTAGGGGCTCGGCGGGGATTGTAGCCGATTTGCGGCGGTGGTTCGTCTATCGACCTCACGATCTAGGAAGGCTTCCTGTCGCTCCGTCGTGTCCGGCCTCCGTGCCTGATCGGCAGAAGCCGGGAAGAGACCTTGTAGCCCGGTGGCCGCGGCCGCAACGGGGGCTGCCTGTGGCCTTTCAGCCCCGGTGCCGCTCGATCTCGCGTCGGCAAAGAGCGTCGCGAGCCGCGCGGCTTCGGCCTCTTGCAAGCGCAGTTGTTCTTCCGGATCGACGGCAGGACCGGTCGCAGGAACGACGGGCACGGGCTCACCCCGCCGCTGCGCAGACAGAACCGGACGCCCAAGCTCACCCGGTAGCGGTGGGCCAAGCCGTGGGATCGACGCGTAGTCGCGCGGCAGCCCCAAAAGGCCCTCGGCCTCCTGGACTCGTTCGGTCGAGAACAGTTCGGAAGGTCCATCGCCTGGATCGGAGCCTTGCAAGGCTCCGATCAGGATCGCGCCGATGCCGAGCCCACCGGCGACGACCAGAACCGTGATCGCCTTGCGCGAGAGCCGCATGACACGCGGCGGATCGGGCCGTAGGCGGAGTTCCTTCGCGATGTCCTGTTCGGTGCGTGGCGGCTCTTCGGCGCGGTCGTCTTGTTGCTGATCTTCAGTTCCGGTCATGGGTCAGCGGTCCTCATCGGGACGCCAGGCGGACACCACGCGCTCTTCGCGTTGGGTGCTTCGCTGGACCCCGTCCGTCCGCACGATCCGCACCACCCGCTGGCGATCCCCAAGCCGCAGTTCGGCGGCGGCGAAGAGCCGATCGACGATCATGTAGTTGCGCCGGATACGGTAATTGACGAGCTGACCGTCCCCTTCAGGTCCGATCACGAAGAGCGGCGGCATCTCGCCCTGGCCAATCCCGCGCGGGAACTCGATGAAGACCTGCCGCCCGTCATCGAAGGCGCGGCGCGGCCGCCAGGGCGCGCGGTCGCCGGTGATCCGGTAGCGGAAGTTGAGATCGTCGAGATCGACATTGCGCCCGATGGGAAGGCTCGCCTCTGCACGATCGTTCTGGCGCCGAAGCGCGATCAGGTCGTCTTCGGGGTATTGCCAGGATACGGAGGCCATATAGGCCTGCGGCGTCGCGCGCAGTTCGAGGTGATAGGTGCGCCGGTCGGTGTTGATGACGAGATTGGTCACGAGATCGGGCCGGGTCGGTTTCACGAGCACATGGATGCGGCGGCTGTCGCCGGAGCCACTTTCGGTATCGCCGATGATCCAGCGTGCTGTGTCGCCCACGGCGATCGGGCCGGCGCCGACGAGACTCTCACCCGTCTGTAGCGCGATGTCCGTGACCTGGCCGGGTGAGGTGTAGACCTGATAGAGCGCCCCGGAGCTGTAGGGATAGAGCTGGACGGCGTTGATGAAGCCGTCGCGCACCGGTTCGATCCGGGCGGCGGCATTGGCGTTGGTCACGCGCTCGGTCGGTTCCGCAGCTTCTGCCGGACGGTCGTCGGCATCGACCCGCATGAGTTGGCCGGGCAGCGGTAAAGGCTCGGGTGTCTCGACGATCCGGACTGGGCGCGCCGGTTCAGCAACCAGCGTTGCGGCGACCGGATCATCGTAGCTGATCTCAGGCGGTTTGAAGGTGGCGCACCCAGCCAGCATCGAACCGGCGAGAAGTGTAGTGATGGAAAGTCTGGCGGGCATGCAGGTTTTGCGTATGATGCAATCATTCATTGGGCGTTCTCCCTTGACCAGTTGATGGCGTGGACGAAGACGCCGAGAGGGTTTTTGCGGAGGCGGTCGGCGTCGCGGGGTGGTTGGACGACGACGCTGAGTATGCCGGTCCAGCGTTCGGTGACGGCGAGCTGCCCGTTCACGTAGCGGCGTTCGGTCCAGGCCACGCGGAAGCTGTTGTCAGAAGCCCGGATGACACTGGAGATTTCGGCGGTGACTTGGACCTCGCCGACGCGGGCGAAGGGATCGTTTTCCCGGGCGAAGTCGTTGAGCGCGACGGACCCGCGATCGGTGGTGAAATCGTAAGCGCGGAGCCAGTTCTCGCGGAGCACGATCGGATCGGCGGGAACCTCGCGGACGTTCTCAATGAAGCGTGCGAGGTGGAAAGCGATCTGCGGATCGGTTGGGCGGTAGTTGGCGGTTGCCGGTACCACGGCTTGGGCTGCCCCAAGTCTATCGACCTCGACCACATAAGGGACGATTGTGCCTTGGGTGGATTGCCAAACCAGCGCGAGGCCAAAGGTCGCTGTCGTGGCGAGACACCCGATGGCCATGAGCCGCCAGTTGCGGGCTTGGACGCGGGCCGAACCCATCCGCTCGTCCCAGACCTGGGCGGCCTTCCGGTAAGGGGTCACGGGTTCGGGGGTCTTGGCGTATCGCACGCTGGTTCTCTTGAATTTCATGATCTCTCCGAAAGGCTGATGGCAGTGCCCGCGCCGCCGCCATCGCCGGAGCGGATGGCGTGGGCGGCAACGGCGGTGCCGTGTTGCAGGCTCTGCTGACGTTTCATGCGGCGCGCCCAGGCGGGCGGACCGTCATTGGCGGGGGTCGGCATGGATGACGGGGAATTGCTGAACTTGCCGCCGGTGGCTTCGAAGGCAGCGCGTGAGCCGGAGCGGTAGCTGTCGCCGACAGCGCGCTTGAGCGGGCTGACAGCTGTGTTGACTCCGGCCTGGCCGACTGCGGCCATGGCGCTCGCGGCTTTCCCGGCCGTGGACGTGCCCGAGGCTGCGCCGATCCCGAAGGCAGTCGAAGCACCGCCTGCAACGGCAGATCCACCGCGCAGGGCGGCTCCACCGGCGGCCCCGGCCATCTTCGCGCCCGCGAGACCACCTGCGACCACGCCGCCTGCTGCGAGGCCGGCACCGACCGCCGCGCCGGCACCGAGCTGCGGTCCGCCAGAAACGATGCCGTTGGCGATGCCGGGGCCGAAGATGCCGAGCGCGAGCAGCGAGAGCGCCGCGAGCACGACGGCCATCGCATCCTCGATGGTCGGTTCGCCGGTGAAACCGGCAGTGAACTCGCCGAAGATGGTCGAGCCGATGCCGACGATGACGGCAAGCACGAGCACCTTGACACCGGACGATATGACGAGCCCTAGCACGCGTTCGGCCATGAAGGCGGTCTTGTTGAAGAGGCCGAAGGGCACGAGGATGAAGCCCGCGAGCGTCGCCAGCTTGAACTCGATCAGCGTCACGAAGAGCTGGATCGCGAGGATGAAAAAGGAGAGCAGGACCACGATCCAGGCGAAGAGCAGGATCGAGATCTGGATAAAGTTCTCGAAGAAGGAGACGAAGCCCATCAGGTCAGCGATGGACTCCAAGATTGGTTGCCCTGCTTCAAGCCCGACAGCGGCGATCCGGCCCGGCTGCAGGAGCTCGCCCGCACCGATCGCGCCGCCGGTGGCGATGAGGCCGAGACCTGCGAAGCTCTCGAAGACGATGCGCGCGAGCGCATTCCAGTTGCCGATGATATAGGCGAAGACGCCGACGAAGAGCGTCTTCTTGACGAGGCGACCGATGATGTCGTCATCCGCCCCCCAGGCCCAGAAGAGCGCGGCGAGCGTGACGTCGATAACGATGAGTGTGGTCGCGAGGAAGGCGACATCGCCGCCGAGCAGGCCGAACCCGCTGTCGATATAGGTCGTAAAGACCTCCAGGAACCGATCGATGACGCCGACTCCGTCCATGACCTACTCCGGGTCCGAATTGTCGGTGGACGTGCCGAAGAAGCGGCGGCGGTTCTCCTCCCAGGCGGCCTGGCACTCTGTGTCGGCTTCAAGGGCTTCCGGGGTCAGCGAGCGGCAGTGTTGCAAGGTCTCACGCAACGGATCGTCCGAGACCACGGCGGGGCGCTCCATCCGTTCCACTTCCAACGCGCGCTGAAGTTCCATCGCCGCCATGAGCGCGGCAATGGCGCCCAAGGCGATGGCGATGGCTTTCAGCGTGGTCTCAGCGGTCAGCTTCATCGCGGCTTACCGGAACATCCGCACGGTGGTCGGCTCGTAGCCGGAGCCGTAATCGAGGAAGCGCGTGAGGTTCTCGCGGGCCTGCGCTTCGGCAGTTGCGACACGCGCGGCTTCGAGCGATTGCGCCCGGTTCTGCGCGGCGATGGCCGCCGTCAAGTCAGAAATCTGCTGGCTTTGCAATGCGAGGAGTTGATTACCGGCTTGGGTCGCCTGCAAGGCACCGGTCGCGGCCTGGCTGCGGCCGACGAGCGCCTGCATTTCGGTGCGGGCGGTTTCGATGTTGCCCACGACGCCTGCCTGCACCTTGAGGGCGTCTTCGAAACCGGCGACCGAAGTGCGCCAGCGATCCTGTGCGCCCGCGATCATATCGTCGAAATCGCCGCGCGCGGCTGCCGCGCCGTAATCCTGGGTGAAGGCTTCGTCGATCGTCGCCACATCATGGGCGATGCGCTGTGCTTCGTCCAAGAGCTGCTGGGTTTGCTGCACCGAAGACTGCAGTCGCGACAGCGACGAATATGGCAGGCTCGCGAGATTGCGCGCCTGGTTGACCAGCATCTGCGCTTCGTTCTGGAGCTGGGCGATCTGGTTGTTGATCTGCTCCAGCGTCCGGGCGGCGGTCAGCAGGTTCTCGGCATGGTTGGTCGGATCGTAGACGATCCCGCCGAACCCGCCGCCGAAGAATGCGTGGGCGGGCGGCGCGGTCGCCGGGGTCATTGCGATCGCGCTCGACAGCAACAGGGCTGCGGCGGCGCGCCCTGCCAGTTTACGTGTCTTGGTCTTGAACATCAGTCTTCTCCTTGTCGTCGTTGGCTTCTGGGGTTGCGGATGGGGTGGCTTCGATCACGGCGTCGGAAGGACCGAGCAGTTCGGTCGCCCATCCGAGATCGCACCGGGCGAGCCAGGCGGCGGCAAAACCGTCACGCCCGTTTTTGTCGAGGATCGCGTCGATCGCGGCGTGGTCGGCTTTGGAAGAGGCCGCGGTAAAGGCGAGCGCGACTTCGCCGAGGCCGAGAGCGAAGAGCCGGTTGCCGCGGCGCGACTGGCAGTAATAGTCGCGTTTGGGCGTCGCGCGGGCGACGATCTCGATCTGTCGGTCGTTGAGCCCGAAACTGCGATAGGTCGCGGCGATCTGCGGCTCGAAGGCGCGCTCGTTCGGCAGGAAGATGCGTGTCGGGCAGCTTTCGACGATGGCGGGCGCAATGTCCGAGCCGTCGATGTCGGCGAGCGATTGGGTGGCGAAGACGACGGAGGCGTTCTTCTTGCGCAGCGTCTTCAACCATTCGCGCAGTTGCGATCCGAAGGTCGCGTCGTCCAAGGCAAGCCAGCCTTCATCGACGATAATGAGGCTCGGGCGT
>TARA_R110002049_G_scaffold114921_2_pt1 | contig 27643 bp, 21 predicted proteins | sample TARA_R110002049 | Tara Oceans TARA_R110002049 (sample SAMEA4396941) | marine metagenome | biome: Polar Biome; feature: [SRF] surface water layer (ENVO:00010504); material: water (ENVO:00002006), including particulate matter (ENVO:01000060) such as... | depth 5 m
TATAGAGTCGAAGTGTGTAGAAAATCCCAACGAAAATATTTTACAAACAGCAATTTAGCGTCTCGAAAAGACAAGTCTCACGGTAGCGGCATAAAACGCCGTACTACGGGGCGGCATAAACGATGATGAGATATAGGCCAGTATCAGCGATCACTCGCTATCCAGGCACCTAAGTGATGGCGAAGCTGTTGAAGGCGCTCATCAGAGATAACGCCTAGCTGCCCTAACATGAGCGAACCGTCCAGTGCAGCAAGCCGAGAAAGCCGAAAGGCACTGGCGACTTTCAAACCCGACGCCACAAACTCATTATCATCTGGCGTTAGCACCCAGTCCAAATCAGGATCAGCCTGACGCAACTGTGAAGACACCATGCACACCAGCCAGTCGTCCCAGGTGTCATTCAATTGACGCAATAAAAGCACGGGGCGCTTCTTGCTGTTTGACAGGTTCGTGTAGGGAAACGGCATCAGCGCAATCTGTCCAGCACGCTTCATTGCCAACGTTCCTTCAAGTCATCCTCGGAGTAGAGCTCCGGCTCATCTTCCAGCCCACGCATGGCTTGATCCATGCTCATCGCTTGAAATTGATGCTCTGACCAATCGGCGTGCACATTATCAGGGGTATCCCCATAGCGCTGTTCGAGGAATGCGACAAAATCTATCACCTCCTGCTGACGAAAGGACGGAAGACGGCTGACCTTGGCGATAAGCTCTTCTAATCGCATAATAACTTCCTCCTGACGACATCGCTTAACCGAGGTTTCAGAATAGCATAACGGTAGAGGCTTCCCCAGCCAATACAGAGCCGCTACGCCGTCAAGGTAGGGAACATCAGGTAGCAGCATAAAATGCCGCACGGGGCAGCTCAGCGAAACCGGGTCATCAATGCTTGTTTACAAAACGCCAATTCGAGCGTCTTCGAAATTCATATAGCCAGCATGCTTCGTTTCTTTTTTCCAGCTACGGATACAGTCGACCACACCCACCACCAAGTCTCCAAAAATCACGTAGTAGTCGGGATTAATGACATAAACATCCGTAAGGTGCTCAAGGTCATTTTCCTGCAGCATATTGGATCCCACCAACGCCTTATAGAGACCACCTTCAGGCTTATCAGGCGTTATGTGCAGATCAATCTGGCAAAACCCAAACAGGGCTTCTTTGACCTTTTCCGCACGAAAGCCTTTGACGCTTAAATCCGTTCTGAGAAACAGGTCATGTTGATGATGTTCAATAAATGACTGTAGCATTCTCAGTGATTGGTGAAACTGGACAATGATCGATGCCTCTTTATCGTCCATTCGCTCCATTACAAACGAATTCTTAATTAGGCCATCTATCCTTTCGACAATATTTAAAACCTGAATCCCCTTTACCTGGAACCCCAGATACTTGGTCTCTGAAACAACGGGGACGATAGTCGCATTATCAAAGGCGTAAATATCCTGATCCGCTTCATATGCGTCGGGGGGCATACAGTCATCCCCTGTCAAATACTCCTCACCATCTTCATCGGTCGTGACCTGGCTCCCCTCGGGAATTACCACTTTCATACGCTGCAAGTTGCTGTCGTCCACTAGGCAACCGGTATTATCGAGAAGGCTATATAGCCCATAGGCCAGACCTTCCATCTCTTGCTTTGCCGCTGACATTGCCAGGCTCATTTCATTACCGGCATAGCGATAAACGTGCTCGTACAGCTTGCGGTGGCTTTTTTCGTTCCAGATATCGTACAGAATAAAAATGATCGGTATGGAAATCAGGTTAACGGCAATGCTTTGATAGAGGGATTGATGTGCCTCGGGAAACCAGCCGGATGATAAGTAGACGGCTACACCACAGATCGTCACCAACAACTTGGGCCAAGTCTTAAGCCATAAGCGCATTGCTTGTTTTTTCATACTGCCACCACCGGTTCCTTTATTCATCGACGGGCGTAGGCTCTTGCGTGGACTGCTCATTACCCATCGAAATCACTACTTAACGTTCTTCTATCATCCATTCCATCCAGCATGCTGTCGAGGCATTCCACGCGAGTCACTAGGTAGCAGCAAGCCACACCCATAGCCTGTTGCCACCCAGGTAAACACAGGCTATTTATCGCGTGGCAGCTCGATAACCGGTACCGCCTCTACGGCCTCGAACAGGCGCTCGCGGCTCAGGTGGGCATAACGTGCCGTGGTGCGAATATCCGCATGGCCCAGCAGCTCCTGCACCTCGTACAGGCTACGCCCGGCGTTGACCAGAAAGCTGGCAAAGCTGTGGCGTAAATCATGGAGGCGTAGGTCGGGCAATCCCGCCCGCTTTCGGGCGGTATCCCAACCGTGGAAGATCGACACGAAGGGGCGCCCCGTCCTCGGGTTAGTAAACACATATTCTTCTTCCTGACCGCCGTACGTGCGTTGCTTTTCAAGCACTTGCACGGCCCCCGCCGATAACGGCACATGGCGCACCTTACCCGACTTGGTTTTGGGAATACGCCATAGCTTGCGTGCTATATCAATATCACCCCAGCGGGCATCGAACACCTCGCGCTTGCGGGCCCCGGTGTAAATCAAAAAGGCCACGATTGGGGACAGCAGCGGGTTCTGGCTGTGGCGCATCGCGGCCAGCAACCGTCGCGTCTGTTCTGGTGTCAGAAAACGCTCGATACGGTTGTCTTCCTTCAAGTCTTTCAGCTCCTTCGCCGGGTTCTGCTCGATGCCGTGGATGCCCCAGCGCAGCGCCAGGGTAAACCCATAACGCAGCACGATCAGCACCCGATTGCAGGTGCCCGCCGCATAGCCACGCCCGCGCATCTTATCGATCACCTGGGCGATGTCCGGTGGGATCACACTGCCCATCGCCCGCTCACCCAAGGCTGGCATCAAGTGATGGCGGATCATGGTTTCATCCGTGCTCCAGCTACGTTTGTAGCTTTTGACATAAGGCAAATACTGCTGAAGATAAAATGCCGCCAACATTGGACCTTGCTCCGGCAACGCCTCGTGGCGAGGGTCATCACCTATCATTGCTCTTCGCAAAGCATTACGCGCCGCCGCCCGCGCTTCTTTTACCGTCAGCAAGCGAGCATCACCCAGGGTAAGCACCCGTTGTTTACCGTGAAGGCGATAACGTACCCGGTACGCCATTCGGCCATTGGCCATCACATCGACGTAAAGGCCGCGCATCCAGGTATCGAACACTTCAAGGTGGCTGCGCCCTTCCGGGCAGCACAACGAGATAACTCCGGCATCGGTTAGGTTTTGAACAGGCATGGCACAATCTCCGTTGGTTAGGAACGAAAACTGTGGCAGCTAAAAAAGGCGGAAGAAAGCACGAAAACGGCGTCGAACAGGCAGCAGCATGGTCGTCATAGAGTCGAAGCGTGTAGAAAATACCAACGAAAATATTTTAAAATCAGCAAGATAGCGTCGTGAAAAGACGAGTCTCACTGCAGATGTCGATGATCGCGTAGGTACTGAGAACGATGACACGTTCACTGCCAACCTGACCGTTGCTGGTAACCAGACGCTGAACAGCTTTGACCGTATCGACGGTGGTGAGGGTACTGACACTCTTAACGCCACTCTGTTGGGCGGTATTTCTCTTGATGGCGTGATCGAGAACGTCGAGAACCTATACTTCCGCGCCCTGAACGGCGTAACTGTCAACATGGCTAATGTAGCCGGTGTTGAGCAGATTTGGTCTGACCGTGCTCAAGACGACTTTTCGGTTTCTAACCAAGAAAACGCCGTAACTCTGGGTGTTATCGACGGTGAGGGTGATGCGACCACTCTGGGCTACGACGTAGATTCTACTACCGACGTAGCACAGGCTGTTGTACTAAACGGCGCTAACCTTGCAAACGCTCAGGGCGCTGCACAAGGCTCCTTGGCTGTTAACAACGTTGGCACTGCAGAATTCAACGCCATCAACATCACTAACAGCGGCGAGAGCTTCTTCAACGCTATCACCAGCGATTCTTTCGCTGATGAAGTTGCGCTGAACATTGAAGGTACTGGTTCTCTGCAGATCGACACAGCGCTGGCTGCTAACGTTAACACTGTTGGTGCAGGCGACTTCGAAGGCGATCTGACGCTGAACCTGAGCGCTAACGCTTCTGATCTGGACGTGACTCTGGGCGCAGGTGATGACTCGCTGACTGTTAACGGCGCCGAACTGGATGCCAGCGACAGCATTGATATGGGCGCGGGTTACAACACCCTGACCCTCGGTACTGTGGCTGATCTGGACGCCAACTTCTCTGGTGTAAGTAATGTCCAGGCGTTGGGTTTTGTTGAAGGACAAAACATCGCAGCAGGCACTACCGAAACCCTGAGCGTGGGCGACATCAACAAGGTCACCTTTGAAGGTGGTTTGAATGGTGGTGGTTCTGCCCCAACTGACGCTACTGTTGCTGACCTCTTCACCAACATGGCAGCAAATGACACAGTAGAAATCGGCACCGCTACCTACACGCTGCAGGGCGACGACAGCTACACTGCAGTCGATTCTGATGACTCCGCCCCGACACTCGCAGCTGGTGAGTACGCTGTTGCCGGCACTCCTGCTAGCACATTCACGAGTGTGTTTGTCGACGCAAACGGTGAGTTCTTTTCGGACTCCGCTCTGACTACCCCGCTTTACATCAACGCTGGCGCTCTTAGCGAAACTAATGGTGGAACTGATCCTGCTGCGACGGCTAGCAACTACTTGGCACTTGATGGTGCAGAGTTAGTGGTTGGTGATACTACCTATGTGGGTACGTCTACTGCTGCTGTCGAGTCAACTACAACAGGTCTGGCCCAGTCTGACGTTGAAACGGCTCTGGACGGCAGTACCGCTACCTTCACCATCGCCGCTTCACCGAACGCCACTGATACTGTTGATAGCGCTGGCGAAGTCACTTCTACGCTCTACGTTGAAGCAGACGGCTCGCTGACTATTACTGCTGCAGATGCTGTCCAAATCCCGGCGGTTCTGGAGCTTGACTCCAACGCCTCCGAGCTGACCGTTGACTTTGAAGGCGCAGCAAACGGTGCGACGCTGGCCGTTAGCGACGACGTTAGCGATCTGACACTGACCGCTGATGGGTCTGTTGTTGCACTGACAGTCACCAACCAGGCTGATACTGAAGGTGACACTGAGTCGCTGCAGACGTTGACCCTATCTGACGCCAGCACGCCTAACGCTGCTGGTGAGCTGGCAGTTAGCAGCTACAACGTGTCTCTGGCAGACGTAAATGGCCTAACCACCATTAACCTGCAGGGTGCTTCTGGTGTGAACACTGCCGGTGATGACACGGCAACTAGCTTCACCGTTGACGCAGCTGCTGCTGACTTTGATGACGCAGTGACTGTTAACATCAGCGACGTTAGCACCGTTAACTACAATGGCGCTCAGGTAACTGTCAGTGAGACGTTTGCCTTCGGTGGTGATCTTGTCGAGGGTGGTACTATCACCATCAACGACTTTAACGTCACAACGGGTGCCAATGCTGACAAACTGGACTTTTCCGAGTTCGGTCTGTCTGCTTCCGATCTGGTAATCGAAACAGGTGCTAGTCAGTACACTATCACCAGCGACGCGTTCGATGCCGAAATCGTTGTCAACACTACTGGTACGCCAGAGCCGTCCTTCTTCGAAGCGAACGCATTCGCGTAAGAAGATCGACACTGACCATTACGTTTGGTCATGAAGTAAGAGAGGGGCGCTTCGGCGCCCCTTTTTCGATGGCGCTTGTTACACTATCCGCCATTCTGAACATGCAATACGGAGTCAGTTATGTTCCGCACGCCCCAAGTACTCAAGGCACAGGCGCATGCTAGCCTGACCCTGACGCCTACCATGAATTATCACTTCGCCAGCGGTGAAATGTTCGTGCCCATCGTCTTTTCGGAAATGGCCGATGTGGCGCGTGAATACCCGCTGGTGTTTCTTAAAGACCGTGCCTTACCCGTGGCCCTCACCGGTATCGAGCAGGGCGTGAATGCTTATGTCGCCGAGGATGGACAATGGCTGGCCACTTATATTCCGGGCCGCATCCGTTCTTACCCCTTTGCCCTGACCGAAGTGCCGGAGCAGAAGGGTGAGTTTGCGATCGCCTTTGATAGCGAGGCAGCTCAAGTAGGCACCGACGATGGCCAACCGTTATTCGACGCCAGCGGCAAACCGAGCGCTGCGCTACAAACACGCATTGACCTGCTCCAGCAGATGAAACAGCAGGAAGCCCGCACCGCCCAGATGCTCAAGACCCTGCGCGACTTCGGCATCCTGGTCGAGCGTAGTATCCGTATCAAGCGAGCGGATGGCGAGGACAGCCAGCTGACCGGCATGGAAGTTGTCGACGAGAAGGCACTGAACGGGCTCCCGCTCGAAGTGTTCGGCGAGCTGCGCGATCAAGGCTTATTGCCGCTGATTTATGCCCACCTACTCAGCATGGCCAACCTGCGTCACGGCGCGATTGCCGGTAAGTACCCGCAAATGGCCCAACCACAAGCCAAGGCTACGCAAGGTCCGAGGACCTCAGACGAACTGTTTGATGAAGGCGATGAAGATTTCACCTTCGATTTCGGTGACTGACCTTGCTGACATCAATCATTACATCTGAAAAAGAGACGTTAACCGCCGCAGATGTACAGGCACAAACCCTCACCATTGACGTTGTAACCGGTGGCGTCGATGGTGTGGGTCACCTACCATGCTCAAAATTTCTTAACTAAAATCAAATTCTAAATCGTCGTCGCCAACAAATACGTCATCGAGGTTAGACGGTACATCACTACCCTGCTCGGCGCACTTGGCCTGAAACTGTACGCGATCTGACAGCGCTTTGTGCTGAGCGGTTGAGAACAGGTGGGCATAGGCCAGTGCCAGCGGGCCACCACATAGCTCAGCCAGTGATTCAGGCTCCAGGGCATTCAGCACTTGTTCATCCACACGGTAAAGGCCGTCCAGCTTCACGGGCGTGCTGCCTTCGGCATCGGTGCCGATGACCAGTTCCCACGGCACAAGTAGCTTGTGCTTAGTGAGCACATCCGCCGTTTGTTGGGTGGCGAGGCGGTTCTTTTCACACTGGGCCAGAAAGTCATGCACCTTTCGGGTGTGCTCGGAAAGCTCGCCTTGTTCATCAAACAGCGGCTTGCCATCAGGGCCGTTGACCAAGTGGGCGGTATCTATTGCCAGCACTTGTTGGTCGTTATCTGCCTTGGCTAAGGCAAACGGGTAGCCACGTAGCTGGGCAGGAACGTAAGGCGAAAACCAACGGCCATCGGGAGCAAGGTAGGCATTACTTTGGGCACCTAGCACAGCAACCGGCGTGTAGCCTTCGCCCTGGCGAATAAAGCCCAGCACGTAGTGGGGAATCAGCTTGTTTAGCTCAGCCAACAGTACGGGTACCACGCGCTGTTTGGCGCTGTGATGATAGCCATCACGTGGTAGCACATGCTGGCTTGAATGCTCGGATCTTGAGAGCGCAATCCATTGGGGCATAGAGACTCCTTAATTGAAAAACCCCCGCCGAAGCGAGGGTTCTGTGCCAACTGTCAATCAAGGATTGACGAGTGGGGATGTTGCTTAGGCGTAGGTGAACTCGGTCAGGTCCACAGTACCAGTCAGCTCGACAATGAAGTCAGTTGCTGCGGTATAACCAGCCGCTGCTGTTGCATCTGTAACGACGTAAGTGCTGCCATCGAATTCAAAACCGCTAACAATGGCGTTGATGGAGCCATCACCAGCTGTTGCCTCAGCCAGATAATCAGCAAAGGTAGCATTAACACCCGGAGCCAGACCCAGATCAGCTTCTTCAACCATATTCACATTAGTGCCGCCAGTAGCGGTTGACAGTGTTGCAACCAAACCAGCGCCACCGATGTCGTTGAACTCGATGCTGTCGTCTTCGTCTGCTTTCAGGTCAGTGATGGTGCTGAAGCGAGGTACACCAGCGCCAGTAGCTGTAACTAGCTGTGCAACGAATACGTCTTCGCCTTCGCCTGCGGTGATTTCACCAGACTCAGCGAAAGTGATGCTGTCATCGCCAGCAGAACCTGTCACGGTCACACCGTTGCCAACAATGACATCAGCAGTCAAGTCGTTGGCACCAGCGTCGGCGGCAGTCACGCCAGAGACATCGACAGATTCCAGCGCGGCATTACCAGAGCCATCGAAAACAACAGCTTCGTCACCAGAGATGGTCAGGTTCTCCATCTCAGCAGAAGTGATCGCCAGGTTAGTCGCCTGGAAGACATCAGCATCGGCATCGACAGTGGTGACGGCGATGTTTTCAACATCTGCGATAGTAACGGCGTAATCAGCATTAGCAGCGTCACGGCCCGATGCGGTGAAGCCGAAAGATGCATCGTTGTTGGTTGCTGCACCAGTAACGGCCAAGGTAATGGTGTCTTGACCAGCTGAAGCGTCAACCAGTGTCAGCTCAGTATCGGCAGTCAAGTTGGTAACTGTGCCAACATTAGCGTCAGTTACGACAAGACTATCGAAGCCAACATTAGCCAAAGTAGCTGCACTTACGCTTTGATTAAGTCCATTCAGACCAAGCACTTCAAAGCCAGAGACGTTGGCAATCAGGTCATTGACCAGAGTGCCAGAGATGCCATCGACGTTGATGGTGTCGGTACCCGCGCCACCTTCGAAAGAACCGACAGAAATGTCACCAAGAGCGGTCAGAACATCATCACCAGCGCCCAAGGTCACTGAGCGTGCTGAAACACCAGTAGCCAAGTTGCCAGCAACGGTGTCTGTAACGGTCAGTTCAACGTTACCGGTTGCTTCAGAAGCATCGACAGTACCAGCAGTGATACCAGCGCTACCACCAGCCGCAATCTCCAGATCGCCAGCACCAGTGATGGTTAGGTTCTGGATGGCAGCGTTGTCGAGCAGACCATCTGTACCAGTGGAGGCAAAAGTGGCGACGTTCGCACCAGCAGCGGCAACGCTTACGTTGCGTACAGTATTCAGGTTACCAGCACCCTGATCGATATCGAGAGTCAGGTTGGCATCTTCCAGAGCAAGCGCCTGGGTGTTGGCTGCTGCGACAGTGCCAGCATCATACTGAACATTATAAGTGTGGCCTGCGCTTTGGGCGATGTTACGAGCGCCAAGAGTCGCAAGCTCACTTGCATTGCTTACTGTCAGGTCAGTCTGAGAACCGTTGGTCCAAACCTGCTCAACACCTTCAGCATTAGCCAGTGAAGCGGTAGCACCACCAGTTTCGATAGAACGAAGATTCAGAACTTCAACGTTCTCGATAGTCGGGCTCAGGCCTGCAGCAGTATCGATCAAAGTAGCGCTTAGGCTGTCAGTACCTTCGCCGCCATCGATGTTGTCAAAGCTATTCAGCGTCTGAGTGCTGGCAACAGTCAGGTTGGCAGTGAACGCGTCATCGTTCGCGGTACCGGTCAGATCATCAACATCTGCAGTGAGACTGAAGTCTTCGCCAGGAACGCCCGGTGCCATCTCATCGATTTCTGCTTGAGCAGCTTCTACAGAAGCAGCGTCGGCAGTGACGTTAGCCAGCAGGTCAGGCAGTGTTTCGTTGCTGTAACCTTCGATACCGCTGTCCAGATAAGCTTGGCTTACAGCAATCTTGTTTTGGAAGATGGCAGCAGCTTCTTCCAGGCCAGCAGGCGCCGGGTCTTGCAGCATCTTCTCGCCAATTTCCATCAGCACTTGGCCTTCAGGAATGCCAGCGTCTAAACGTGCATTGATGAACTCAACGCCAGTTTCGTAGCCTTCGCCTTCAGTCAGGCCCAGGCGACCAAGAATCACGTCGATTTTCTCGTCGCGAGTAATGCCTTCAGCAAACTGGCTCTGGTACGCGTCGGTACGTGCTAGGTCGGTACCCAGGTCGTAGAAGCTCGGGTTAGCTTCGATGATCGCTTCAAAACGCGCGAAGGATGCTTGATCCGGCGCGAAGTTGAACATGAAGGATGTAACACCCAGAAGATTCGTTTGTTGCTGTGCGGTAATAGCCATTGAGATAAAACTCCTTGCATTCTTGACAACGTTGTCGGGCTTCAGTCCTAAGCCACGCTTGCCAAAACTAGCACAAGCTTAGAAACCTCACCACTTTTTGCTGCTTGCGGTTTTGCGATATCGCCATGCGATGATAGCAGTTTTTTAATACTAGCCAATGGTTATCGGCAAAAAACCTCAACTCAGCATCCTGGCAATATGCCTACTCTGATACGTTCATGCAAGCTTTGGTGAGTTTTGAGCACAGTAATTAAGCTTAAAAATTTCCTTTCTTTTTTCATCATGCTGTCATCTTTTTTGCTCGTTAAAAAACATTGTTCGCTAACTCATTGTTCTTGTTCAGCCTCTTACCTCTATTCTCGGCTGTCATACGGCTCTATATAAGCGGTAATGGTAAGCCTACTTGGTTGGCACCGCTTTCGGCTAAGGGGTAAGATAGCGCCCTTTATCCACGTTGGAGCTTGCCTTGGCTGCTAATTTTCTTCCCCCTCACTTCCATTTGTTGTGGCAGTTTACCCGCCGCGATGTCGTGGGGCGTTACCGTGGTTCCCTGTTGGGCTTAGGGTGGACGCTTCTTTCCCCGTTGATGATGCTGGCGGCGTTCACCTTGGTCTTTTATGGCTTTTTTAACTTAAAGTGGCCGGTGGAGGCCACTGGCTCTGCCCAGATGGATTTCTCCTTGCAGGTGTTTGCGGGTCTTTTAACCTTTAACTGGTTTGCCGAGGTAGTGAACCGCGCGCCGGGGCTAGTCACCAGCCAGCCTAACTTGGTGACCAAGGTGGTGTTCCCACTCTCTTTATTGCCGTGGTCGAGTGTACTGGCCGCCAGCTTTCAAGCGCTGACCAGCCTTGCCCTGCTCTTGGTACTCACAACTTTATTAATGGGGCCTAGCCTTACTTGGCTGGGGCTGCCGCTGTTGTTGGTTCCGTTTGGATTATTGTTGGTAGGCATGGGGCTGTGGCTGGCGGCATTAGGGGTTTATCTGCGCGACATTAGCCCTATGATGGCGCTGTTCACTTCTATTTTGATGTTTTTATCGCCGATTTTTTACCCGCTTTCTACAGTGCCAGAGGCTTGGCAGTCGGTCTTTCTGCTTAATCCGCTGGCTTTGTTGATCACTCAACTGCGCGGCGTCATTTTTATGCATCAGTGGCCGAGCTTAATGCCGGTGCTGGGGCTTAGCGTGGCGGCGCTGTTGGTGACTGCCTCCGGCTATTGGCTGTTTAATAAGCTGCGTGGAGGGTTTGCTGATGTCTTATAAAAAGGCTGACGCATCGCTGCCGGGCGGCGGCACTGGCCACCGTCCATTACCGGCGATTGTGCTTCACCAGGTCAGTAAGACGTTTTACCGTTACCATCGCCCTGTTGACCGCTTGTTGCTGCAATTTCGTGGCCTTAGCCGCTTTGCGCATTTTGATACGATTCAGGGCCTTAAGGCCTTGGATTTGTCGATTGCACCCGGCGAAGTGGTGGGCTTGGTAGGCCGTAACGGGGCGGGTAAATCCACGCTGCTGCAATTGGTGTGTCAAACCCTTTCTCCGAGCACGGGCAGTGTGGCGGTGAACGGTAAGATTGCCGCCCTTCTGGAGCTGGGTTCTGGTTTTAACCCGGAATTTACTGGCCGCGAGAATGTGTTTATGTCTGCGGCCATTTCGGGGCTTAGCCGGGCACAGGTGCAGGCGAAGTTCGAGGAGATTCACCAATTTTCGGGCATTGGCGATTTTATTGATCAGCCGGTAAAAACCTATTCAAGCGGGATGTATGTGCGCTTGGCTTTTGCCGTGGCCACTAGCGTTGAGCCGGATATCTTGGTAGTGGATGAGGCGCTTTCGGTGGGCGATGGTGCTTTTTCGCGTAAGTCGTTTGACCGTATTATGGCGTTGCGTGATTCTGGGGCGACGATTCTGTTTTGCTCTCATTCTCTTTATCAGGTGGAGGCGCTGTGCGACCGCGCTCTATGGATTGAGGGCGGGGAAGTGATTGCTGATGATGCGCCTTCGCTGGTGGTGCCACGCTATGAGCAGTTTTTAGCCAGTGATGACCAAAAAGAGCGCGGCGTGCGCCAAAGCGCAGCGCAAACCCAGCGCCGCGTTACCCCTCAAGGCAGTGCCCGCTTGCTGCAAACTGAAGTATTGATTGATGGCCAAGTGGCGAGCGCACGCCAATCTGCCATAAGCGGGCAAAGCGATCTTAGCATTAATATCCATTTTGCTAGCGACCCGCAGCTTCTCTGCCCTGGCGTAGCGGTTACTATTTCAACCCCCGCGGGGCATATTGTGACCAGTGCGGGCAGTTGGGAATCAGACGTGGAGATTGTGCGCGATCCTCATGGTGAAGGCCGTGTTACGCTCCATTTTCCTGCGCTGGCACTGCTTAAAGGCGAATACCATGTGGGGGCGTACTTGTTTTGTGAACGTGGCCTGCATAGCTATGAGTGGGTTGATCCGGTGAGCAGCTTCCATGTCTCGCAGGAAAGTGTTGCCCGTGGTGTTGTCCAGCTGCCTCACCGTTGGCAAGCCTTAGCGGTTGAAAAGGATGACCATGTTTAGCGGATCTTCTTGGCAGTTACGCTGGGCCACCGAGGCGGACACAGAGGCTCTGCTGGACCTCTTTTCAAGCTGTTTTGGCTCTGCAATGTCGCGTGAGGAGTGGGCTTGGAAGTATCGCTACGCCAGCTCACCTGGGGTTGTGTGCCTGGATGGCGATGCCATTGTGGCCTTCAATGGCGGCATGCCGCGTGCTGTGCACTTGGATGGGCGTTGTTTTGATTCAGTGCAGATGGGCGATGTGATGGTTGATCCTCGTTATCGTGGCATCCTGACTCGGCGTGGCCCTTTTTTTCAGGTGGTTAATCGCTTTTTTAGTGAAAAAGTCGGCGATGGGCTTGCTTATCGTTATGCATTTGGCTTTCCACATGCTCGCCATACGCGCCTGGGTCGTGCGCTAAAGCTCTACTGCGAGACTGACCATATTGTGGAGGCTAACTGGCATAGCGCTTCTATGCGGCGTTGGCGCTCAACGGCTGTGCCTTTGCAGGCTCAGCATGCGTCTGGCGTTACCACTCTTTGGCACGCCATGGCAAAAAGCCTGACTCGTTACGCTGTTGGTGTACGCGATTGGTCATGGTTGGAGCACCGCTATTTAAATGCTCCAGAGCGGGGTTATTTGTGTTGGTGGGTGGTTGAGCGGCTTACCAAGCGCCCATTGGGCGTGTGTGTGTTACGCCAGCATTCTCCCCAATCGGTCGAGCTTTTGGATATAGTAGCTCCCTTACATACGATGTCGGAAGTGGTGCATTGCGCTCGTCATATCACGGCGCGGCTAGGTGCTGAGCGTTTAACCGCCTGGTTAACACCGTCGGTGGCTCATGCCTTGGAAAGCACCGGGTTTGAACTTTCCCGCACAGAGGTGGTAGTACCAGGTAGCCAAGTAAATGGCATGGCATTGGGTATGGAACCAAGTGACCGTTGGTGGTTAATGGGTGGCGATACGGATTTTCGCTAGTAATCGCTTGGGTTATCTTCGCACAGCAATCTACTCACGCTGCAATGTTGGTAGACTGTGCGCCTTATGGAAAAGGGTGTCACTGTATGAGAGAAGCGTGGTATGTGCCGTATTCACCAACGGTGTTTACTCAAACCCGCGTGTTAGTGTTAGCTCCCCACGCTGATGATGAGGTATTTGGGTGCGGCGGTACGCTGGCGTTGTTGGCGAAGGCGGGCGCGCGCATTGAGGTAGTGATCATTAGCCAGGGCGCCCTGGCTGAACAGCGCTACGCTGAGTCTGCCTCTGCCGCGGCATTGTTACGCTATCCTGCTCCCCTGCAATGGTCATTTGATGACCGCGGCTTAGAGGCTGCGAGAGAACCCCTCACGGAACAGCTGCTAGCCCATTTGAAGGTTTACCAACCCACTCTGGTATTTGCGCCTTCTTATTGGGAAATGCACCCCGACCATCGGGCAACCTGCGATGCTGCCCTGCAAGCAGGCAATATGTATACGCGTACAACGGGGGCTGAGCTGTCGATTGCACTTTATGAAATCGGTGTGCCGCTTGTGGTATCAGATTTAGTGGATATTTCTTCAGTATCCACTTCCAAACAGCAAGCCATGCAATGTTTTACCTCACAGCTTGCCGAACAGCGTTATGCTGAGCAAATTTTTGGATTGAATACGTACCGTAGCTATACATTGGGTCTTGGCGTTAGCGCCGCCGAAGCCTTTCATCTGGTGGATGCTGCTAAAGGGGTCGATAGAGGAGCGTTACCTTCACAGCAGGATATTGCCTTACAGCGCTGCGAAAACGCTTATCATGCTGAGTTTGCGGCTCATCACGCACAGGCCACCACCAATGAAGAGCTACGCCAACGCCTAGCCGAACGCGATTCGCAATACACAGAATTACGCGCCTACCTGGATGCCATTCTGGCGTCTCGGGGTTGGCGCTGGTTAACTCGATTAAAGCGTCTTTTAGGACGTTAACAGCTGACACAGGCTGCCGGTTATTTATTTTAGGATTTTTATGGCTGTGAATGAACAATACCCTTTAGGCGTTAGCGTCCTTGTGCGCAGCATGAATCGGGCGTGTTTACGAGACGCACTAGAGGCGCTGGATGCGCAAACCTACCGCCATGTTCAAATTCTGGTGATTGATGCGACAGGGGGCGCTCTTCAGGAGCTACCCGTTGAGATGTCCCTGCCCAGCCGGATTATTCCTTCCGCTTCCCCGCTGCCGCGTGCAGAGGCCGCCAATGCGGGGCTGGATAGCGTGACGACCCCTTACGCGCTATTTCTGGATGAGGATGATCTTGTTGATCCTAACCATCTTGAGCGCTTACTGGCGGCACTGGCAGCTAACGAGGCACCGGCAGCCTATGCGGGCGTGCGCCTGGAGCAAGCTGACAATCATACCGAGAGTAAGACTAGCGATGTGGTGGATTCGCCTTGGTTGGAAGGCGAACTGCTAGTGCGTAATACGCTTCCCATTCATGCGGTGTTGTTCCGCATGGCGGCGGTAGAGCAAGCCAAGGCGCGGTTTGATAGCCAGCTCACCGTGCTGGAGGATTGGGATTTCTGGTTACAGCTAGCAAGCCAGGGGGCATTTATCCATGTGCCTGGGGTAAGCGCTACTTACCGGCTTAGCCTTGGCGAGTCGGGGCTATCGGCTGAGCGTAGCGCCGAGCGTTTTGAGCACTCCCGCGCTACGGTTTACCGTAAGTGGCTGCCCAGCGCCGACCTGAACGTACTGAGCCAGTGTATTGGCAAGCTTAACGATCTTAGCGAGCAGCAACGCTGGGATATTAGCCAGCTGCGCCAGGATGTAACGGCTTTGCATAGCGAGTCGCGTACGGTGTTTGCGCAGTACAGGCAGGATGTAGAGCAGTACCAGGAAGACGCGGCGGCTTTAAATAGCCAGATAAAAAGCCTTGAGGCGTATAACCTCACCCTTGAGGAGCATAACCTTACTCTGGAAGAGCAGCGCAGCGCGCTGGAAGCGAATTACAGCGCGCTGGAAGCGAATTACAGTGCCCTGGAAAACCGCTACAACACGTTAGAGAGCCACTTTACAGCGCTGGAAAGGTCGTTTCAGGCGCTGCTTAACTCCCGCTCTATGCGCTTAACCGCGCCGCTGCGCTGGATTATGAGTCGCCTGCGCCAACCTACGCCCGATGCGGCGCCCACACCGGCTGCTCCCGCTGCGCCCCCCCCGGCAAAAAGCCGTCAAAAAGCGCCGGTTGGCCCTATTGATATCATTGTGCCGGTATATAAGGGCCTTGAGGAAACTCGCGCCTGTTTAGAGAGCGTGTGGGCCGCCAGCCCACGCCATGCGTACCGATTGGTGGTGATTAACGATGCCAGCCCAGAGCCGGAAGTCACTGAGTGGTTGCGTGAAGCGGCCAAGCACCAGCCCATGGTGCTATTGGAAAATGAAGAAAACCTTGGCTTTGTAGGCACCGTTAATAGAGGCATGCGTTATGCAGAACGGGCCGATGTCGTGCTGCTAAATAGCGATGCTGAGGTGGCAAACGATTGGCTAGATCGTTTGATAGCGGCTGCTTATTCCCCCGGCGAGCGTCCTGTCAGTAGCGTGACGCCTTTTTCCAATAACGCGACCATTTGTAGCTACCCCCGTTTTTGTGAAGATAACGAGCTACCTGATGGTTATGACTTGCCTGCATTAGACCGCCTATTTGCTGAAACCAACGCTGGCGAAACGATCGAGATCCCCACCGCGATTGGTTTTTGCATGTATATACGACGCGACAGCCTGGATGATGTAGGGCTGTTCGATGAAGAGCATTTTGGTAAAGGTTATGGCGAAGAAAATGATTTTTGCATGCGCACCTTGAATGCTGGGTGGCGGCATTTGCATGCGTTGGATGTCTTTTCTTGGCACAAAGGCAATGTTAGTTTTGGGGATACCCAACCTGAGCGAGTCAAAAATGCATTAGCCGTAATGGATGCTTTGCATCCTGATTTTCATCGTTTGGTGCATCAGTTTATTCATCAAGATCTTGCTCACGGTTTCCGTACCAAGGTTGAAATAGAGCAGTTGCACCGCAGTACTCGTCCGCGTGTTTTAATGTTGAACCACCAGCGAGGCGGCGGCACAGAACAGCACTGTAAAGAACTCGCTACTCATTTTAGCCATATTGATTGGCTAATGTTGCGCCCTGATACCGACCACCATGTAGTATTAAGCCGAGACGTTCAGGCGGGTTGTTTATCGCTTCGCTATCACATTGAGCGTGATTGGTTCGCTTTGTTGGATATGCTTCGCTACTTGGGTGTGGTGCATTTGCATTGGCACCACTGGTTAGGCTTTCCTGACAAGCTATATGCATTGGCTCACGAGCTTAGTGTCTCTCAAGAAGCAACTTTGCATGATTTTTATACTATTTGCCCACAAATCACGCTAACCGATGTCACGGGGCGTTACTGCGGGGAGCAAGGTTTAGCCCAGTGTCATGATTGTTTGCATAAACAACCGGTAGAGGGTGCAACCTCTATCGAAGCGTGGCGTGAGTTTTATGGACAGTGGCTCACTGAATGCCAACGCGTTATTGTACCAAGCCATGACGCCGCTACGCGTATTAAACGTTACTATCCTGATCTTAATGTGGTTGCTGCAGGGCACCCTGACCAGTTAAATGTTGTTTACCCTACGCCTAACGCTATTCATTTACGCGAAGGTGAAACTCTTAGAGTCGCTGTTTTAGGTGCCCTTTCACCGATTAAAGGAGCAGACACTCTTGAAGCCACAGCAGAATGCGCTAGCGAAAAAAATGCACCGGTCACTTTTAAACTTTTCGGTTATAGCTATCGGGCGTTGAAATCATTACCCAACTTAACCTCTAGTGGTATTTACCAGCAGGAAGAATTACCCGATCTTATTAATGAATGGGCGCCTCACGTGGTCTGGTTCCCGGCTCAGTTACCGGAAACCTATAGTTATACGTTAAGCACCTGCTTGTCTCTAGGTTTACCGGTCATCTGCCCTAATTTGGGGGCCTTCCCTGAACGGTTAGCTCATCGGGAGATGAGCTGGGTACTTCCTTGGGACACGTCTCCAGACGCATTTGTTGAGCATTTCACGACCCTTCAAAATACCAACACGTTGCCTGATGCAACGACATCGGCATCACCAGGTCCTGGCGCCTCTTTTTATCTAGACGACTATGCCGCTACATTGAACGATTTACCGGTCCGAAATGTTCCTAATAGGCTGGGGCACCAGTGGCAGCTGCACGCGCAAAGTGCCTTACTTATCAATACTGGCTGGCGACATTCATTAGTCAATATGCTTTATCGTTTGCGTAGCCACCCTTGGCTACGGCCTCTTGCCACTCGGCTCCCGCCCGGCTTTCAACGTCGCCTTAAAAGCCGTATTTTAAGGGAGAGGTAAACAATGCGATCGTCGTTTCCATTTTCTGTGGTCATTTGCGTTCCCACTTTGAATGCAGGCAAAGGCTGGTCAAAGTGGCTGGACAGCATTAGGCCGTTGCTTTCTAACGTTGATCTATTGGTTATCGATTCCTCGTCATCAGATGCTACGGCTAGCGAAGCACGCGCTATTGGTGCAGACGTGCGAGTCATTAAGCGTGAGGATTTTGATCATGGGGCAACACGTAATCGCGCACTACATTGGATCGACCACGATATTGTTGTTTTTATGACCCAAGATGCGTTAATTGAAAGTGCCGAGAGTATTACGCATTTGGTTGAAGCATTTGAAGACCCCGATATTGGTGCTGCTTATGGTCGTCAATTACCACACGACAATGCTACTACACTAGCAAGGCATGCACGTTTATTTAACTACCCTTCCTCTTCTTATGTAGTAGGTGTTGAGGACATTCCTTTAAGGGGAATTAAGACGGCTTTTTTGTCTAATTCTTTTGCTGCCTACCGCCGCGATGCCTTAGTAGCTGCGGGTGGTTTTCCTCATCACACAATATTGGGCGAAGACATGGTCGCGGGGGCTCGCCTATTAAAGCGGGACTGGAAAATTGCCTATCAAGCACACGCTTGTGTTTACCATTCTCACAATTACACACCTTGGCAAGAATTTAAGCGCTACTTCGATATTGGCGTGCTTCACCACCGTGAACATTGGCTATTAGCATGGCTAGGGCGTGCTGAGGGGGAAGGAGCGCGATTTGTTCGTTCGGAAATTGACTATGTGTGGCGCCATGCACCTTGGCAATTGCCTAATGCTTGTATACGCACCGTTCTGAAATATGCGGGTTATAGCGCCGGGCGGCTTGAGGCTCATCTCCCTATGCATCTCAAACGACGATGTTCAATGCATTACCGCTACTGGACATGAGATTGTCTTATCACTTTTGGTGCTTTGTAGCCGATAGTGGTAACATTTTCAGAAAGCTAGGTTTACTGAAGACACTGCACATAATATCATTCTTGCTTGCCAAGCCCTCCCTCTCCATAGCGAACGTATCTTATGACAGAAAGAGATAGATTCAACCAAACTCAGATCAACGATTTCATACGCTTTCTGCGACCCGTCTTGATACTTCTGGTGTGTGCGGTGCACATTCCTTACATTGCAGGCTATACGTCAGAAACGACAGCACTCGGCTCCCCTCAAACGCTTTTTAGCGTTTACCTAAAAGATGTGATTGCTAGAGGCGCAGTGCCTTTATTGACCGTAATATCGGGATATTTAGCTTTTTATTCTTTTAAAAAATATAGCTATAAATCTTTTTTATTAAAGAAGATACAGACCCTTCTGATTCCTTTTATCGTCTTCAACTTAATTACTTTTTTTGGCCTTTACACCCTGGCCACATTAAGTGGAAACAATGCAGGCAACATCAACAGCATTCAAACTGCTAAAGATTTTATTAGCGCTATATTTGGTTTTAATCGACTACCTATCAATCCCCCTCTCTATTTTCTTAGAGATCTCTTTATTATAAGTATATTTGCGCCTTTAATTAACATTATTGTGAAAAAAAATTACCTGCTCGCTGCCTGCGCTTTAATTTTTATATACATCAACTTTGACACTATCGGCGTATACGCTACCTTTTTGGATGCCAAGTTAGGTATATTAAATCGTTCAGACATGGTTATTTTCTTTATCTTTGGCTATTTCTTCGCACAACGAAATTTATCAATTCCAAAACCTAACAATTATACGGCCGCATTAAGCGCAAAGCTTTACCTTCTGATAACTTTATCTATTTGCATTTTAATTGTCGCTGTAAAACCTTCAATGTTTTCTTACTTAAAATATCGCTTAGTTATTGGGGCGGTCACTTTGAGTTTTATCCCAGCCATCATTGCGGGATTTATTTATATAAAAGACACGTTTGCAGCTAAATTGATGCTTAGATTCAGCGTATACTCTTTCACTTTATTTCTAACACACATTATATTTGTGCACTTTTTTACTATTGCCAAGCGCGTTATTGGCATTTCAGTTACCAACCAGAGTGACCTTTATACTCAAATAGTTTACTTTTCTCTCTATCTTGTTGGCTGTGCCATTTTCGCTATTATAATACGGAAATCTTGGGTGCTGACAAAGCAAAAAACGATGCCAACTATCAGTGAGTTTAAAGAACGCATAACTAATAGCTAAATTACTGAGCCTTTTTGCTTAGTGTAAAAAGGCTCAATTCTTTAAATACTTTTAGCTTCACGGCATGCTAGTAACAAAGCCTCTGGACAATGTCATAATAAGAATTTTTAAATCCATTCCTAACGACCAATTATCAATATAGTAAAGGTCATATTCTACCCGCTTTTTCATATCGTTAAGTGCGTCTGTATTACCTCGCCATCCATGCACCTGTGCCCACCCTGTCATGCCAGGCTTTACGCGGTGGCGCTGCATATAATCCTCAATGACATCTTTATAGTATTCATTGTGATCCATAGCGTGTGGGCGTGGGCCAACCAGCGACATTCTTCCTTGTAGCACATTATATAGCTGGGGTAATTCGTCTAAGCTGGTACGGCGAAGAAAGGCTCCTAGCGGGGTTATCCGAGGGTCTCCATAACGCGCTTGTTGGGTGTGATTGGCATGGTGGAGACTCATGGTGCGGAACTTATAGATTCGAAAGCGTTTACCATCAATGCCGTGCCGATACTGTTTAAATAGCACCGGCCCACCCATTTTCCAGCGAATGGCTAGCGCTACTATCAACATAACGGGTAGGAAGACAATAAAAATCAGTAACCCCAATACATAGTCTTCGATAGTTTTAACCAGCCGAAGCGGAGCGCTGTCCAGGGGACTGTAGTTGAGTTCTAGCGAGTAAAGGCCAACGACTTGCGCCATGCGATGATTCAGTAGACGTATATCCGTTAAGTCTGGGAAATACCTAACGCTTACAGGTATACCAATTAAGCTTGCAGAAAGTCGCCTGACTTTTTCACCATCACTAAGGGGGTAACTTAGCCAGATTTCATCAAAATCGCGCTCAAAGGCACAACGGGCGGTTAACTCATTGATTTTTTCCAGAAAAAGAGGGCTATTATCGTCTTCATAGGCTTCTTTAATACCATAGCCGGCATAGGACATGCTGTGTAAGCGACTTTCTAAGCGCTTAATATTGCTTTGATGTCCAATCAATAACACGCGTTTGATATTGGCGCCACGCGCCCTTACACGGCGTAGGTAGACATAAAGTGCCATACGGGTGGCCATGCCAGCACCTAGCACGCCTAATGCTGAACTTCCCATCCATAAGCGAGAGAAATAGTGAGTGCTTTGCGTAGCAACCAATAACAGGCTAATGAGCGCAATGGTGGCCATCCAACTTATCGAGTAAACACCTTGCATGGTATATAAGCTTCGGCCCCGCCACGGTTGGTAGAGGCCAAAGAACTCGCCCACTGCAGGCAGTAAAAGACTACCAATAACAATAAGAAACAGGTAGTCATGGCCTTCTAACCTTAAGCTGGGCATTAACCAGAAGGTGACAAGCGAAACAATGACCGCTACCGCTGCGTCAAAGCATCGCATGCCTCGCCTTAGCCATTCACCACTGCTGAACGTTCCTCGACGTGTTGACATCGCGTTTGCTTAACTCGATTGGGCCGGTGTAGCCGCTAGATCAGTCAACGATAGCAGCAACGCCATCACATTAGCCAGATCATCACTACCGAGCTCCCCAATGGCTGACTGCAGTGCCAGGCTGTCTAGGGCGTATTCACCAATCGTATCCACATATTGAATACGCTGATCATAGAGGCTGGCACGGGCGTCCAGCACGTCCACTAAATCGCGCAGCCCTAGCTGTTCGCCACGCTCGGCGGCTTGCAGGAACAGTTGGCTTGAGGCGATGGCCTGCTTGAGCGCTTCAATACGGCGTACATGACCATTTAACGAGCGTAGCCGCTGACGCACTTCTTGCCCGGCGAGATTGAGCTGGTTATCAAAGGCTGCCTGGCTGGCGTTGATGCTTTTTTCGCCCTGCCTGACATTGGCAGTGGTATAACCGCCGCGGTAAATAGGCACGCTTACTTCGACACCGGCGCGGTAGTCTTCGCTTTCGCGCAGTAAGTCGTCACTGGTGCGGTCTGAATAGCTCAGGTTTAGGTTTACTTCTGGGTAGTAACCCGCCCGGCGGGTGCTGGCATCCGCTTCTGAAATACGCTGCTCTTGGCGTGCTAACAAAACATCCAGGTTTTGTCCTGTACGGGATAACCAGTCCTCTTGTTCGCCCCATTCGCTGGTTAGCGTTACTTCCGATAGTTCGCCAATCGCTAAGCCACGAAACTCGGGCAGTGTGCCAGTGAGACGCTCTAGCGTGCTCATGGCATTATCAAGCTCGTTTTCCGCTTGTACGGCGTCTGAAATCGCTTGATCCAAACGTGACTGGGCTTCCAGCAGGTTGATGCGGTCGCCCACGCCTAGGTCGTAGGCACGCTGCGCTTGGCGAACCTGCAGTTCCAGCGACGCTTGCTGAGACTCTAATAAACCGAGGCGCTGGGAGGCTAAATAGGCTTGCACATAAGCTTCACTCACCTGCAGCGCCAGGTCGCGCTCGACCACTGCCAGTTGAAGCTCGGCGGCATTTACCTGGGCATCGGCAACATCCATGCCGCGCCAGCGCTCTAAACTGAACAGAGGCTGCTGCAGCTGCACTTGCCAGTAGTTTTCTTCAATCTCACCGGGGCGTTGCGCTGCTTGATCAAGGCCAAAATCATCGGGTGAGGTTTGAATGTTGGTGGAATCTTGCCAGAGGTAGCCACCCGTGGCGCTTACTTGCGGCAGCAGCTGCGAGCGCGCCATGGGGATTTCTTCCCGCGTGGCTTCCAGCTCATAGCGTTGGCGCGTGAGATCCGCATCGTGCTCAAGCGCCTGCCCAAACAAGGCGGGCAGCGAGGGTAACTCTGCTGACGCATTCGCGGATTGCTCCAATCCCGCTAATTCTTCCATCGCCGCATTACCTGCTGGCGGGTCTTGTTGTGCAAAGACGTGTTGTGCATATAACAGCGGCGACAGCAGGCTAATAGCCAGCGCGAGGGGGGCAATTTTGGCAGTTTTAGTTAGCAACATCCTAGTCATCAATCCTCTCGTAGGGCGCGCGCCAGCATATCGGTGATGGGCTTGGCGATGTAGCTAGCAAAGGTGCGTTCACCTGTGCGTAGCATTACCTCTGCGGGCATACCAGAGAGTAGCTGCATCTGTTCATTCATTTGCGTGTAGCCTTCTTCGGTGACACGTACCCGCGCACGGTAATACTGCTCCCCCGTGGCTTCATCTTCAAAGCTGTCCGCGCTAACGTGAATGACTTCGCCATCAATCACATCGGTTAAGCGTTGATTGAAGGCGCTGAAGCGAATTTCAGCAAACTGGCCAATATGGATATTGTCGATGTCTCGCGTGGGAATGCGCGCTTCTACCACAAAGCCTTCATCAGAGGGGACGACATCCATAATGGTGTCACCCGCCCGAATAACGGCCCCTACCGTATGCACTTGGCGGCCTACCACGGTGCCTGAGACTGGGGCGGTGACCACGGCGCGCTCTACTTGGTCTTGCAGCGAAATAATCTGCTCTTCTGCTTCGGCAATTTGCGCCTGGGCGTCGCGTAGCTGTTCACCCACTTCTTTCTGGAACTCTTGCTGCTGAATTTCGCGTTCCATACTGTTTTCGCTAATTTGCGAGCGCAGTTGGGCAATATTGGCACGGAACTCCGCGTTGTCGCCTTCGTACTGAAGCACTTGGCGCTCTAACTCTCGCAGGCGCTGGTTATCGCCCAGGCCTTCGCGATACAGCGAACGGAAATCCTCTGCCTCGGACCGCAAGGAGCTAACGCGGCGCGTATTAACACTGGTACGTTCTTCCAGCCCTGCGATCTGTTCGCGCATTTGCACGATTTGTTCATCCAGCGCTTCTAAGGTACTTTTAAGCGATTGGCGACGCGCCGCGAACAGGCTTTGCTGAACGGCGATGACTTGCTGAACACGCGGGTTATCGGTGTCTTGAATATCGTCGGGAATTTCCATCATTTCCGCGCCTTCTTGCTCGGCGAGCAGGCGGGCTTCCATGGCGCGGTTTATCAAATATTGTGAGCGGGCAATAGCAAGCTGCGAGCCAGCCTGGGTATCACTTAGCACAACCAGCGTGTCACCGGCTTCTACTTTGTCACCATCTTCCACCAGCAGCTGCTCAACAATACCGCCTTCCAAGTGCTGCACGGTGCGCTTGAAGGACTCGATCGAGACGCTACCCGGCGCGACCACGGCAATAGCGAGTGAAGCCGTGGCGGACCATAAAACAAAACCGCCCAGCGCGACAATCAGAATTGCATAACCCAGCTTGCGGTAGCCTTTGTCGCTGGTGGGCAGCTTTTCACTGGCCTCCCCGTCAATCGTCATCGGCCCCTTGGGGGTTACGTCGATCTCTGATGATGGAAGGTTGCTCTTCTTTTCGTCGCTCATGACTTCTCCTCGTTACCACGGCCACCGGAAATGGCTGAGAGACGGGCAGTGCTTTGCTGACTGACTTGCTCACGCGGCTTTTTAGCAAACTGGGCGAGTACTTGGTCGCGCGGCCCAAACATGCTGACTTGCCCTTCTTTCATCACCAGCAGCTTGTCCATATTCTTCAACACACTGGTACGGTGGCTGATCACAAACAGAGTGGCGCCTTCGGCCTTCAACTGGGCGATCGACATGGCTAACGCTCGTTCACCGGCATCGTCCAGGTTGGCGTTGGGTTCATCCAATACCACAAGCACCGGGTTGCCATATAACGCTCGTGCCAGCCCTACCCGCTGACGCTGACCACCGGAGAGCGCGCCGCTATTGGAGGAAATGACAGTGTCGTAACCGTTGGACAGTTCCAGAATCATTTCATGCACGCCGGCTTTCTTGGCAGCGTCGACCACTTTTTGCGGGTCTATGTTGCCAAAACGGGCAATGTTTTCACTGATGGTGCCGTCAAACAGTTCGATGTCCTGGGGCAGGTAACCAATATAGGGGCCAATTTCGTCACGGTTGTACTGGGTAATCACCCCGCCATCCAGGCGTACATCGCCGACTTGTGAGGGCCAAATACCCAGCAGCACTCGCGCTAGCGTGGATTTACCTGCGGCGCTAGGGCCGATAATGCCCACGTGTTCGCCTTTCGGTACGCTGAAATTAATGCCGCGAATGGTCGCCATACGCGACCCAGGCGGTGCGGCGGCTACGCCTTCCAGCGCAACGACACCTTGTGGTGCAGGCAACGACATTTTGCGCTCTTCACCGGGGATCTGCGTCAGCAGTTCATTCAAGCGCTCGTAGGCCCCGCGTGCGCTGACAAAGCCTTTCCAGCCACCAATCATTTGGTCGATAGGCGCGAGTGCACGGCCCATTAGAATGGAACCGGCAATCATCATGCCGGGGGTCATTTCGCCCTGAAGCACTAGAAACGCACCCAAGCCCAAGATCAAGGATTGGAATAGTAACCGAAGCACTTTTGAGGTGTTGGTTAAGGCGCCCGCTCGGTCGCTGGCCTGGGACTGTTTCGATAGGAATTCGTGATGACGCTTGGACCAGCGCCCCATAATGCCCGGTAGCATGCCCATTGCATGCAGCACTTCGGCGTTGCGTAAATTGGAGTTGGCCAGGTTTTGCGCTTGGATGTGTTCGCTGTTGGCTTCGGCGAGCAGCTTTTTAGTCGCTTTCTCATTGGCGATGGCCAGCCCTAGCAAAATAATGCCCGCACAGGTGGCAAACACGCCTAACCAGGGGTGGAAAATGAACAGTACGCCGAGGTAAACGGGCACCCAGGGCGCATCAAAAAAGGCAAACAGGCCGTTTCCAGTTAGGAACTGGCGCAGGCTGGTCAAATCGCTCAGTGGTTGAGCACTTTGGCCGCCCTGCGCTACTAAACTACGGCGGAACATGGCGCCATACAGGCGTTCGTTAATAGTAGTGTCTAGTTTGTTACCAACGCGCACTAGGATGCGCGAGCGTACAAGCTCTAAGCCCCCCATGATCATAAAGAGGAACACCACCACCAGGGTGAGCATTACCAGGGTGTCAACACTCTGGGTGGAGAGCACCCGATCATAAACTTGGAGCATGTATAAGGGGGGAACAAGCATCAGTAAGTTGACGAACATACTGAAAAAGCCCACCGATAAGAACGAACCTTTGCAGGCTTTCAATGCCCGTTGCAAATCCGTTGCTTCCTGTTGCTTTGCCATGGAGGGTTCACCGTTGAATCGAAGAGGCGTCAAGCGCAGAAAAAGAATGCCGCAGCATAACAGAAGTGCCCCTACGGGGGGTAGAGGCACACACCGCCCCACAGTAGTGGGAAGCCTCATACTTACCGCTAGTTATTTATTATGAAAAACCAGTGCCATGGGGGTCATCAACGAGTCGCGAGCTGAAGATCCCTGCCTATTTTGTAAACCAGCAGATACAGTGCGTCGTAGGAGCGCAATTTATTGCGCGATCAGCAATGATAGAGGCGCCGAAGGTGATTGCTGATAGATAACCTGATCGCCCGACAAGTCGGGCTCCTACAGGGGTTGGGTGCAGGCACCGGGTGTTGTAGGAGCGCAATTTATTGGGCGATTAGCAAGGATCGAGGCGACAACCAGGATATCAGCTGAATTACTTTAATTTAGTGCTATTTATTCCTCCAGTTATTCCTCCAGCAGCTCCCACACCTGTTTTCCAAGCTTCTCCGCGAACTGTTCAAGCACTGCCTTGTTGATATGCGCTGTGTTAAGCGCATCAAAAAGCGTCTGTGTGTCTTCGATATATTCGTGGATCATCTGATTACGTAGTTGCCTGAGAGCGATCCATTGCTCTGAAGATCCCAGCCATCCGTACTTTTCCGCCTTTTCAAGGTTAATAAGCAATGCCCGATCCGGCTCACCCAGCGCTTTTAGCAGTGCTGGTAACAGCTTGTCTCCGAGGGTGTCTTGCAAACGGCAAAATCGGCTGACAAATGCTTCTACTTTCATCGCTAGTTCAGGTGTTTTATCCAGATTTCCTACAGCTTCATAGGTTAGCTGCCCATCAAAAACCTGATTATCTGTATATTCTAAATGCTTGATCTCTTTATCGATTACACGGCTCAGAAACCTCAGCCTTTCTTGGCTCCCTGGCGATAAGCTCACAGCGCTATTCCTTCCGACTTGGCAATCTGATGAATCACAGCTTTCGGCATATTGGGTGCATCCAGAAGTACATCTATTTTCCTGTCGCCCAATTGCTTGATGATTTTTGCCTGAAGCTGAGCGATGTCCCATGCAGGGTGTTCTACGACGCTATTAACCGAAACCAGCAAGTCGATATCACCGCCTTTGGCCTTATCATCCGTTCTTGAACCAAACAGCGATACCTCTGCCTGGGGCCCGAAAACCGCCTTGACCGATGCTTTGATTATCTGGATTTCGTGAGAATTCATTCTCATGTCGTTATTGCCTAATGATAATATTGGCTCTGGCTATAGAGGCTGCTGATGGCTGAGTCTGGCACAACCAGAGGCCACCTGAGCAATAATAATAAGCATACATTCTCTTAATAATAGGTACTACGCTACAGAGCATCGAGAAACCGCAGGTAATTGCTAATAGAACGTCTGATCGCCCGGTAGGAGCCCAATTTATTGAGCGATTAGCAATGATCGAGGCGCCGAGGGCAATTGCTGCTAGACGGCCTGATCGCCCGACAAGTCGGGCTCCTACA